>Ga0256845_1001438_pt1 | contig 19159 bp, 20 predicted proteins | sample RiftiametaG_FD_189101 | JGI IMG/M metagenome (GOLD analysis project Ga0256845, IMG submission 189101) | Tube worm associated microbial communities from hydrothermal vent at the East Pacific Rise, Pacific Ocean - Riftia | ecosystem: Host-associated > Annelida > Integument > Unclassified ...
CTGTTCAGCATCGTGTGAGGGCACAAACAGATGGTCGTGATAGTAAGCGGACACAGGATTGACGCTGATTCCGTGCGCCGCCAGTTTTGCCGTAATCGCAGCCAAAAACCCTACTGTTTCAAGATGTGAATGAACATTCAGCGTAATCAGGCGCGATACATATTGGTACCCCAATTGCAGACTCTCAGCCTCATCTTTTTTCACAATCAGCGTGATGCCTTCAGCTTCCCGAAATGTGCAGCGTGGGGAAATATGTGGGGGAAGAACATCGTCCTCACCTACCACACAAAAGACATATTCTTCTGGCTGTAATTCAGGCTGTATGGCCTTTAACAGAACCTGAAGTGTGCTTTCTCCCATGTAAAGTACCATCTCCTCAGAAATGTAAAAATGAAACGTTTACCGCGAAAACGTCGCTTCCACACTCCTGGTGTGATCCGCAACCCGCAACCCGCAACCCACAACCCACAATACGACAGAGACATCTTACGCGGGCCTGTTATTCGTGTCAATGGGAATATTTAGAAATGATGACAAGATTTTTCTTGTCAAACTCATTCTCCTTTTTCATGAGTGATCCATGCGTTATCATGAAAAGTTGGGGATTTTTCAAACTATACAACACGCGAGAGGAACACGAAAAAGAAGGGAATCTGGCGAGGTAAAACGATAAAACAGCTATCTTGTGATGCCTCCTGTTTTCCTGGGTTCGTGTCTGATGTTCTGATGAAAAGTCATGAGTATATCGAGGCGTTTGAAGCCTTTATACACAATCCAAAGCTGCCAGATTTTCCGTTTTCACACACCTTTCAGGATATCTATGGTACAGAGTTATCTTTATTGAAGGCTCAGGCTCGACGGTATGCAGAACTTGCCAAAGCCCATCAATCCCGGTTTGGAAATCACGACGTGCTCTTTTTACGCGCCCCCGGACGAGTCGACCTGCTTGGCAGCCATACGGATTATCATGAAGGATATGTTCTCACAATGGCGTTGGACAGGGAGATGCTGATCGTCGCCGGGCAACGGAATGATCGAACACTCGTACTCCGAAATAGTGATGAGCGGTTTACGCCGCAGGAGTTTGTGCTCGAAGAACATATTCCCCCCAGTAAGCCCGGAGATTGGGCAAATTATGTGAAGGCGGCGGCGCAAGCCTTTGTGAATGTGTATGGGGTTTCCCGAATTCAGGGAGCAAACCTAATCGTTGATGGACGTGCTCCCTACGGGATACCCCCGGCGGCTGGACTCAGTTCATCCTCAGCCCTTCTTGTGGCATCCGCTAAAGCCTTGGCGGCATTATCTGGGATACAGATCGATCCAAAACAGTTTGCGCTTTTCTGTGGACAGGCTGAATGGTATGTGGGCACGCGGGGCGGATTTATGGATCATGCCAGTTCGATCCTGAGCCAGAAAGACACGGCGTTTTTCCTCGATTGTCGTCCGGTGGAGCAGGATGGAAAACCCACCTTATCAACCGGTAATATTCCCATGACTCCGGGATACAGTGTCGCCATTTGCAATACCAATGTCAAAAAGGAAAAAGCGGCGTCGTCAGACTATAATGTGCGGGCGCTTGAGTGTCAATTGGGGATGGAATTGCTGCACAGGCCCTTTCCCCAGGCTAAATTCCTGCGGGATATTCCACCAGAGGCCCCACTCCACGAATGGCTTCCTGCGGCAAGTACGTTCGATGATTTATGCGCATCCCTTGAACGAGCATCCCTGGAAAAGCTTTTTGAGCATTATAAGGTCGGGCAGACGCAGGAATTACACCTCTTGCCACGCTGCCGACACGTCATCTCTGAAAATGCACGCGTGTTAGACGGACGAAAATATTTGAACGCAGGCGATATGGACGCCTTTGGTCGTGTGATGACTGCATCCTATACCAGTATGCGCAGAGATTTTGATGCCAGTTGCGACGAACTCGATGCGATGATCGAGATCGCGCTGACGCTGCCCGGAATTGTTGGAGCGAGAATTGCCGGAGCAGGATGGGGCGGATGCGCCGTCGCGCTCGTGAAAACGCCGGAAGCATTGACTTTTCAAACGCAGCTTGCTGAGCAATATTTCCAGCGAACCGGAATTCAGACAAACATTTTTCTCTGCCATCCGGGACAGGGAGCAAGTATTGTGGGTGAGGAAAAATATGAAAGCTGACAATTCAAAAAAGGCGACAGTTCTGGTTGTTGACGATGATCCCACGAATTTAAAGCTGCTCGTGGAATATTTGAAACAATTCCATTTTCACGCCATCACGCTTCAAAATGGGCAGGAGGCCCTTGAGCAGAGCAAACACCTCCAACCGGATTTGATTGTGTTGGATGTGATGATGCCTGGCATTGATGGTTTTGAAGTCTGTTCCCGGTTAAAAGCCGATGATGAAACAAAAGATATTCCTGTGATGTTCATGACAGGTTTAGTCGATCCCGAACAAACATTGAGAGGGTTCGAGGTCGGGGCCGTTGATTATATCACAAAACCATTTCGGCCAGGAGAATTCATGGCTCGGGTCCAAACCCACACCACGCTCCGACAACAGCAAAAGCAATTACAGCACCAGAACCTTCGTTTTCAGGAACAACATGCCTTAATCGAGCGGCAGCGTCAGGAACTCAAAGACGTAAATACCCGGAAAGATAAGTTTATTTCTCTTGTGTCCCATGATTTACAACAGCCCTTTAGCGGAATTTTTATTAACACAGAACGGATCAGGCAGGCCGTCGAACAACAACGATATGGCAAGCTTCCGGAAATCACCGAACAACTCCAGACTGCGGTAGAAAATTATCAAGTCTTGTTGGAAAATCTTCTGACCTGGGCAAAAGTCCAGCAAGGGCTGCTCAAATATCAACCTCAACCCGTTGACCTGCATCTGATTATTGCCAAGCATTTTGCGCTGTTCATGGCAAAAGCCGAACAAAAACAGATTTCACTGACGACATCGAATCAGCAGCGTATTATGGTGTACGCTGATGTAAAGATGATTGATATTATCGTCCAAAATCTGCTGTCAAATGCGATCAAATTTACGCCCCCGGGAGGGGCGGTTGAAATTACCGTGGCAGTTGACGAACATGAGGTGAAGGTCTCGGTGTCTGATACCGGCATTGGCATCGAGGCTGCAGCGTTTCCGAAATTGTTCCGGATCGATATGAAATACCAGCGTGCGGGAACGTTTGAGGAGACTGGAACCGGCTTAGGCTTAACGCTGTGCAAAGCCTGTGTGGAAAAACATGGGGGACACATTGAATTCACAAGTGATCTGGGGAAAGGCTCGACTTTCAGTTTCACTCTTCCTCTCCAGACACCCCGGGAATAATGTCGGTTGGAGCGTCAAATATGCACCCAAAAGTCTCCCATAGTCTCTATAAAAAAGACCTGTTGATCAAACACCAGGAAGAGCAGCACCGAATCCGGCAGCTCCAGGACAGCGCCCTCAGAGAAGCCCAAAAATGCGCTCAGGTTCTCGTGGATGAATTCGGAGTCAGGCAGGTGTATTTGATCGGCCCGTTAACCTATGGAAAATTTCAGGACGGCATGCCAATCGAATTCGCGGTTGAAAAGCTCTCTGAAGGCATGTATGCCAGTGCGCTGGCACAGCTGAAACGAATCAGCACATTTGGAGCGGAACTGCTTGTTCTGCACACCGCTGACAGTTGGACACAGCGTTCGATCAAGGAAAAGGGGAAACTCTTAGCCGAAAAATAGGATGTCGGCGGCACGGGCTAACGACCGGAGCTTCCCACGGTTGTGCTCCTTTCGCGGTTCTTCGCATTCTTTGCAGTTCAATGAACTCGCCAAAACCTGACCTTCCGTTTTATCTTTCGCCAGCTTTGAATCCCCCGGTTATGAAATTTGGCGAGTCGATAGACCCAATCGCGTTCCGACACCCCATATTGTTCCGCACTGCCAGAGCTGCATTTATCGAGGAGCACGACATCGTACATCTTCGCATACCGTGAGTTCCAGGAGCGTGCTCTGGCACAATCGAGAATTCTGATTTCACCATGGTGGAGCAGAAAGTTCCACACATGGGGATCGCGATGGACCCAGCCCTTCTCATGCAACGCTTTGAGGGTACGGGCGATTTGGGCCGAATGAGCAAATGAGCATGTTTCCCCCTTCAGATAGCGATACACAGCCCAGGACGCCACGGTCAGGCCCCATCGTTTTTTCTCTAAAATCAGGACCGGTTCAGGAACTGGCAGGCCGAGTTCCTGCAATTGCTGCATGCTGTGAAGAGTTCTGGCTCCTTCACCATCCCGGTAAATGCTGGTAAGCTGCGCCCACCAGCGTGTCTCCTGCGTCAGAGAGCGTTTGGCGATGAATTGTTTCTCATGCTGCTGAATAAGCAGCACGATTCCCCGGTTGTGTTGTTGAAGGATTTTTGTTGGCTGAGAAATGAGCGCACAGGCATCTGCAATCGTCAGAAAGGTCTTCTGCCAGTCCGGGAAGACGGTGAACTGCCAATTCCGCTCTTCAGCCGGAGAGGAAGGGAGCGGGCCGGTAAGCTCGCGGGGAATCCGGGAGTCAACGTCTGTCATTCAGCTCTCTTCTCCGTTGTGAAGCATTTGGGTCGCGTACAACCTGGCGTACACGCCGCTTTGCCTGAGCAGATCAGCATGAGTTCCGCTTTCAACAATTTTTCCATGATCCAGCACGACAATTTTTTCAGCTTTCTGGATCGTGGAAAGCCGATGAGCAATCACCAACGTTGTGCGATCTTGCATCAAATTGGAAATCGCTTCCTGCACCAGACGTTCAGATTCGGAATCTAATGAGGAGGTTGCCTCGTCCAGAATAATAATCGGTGGATTTTTCAGTATGGCTCTGGCAATGGCAAGTCGCTGCCGTTGTCCACCGGAAAGCCGAGAGCCTCGTTCCCCGATTTGCGTCTGATAGCCCTTCGGCAGTTTTTCGATAAATTCATGCGCGTTGGCGATTTGGGCCGCCCGCACAATATCTGCTTCCGAATAGTGCTGTGCGCCATACGCGATGTTGCGTGCAACGGTATCGTTAAAAAGAATCACATCCTGCGTCACAATCCCGATGTGTTGCCGTAACGACTTGAACGTCACGGTGGTAATATCAGTTCCATCAATCAAAATTGCCCCTTCCGTAGGATCATAAAATCTCGGCAACAGGCTTAGCAACGTGGTCTTTCCAGCTCCGCTCAACCCGACAAATGCCGTGACATGTCCAACTTTTGCGGAAAAATTGATGTGTTGCAAAACTGGTTCATCATCATAGCTGAAGGAAACATCTTTATAGCTGATGCAATCTTTGATCGGCAGGAGTTCTTTCGCCTGTTCCGCCTCCTGCACGTCTGGCTGAGTATCTAAAATGTTAAACACTCGATCGGCAGCAGCGAGGGCCTGCTGAATTTTGACGTTAAATTTGCCAATCCGTTTCAGCGGTTCATACAAGAGGAGTAAGGCTGTGATAAAGGAAAAAAATGTTCCAGGTGTGGTCACTCCGTGAATGACTTCATAGCCGCCGTACCAGATAACCCCGGCAATCCCGATTCCTCCAAGCACTTCAGAGAGCGACGAATTGACCGCGTTAATCCTGACAACCCGTAACGCCGAGCGGTAATACGAGTTGATGACCCTGACAAAGCGTTCAATTTCAGCCTCTTCCGCGCCAAAAGCTTTGACAATGCGAATGCCGGAAATTTTTTCGTACAGAAGATTATTAATATCCGCCATTTTTATTTGCAGCACATGGCTGGTTTTTCGCATTTTTTTGCCAAAGTAGGTGACAATCCCCATCGCAACCGGCAATACCAGCAAAGCGATGATTGCCAGTTTCCAGTGACGGTAAAACACGACAAATAATAAACCGAGGGCGGTAAATCCCTGACGGATGGCCTCGGACAAAATATTGGCCGCGGCGGTTTGCAGCAAATTGACGTCATTCGTGATGCGTGATACCAGCGTGCCGGTCTGATTTTTTGAAAAGAAGCTCATCGAGAGCTTGTGTAAATGTTGGTAAATTTCATCGCGAATTTCGAGAATCACTTGCTGCCCGACAGATTCAATGAAATAGACCTGTCCGAACGACGCCAGCCCTTTGACGGAAATCAGCGCCAGGACTACAAATGGAATATAGGCCAGCATGGTCTGATCTTTATTCATAAAGATGTGATCGACCACATCTTTCACGATCAACGCTGAAATCGCAGTTGACCCTCCAACAATCAAAGAGCACGCCAGGGAAATCATGATTTTCGAAAGATGAACTCTGGTATATGTTAAAAGCCGTTTATATACGTCCATAATATTTGTGTGACGCCTGAGACGCCTGATGATAGGTGTGTGTGAGTGACTCTTATCAATGAGAATGCGTGACATGCTGTCAAGAACATTTTTTCCCCGAAAGATACTTTTTCGCTCATCTTACGCAGCATGAGATGCCTCCCCCTTTTGTAAATGGAAATTGAGGGGAATGTTGGGGCGTCCCGTCCTCCTGTCACATCCCCCCAGCCTCTTCTTTACGAAAGGGAGAAGGGGACGTCTTCGTATGGGGAAATTATTGTTCCCAATGTCCTGCATACGACACAGTTCGGGCTATCTCAGATTGTTTTAACAGCTTCATCCAGCCAGGACAGCGCGTTATCAATATATAGTCAGAGAGCGCAGCCCCATACGCCAGGAACGCGCCGAAGGCATCGGAAAAGACGTCCATCAGACTACAATGGCGACCGGGGATAAAATATTGATGTATTTCATCAGTGATGCCATAGCCGACGGCGAACATGATTCCCCAAAGACAGGCTTTTTGCCAATGCGCAAAATCTTTTCCTTCCCATTGTCGGGACAAAAGCAGCCGGATCAGCAATAAGGTGAGCAGAAAATATTCCAGCGTATGCAGAATATAGTCTGGCGTCTCACCACCAATCTGCGGATTGGAGAGTGACGACACAAAAAAAATCGCCAGCATATAGCCTGTTGGTGGCAGCCAAAACCACAAAATATCGTGGAAACGCGCCATGAATGTCGTTGTGAGTATGGCTTTGTGGCGTTTTCTCATCATCTTCCCGCTAAAAAGACGAGCATCCAGAAATAGAGCATACTGCCGAGCAGTAAGGACGTTATCGGCTTCCAGAGCTGGCGATAAATGCGCTGGATGTCGGCGCCAAAATATTCACGGGTAAAGATCAAACAGACATGCAGCGGAGAAAAAAGTACCCCGGAGAATCCGGAGCAGAACCCTAATATCAAGTAGGGCAGAATCAGATGGCTGTCAAGGTTCAGCGTTTGAAACAACGACAGGAGTACCGGAAACGAGGTCCCGATAAAGGCGACAGCAATTCCTGAAATAACCCCCACGATAAAAGGAATAAGCATCGTTAAAACGACAAGAGGGATCTGCTGCGCCGCGAGAACATCGCTGAGATCAGTGACAGCATGGCTGTCAACAAGCATCTCCTTGAAAATAAAGATCGCCACGATCATATAAATCAACATAATCAATGATTTATCGAAAAGAATCATTCGGATCGTGTTTCCCGAAGCCTTATTGACCCACCAGAGATACAAAATGCTGACCAACAGTGAGAGAATCAGGGGCACTTCGTTTGGAACAGAGGCAAGAGTCGGAATCGTTCCCCGAAACCAGGTAATTCCGATATTTCCGATGAGCGCTCCTCCAATAACAATGGTCACAGGAATCATTTCTTTGAAAAAAGAAAAAACCTGCGTTCGGTTAGCTGTCCCTTTTGGGGCTGATGATACGATTGGAAGCTTACGGAGCAGGAACCAATAGCCGACAGAGATCGAGATCAGCGTTATCGGAAAGGCATGGCCCACGAAAGCCCACAGGCTCACGGAGGCCATTGAAGATGCGAGCAGCACGCTCGGATAGAGCGGCCAGGCAAATTCCCAGACATGCCGGAACCAATAATTCAGTAATGATTTGGCTTCAGGATCAAGGTGGTGGTCGTTGCCGAGTTCATTGACCATCGGTGCTGAAAAAATTGCACCGCCGGGCATGGGGAGCAATCCGATCAACGCGGGAAACACCACAAGATTAAAGCGGACATTATTGACCAGGCCCTGAAATGATGTCAGTAAACGTTTCATCTGATCCAGGGCGTCCAACGAACGGCTTAAAATCAGGATCAAAATGACGACGATGCTTAACAATAAAGTTTTCGAATCGAACATTGCCGTGGCCATTGAAGTGAAAATCTCTCGAAGGCTCATCCGGCACCAGAGGCCCAACAGAAATGCTCCTGCGACCATCGCTGTCCCAATCGGTTGTTTTTTTCGAATTAACAAAATCACCAGGGCGAATACGCCACTGATTTTTAAAAGAATAGGGGTATCCCCCAAAAATTCCAGCATGATGCTCTCACTCCGGGTTCAGCAACTCAACATATTCGTAAATTATTTCATGACACAGGACTTGACAGAAAAACTTGTGGCGTCACATTCTGCTGAGCGTTCAGAGAAGTCAAGAAGTTTGCAAATTTTTCTGGAATCCACAAAATTTCCACGATTTTTCTTGCCTTTTCTCGTGATTTGTATAATTCAGAGCGTTAAGAAACAGAGTGTAATTGTTGACATATTCCAACTTCAGAAAGGACTGTACGCTATGCGCCCCCAGGATATTATCAAAAAGAAACGAGATGGTGGTACTCTTACTCCTGACGAAATCCAATTTTTAATCAATGGTTATACGGCTGGACGAATTCCGGATTATCAAATCGCAGCATTCACAATGGCGATTTTTTTTCAGGGAGCAACGCGTGAGGAAACTGTGGCGTTGACAGAGTGCATGCTCCACTCCGGGACTGTTGTTGACCTGAGTGGCCTCCCTGGTAAAAAGGTGGATAAACATTCAACCGGAGGAGTCGGCGATAAAATTTCGCTTCCCCTGGCTCCAGCGGTTGCGGCGGCTGGCGTGTGTGTGCCGATGTTGTCAGGGCGCGGGCTTGGTCACACCGGCGGCACATTGGATAAGCTGGAAGCGATTCCTGGATTTCAGGTCAACATTTCCCTGGATCGGTATGGGGAGATTCTCCAACAGATCGGTGTGTGCATGATCGGCCAAACCAGCGATATTGCTCCGGCAGATAAAAAAATGTATGCCTTACGCGATGTGACCGCTACAGTCGAAAGTATCCCCCTGATCACGGCAAGCATTCTGAGTAAAAAATTGGCGGAGGGGATTGATGGGCTTGTCTTTGATGTAAAATCCGGCAGCGGCGCATTCATGAAAACCTCCGATGATGCCGCGCGACTGGCACAAAATCTTGTCGAAATTGGTACCATGATGGGCAAAGAAACAGTGGCCGTGATCACCGATATGGATCAACCGCTTGGATTGTGTATTGGGAATACCCTGGAGATGCTTGAATCCCTGGATGTCTTGAGAGGCGGTGGGCCTGAAGATGTGGTGCAGTTAACTGTTGAGCTTGGCGCGTATATGCTCAAATTGGGAGACGTCGTCGAAAATGTCGACTTGGGGAGACAACGAATGCGCCAGGTTCTGTCTGATGGTTCAGCGTTTGAGAAATTTCTCCAGCTTGTCAAACTCCAGGATGGCGATCCTGACGTGGTTCTCCACCCGGAGAACTTCCGCCGGGCAACGCATCAACATACGGTATTGGCTCCTGGGTCAGGGTATGTCCAGACGATCAATAGTGAAGGGGTTGGGGTCGCCAGCATGTTGTTGGGAGCAGGACGTGAACGGGTTGACACTGCCATTGATCATGCGGTCGGGATTGTTCTGAAGAAAAAGGTTGGAGATATGGTCGCGAAAGGCGAGCCGCTGTGCGTCATCGAGTATAACGATGATACAAGGCTGCATGATGCCTCTGGCATGATGGAACGAGCATATACTATCGGAGAATCTTCTCCTGAAAAGCATCCGCTGATTATGCAGGTGATAACAGGATAACATCTTGTCCCTCACAATACTGAAGCCTTGGCGTTGTTCTCTGAAATGCTTCGTTCAAATTGACGGGTAAACAGGGAGGGCGAAATATCGTATATCTCCTCGAGAACCACTATATAAAATATTCGGTTTGTTGATCGTTTCCGTGAACAGAGCACGGATGCGATCAACAAGCTGAACAATTTTCATTATGAGCATAATGTACCACATCCAGGAAGCGGTTGCCCATATTCAAAACACGTGTCAAACGCTCCCGGCAATCGGTCTTGTTTTAGGGTCTGGTCTGGGGGTGTATGCTGATTCTTTTCCTGAACCGCAGATTATTCCTTATGAAGAGATTCCCCATTTTCCCACATCTACAGTGGTGGGACATAAGGGACAGCTTGTCATCCAGCAATTTGGGAACAAGGCTGTGATCGCCATGCAAGGACGTTTCCATTATTATGAAGGGTACAGTATGGAACAAATTACCTTTCCGGTTCGGGTCATGGGCGCCCTGGGCATCCGCCGTTTAATTGTCACCAATGCTGCCGGCGGGATCAATCCGGCTTTTGAAGCTGGAAGCTTGATGTTGATTACCGATCATATTAATTTTATGGGAGCCAATCCTTTACGAGGGCCGCATTATAAAGAGTTTGGGGAGCGTTTTCCTGATATGAGTCAGGTGTACTGCCAGGATGGTATTCGTGTTGTTGAAACTGTTGCCCAAGCCCTCAAGCTCCGACTGCACAAAGGGGTCTATATTGCCTTTAGCGGCCCGTCATACGAAACGCCGGCCGAAGTCAGAATGGGCCGGATGATGGGAGCGGATGCGGTTGGAATGTCGACAGTCCCTGAAGCGATTGTCGCCCGTCAGATGGGGATCAGCGTGTCAGGCATCTCATGTATTACCAACCCCGCTGCTGGAATCGGCGCCCCCCTGACCCATCTGGAGGTCATCGAAACCACGCAACGCGCCCAAAAAGATTTTATTGCCTTAATTGATGGAACCGTTCATGAACTTCTTCACGTCACCGACTAAAAATGCCCATGTATGAAGCATTGATCGAACATGCCAAACAAGCGCGGATGCAAGCGTATACGCCATATTCCCATTTTAACGTAGGAGCGGCCGTACGCACCCGGAGTGGAAAAATTTTTCAGGGGTGTAATATTGAAAACAGTTCCTATGGGGCAACAATCTGTGCTGAACGAGTGGCCTTGTTTCAGGCATATGCCCATGGCGAACGGGAGATTGAAGCGTTGGCCATTGTTGCTGACACTCCGACTCCATGCCCTCCCTGTGGAATCTGCCGTCAGGTCATCGTCGAGTTAGCCGGTGATATTGACGTTATTCTGGTCAATCTTCGAAATGAACGCCGGCTATTTCGAGCGAGCGAACTACTTCCCGAAGCTTTTACAGCGGCGTTTTTTTAGCAGAGGAGGCGAAGACATCATGAAAAGACAATACCTTTTCAATTTGCCAAATAGGCTGACGCTGATCCGGGTTGGCATCGTTCCTGTGTTAGTTGTCGTCTTGCTCACAAAGTTTAGTGATTGGTTAGCAGTGGCAATTTTTTTAGTGGCGGCCATCACAGATTTTGCTGACGGCTATTTGGCAAGGAGTCGCGAACAAGTTACGGTCTTTGGGAAATTGATGGACCCCATCGCGGATAAACTTCTCATCGCAGGCTCACTAATCTCGTTGGTCGAAATCGGCCATGCTCCGGCCTGGCTGGTCGTCATCATTGTTGGACGGGAATTCGCAGTCAATGGACTGCGGGCCATTGCCGCGTCGCAAAACATCATTATTCCGGCAGGTCCTCTTGGAAAGGCCAAGATGGTTGCTCAGGTCATCGCCGTCCCTTTACTTATCCTGAAAATTGAGACGTTTGGGAATAATATCGGCTACCTCGTCTTATGGGTGACAATGTTGTTGACCGTTTGGTCGGGAGTCGATTATTTCGTCAAGGGCTTACAGCGGATTGATTTTTCCTTATAGCGTTTTCGCCGGGAGTCATACGTGTCGAACGTTCCTGTTCGACACGCGCGGCATGCACAGTCGGAGTCGAAACCTCGGCTTACACGTGTCCACTTTACATAAAAGGAGAGCAGGATGAATGTTGTGTATCTTATCATTGCGTATAGCCTCGGTTCGATTCCATTTGGCTTTGTAATTGGGAAGGCCAAGGGAATCGATATTCGAAAGTATGGAAGTGGCAACATCGGAACCTCCAATGTTGCGAGAATTTTAGGGAAAAAAGCCGCACTTTTGACCCTGTTGGGCGATGGACTGAAAGGGCTGCTTCCGGTCTTGCTGGCAAAACTGTTCATTGAGAGTGACGCATGGATTGTGGCCGTTGGGTTGGCCGCGATTGCCGGTCACAACTGGTCGATTTTTCTGAAGTTTCAAGGAGGCAAAGGAGTGACGACGACGTATGGAGCGTATCTGGGGATTGCCTGGCTTCCAGGCTTACTGACCATCCTTGTCTGGATCGTCGTGACAGGCGTCACCAACAAATCGTCTGTCGCCGCACTTCTTTCCGCGGCTTGCGCTCCGATCCTGGCGTTTGCGTTGAGAACATCGGCGCCTATCCTCATTTTTGCGGCTATCGGGGCGGTGTTAATCTATCTGCGGCATATTGAGAATATTCGTCGTATTCTTGCGGGCACGGAAAATACCCTGACGAAAACAGAAGACATTGAACGGGACGATTCCTGAGATATGACGTTTCATAAAGAGTGTATGCCTATCTTTTTACGTTTTCTTGTGTTATTTCAAAAAAAACAGTTGACAATTTTATATCTATTTTTCACCCTTAAATGGCGTGTATTATCTATAAAAATGACTGAGCTGTATTTTTGATAATCCATACTGATTCTCTATTGCCGCATTTGCTTAGGAAAGATATGGAATTTTTGTGTCGCCGTCTTGAGGAGGAAGGCATTCTTTTCCATAATGGGAGAACTCCTGTGGGGAAAGAAGTATATGCACTAGAACATGTCGGGTATGGATCGTATCATTAACCCACTTTAATCCGGGAGGTTTTTTCATGGCTGGAGTTCTTATTAAAGAGTTAGTTAAGCGTTATCCAAATGGTTTCCAGGCAGTCAACGCGATCGATTTGGATATCAGAGATAAAGAGTTTATCGTGTTGGTTGGCCCTTCTGGTTGTGGAAAATCTACAACATTGAGAATGGTGGCTGGTCTGGAAGAGGTAACTGAGGGAACAATTAGTATCGGAGATCGGGTCGTCAATGAGGTTGCCCCTAAAGACCGCAACATTGCCATGGTGTTTCAGAACTATGCGCTGTATCCCCACATGGATGTGTATACAAACATGGCGTTCGGCCTGAAACTTCGAAAATTTCCGAAAGATGAAATTGATCAACGGGTAAAACGGGCAGCTGACATTCTGGGCATTACCCCCTTGCTCGACAGAAAACCGAAACAACTCTCCGGTGGGCAGAGACAACGTGTAGCTGTTGGACGCGCCATCGTTCGCGACCCTGAAGTCTTTCTCTTTGATGAACCGCTGAGTAACCTTGATGCAAAACTCCGTGTGACCATGCGTGGTGAGTTATCGAAATTACAGCACCAATTAGAAACGACTATGATTTACGTGACCCATGATCAGGTCGAAGCGATGACGATGGGAGACCGGATTGTCATCATGAAAGACGGATATATTCAGCAAGTTGGTGCGCCGTTGGAAGTCTATGATTTTCCTGAAAATGAATTTGTCGCTGGTTTCATCGGCAGTCCCCCAATGAATTTCTTCAGATGTCGGTTGTTGAAAGAAGATGGCGGGTTGGTTGTGGATATGGGAGGCTTTAAAATGAAAGTGCCCGCCGACTATACCTCTGTGTATGAAAGCTGCGTCAATAAAGACGTGACATTTGGTATGCGTCCGGAAGATATTGTCGATGAATATCCGGAAGACCGCCGTGGCATGTGGGAATCATTTAGTGCCGTCGTTGAAGTGATTGAACCCCTCGGTGCCGAGATTATTATGGAGCTGTCAAAGGGTGATCACTCTTTTATGGCTCGCGTCGATCCACATTCAAAATCTCAACTCAATCAAGAAGTCACCGTCTATTTTGACATGTTGAAAATGCACATTTTTGACCCGGAAACCGGCAAGGTTTTTTCCCGCCGATAAGGGGTACTTTATCTCTTTCCTCTCGAAAGCCGCGATCAACAATGCAGGACGTTGATCGCGGCTTTTTTTGTGTTCGGCTGGTCGAACGATTCAGTTCGACCAGCCGAATCGTGCCTTTTTGTGCGGATTCCTAAAAAACCTTGACAAAGAATACGTTCATTGTGTAATGTTAAGGTAATCTGCAGACCCATATTTACAGAATGTTTTTACAGGTGAAAGAAAGAGATGGAAGCCTATGGATTGGGGGTACATTCTTTGTGTCAACGATGATTTGATTGAGTTGAATACGCTCTCGAATCAACTCCAGGAAGAATTCAGCCGGTCGCATATCGTGTATAAAGCTGAAAGTGCTGAAGAAGCCACTTTGATTCTCGATATGCTTCAGGCCGCGCAGAAACAGATCGAATTGATTATCTGCGACCAGATTATGCCTGGCGTTACAGGCTCGGAATTCCTGGATACTGTCCATCAAACAAATCCCGATATCATGAAAATGCTCCTTCTTGATCCAGAAGATGCGATTGATCCCAGCTATCTTCTTTCCCGAGCGACCGTCCACAATGTTCTGATCAAACCTTGGCAGCGCGAGCATCTCATCCTGAGCGTCGAGTCCCTTCTCAAGTTGTATAATTTTTCAAATCATATTGAAGAACTTCAGCAAATCAGTCTGCAATTTGGACCGATCTTCGATCTTCCGAAACTCCTGAAGAAAGCCATTCACTATATCAAAGAGGTCACGTCAGCCTGGAAAGTTGCCATTGCTGTTACAGACGGTTTTTCAACAGATATTACCCTGTTTCTGTCAAGTTCCTTCGAGCATGAATCCTTTGAAACACAATACCCGAAGGAAAAATTGGAACATTTTCTCAAAAAAATTTTTTTGACCCGAAGAGAACCGCTTGTCTTCAGTAACGCGTACGATAATCAATATTTGCAGCAATTTGATATTCCCGACTGGTATAAAGCAAACTATATTGTCTGTGTCCCATTATGGCGCAATGAAAGTTTTTTTGGCGTGATTTATTTAGCGGATAAAATATCAGGCTTGCCTTTTTTCCGCGAAGATATTATGGCGGTGAAAATCCTGGCCTACCAACTCCTGTCGAGCTTAGGGAATATTCGCTTAACCGAAGAAAAATTACGTATGGAACGCTTGTCGACCATTGGAAACCTGGCCGGAGAAATCATTCATGACCTAAAAGGGCCGATGACCTCTATTCTGGGCTTTGCAGAATTACTTGCCGACAATGATTGCAGTGCCCGCGAACAACGCGAATACTCCGGCATTATTGCATCAGAGGTCAATCAGATGGTGGAAATGGTGGAAGAAATTCTGGAATTTTCTCGTGGCGATAAAATGAAACTCAATCGCCGGCCCTGTGACATTCAAGAATTTGTAACAGACGTCATGGAGTTGTTGGAGAATACATTCAGCGAACAGAATATTCAACTTATCACAAAGCTGTACTGTAAGAAAACGATTTATGCTGATAAAGACAAATTAAAACGTGTCTTTTATAATATTGCCAATAACGCAAAAGAAGCTCTGCAGGAAGGCGGACGCTTTTCGATTAATACCTATGCCCACCAAAATACACATGTCGAATTTCGTTTAGCAGATAGTGGCCCTGGCATTCCTGAGCATGTGAAAGAGAATATTTTCGAGCCATTTGTGACATACGGGAAAAAACGCGGCACTGGACTTGGCATGTCGATCAGTAAAAAAATTATCACCGACCACGGTGGTGACATTTGGGTCGAAAGTGAGGAGGGGATGGGAACTATTTTTTATTTTACCATCCCAATTGCGCTGAATGACTGAAGGCCCATGTTTTTCTCAGGGGGCGTTCTCCTCTGTAAATGTACCCAGTGCGATTCATCTGCGCAGCCTGCCACTGACCGTACCACGGCTGGCAGCGGACGAGAGAGGATGCCGTATGGTGGATAAAAATGAGTTACGAAAATATGTTGAAGAACTGGAACGCCTACGGGGAGAAGTGATCCTGGCGAAATATCGCTATGAAGAATCTCAGGAGGATTTTGATAATTTGTTTGGGAAAGGGTCGGCAGCCCGAACGATTCATGCGTTGCGCTCCAGGGCACTTCTTAAAAAACTGGTCTTGACTCATGAGGCTCTTGATTCTGTGACTGAGGAATTATACGACGCCCTTACAGAAGAAGAATGAAAACGGAAGAGTAGAAAATGAAGAAATGGGTAGGTGTCTATGCTTGTGTACTGTTATTAACCGGAAGTGTCGTGCAAAACGCCGAATCCACAGAGCACAGCGTCTATCTGACGCTCTATGGGTCGGTATTGACCGCCGATACGTTAGGCAAAACGCTTTGTTTTCAGGCTGACCTCGATTTTAGCTATCCATTTGTGACTGTTGTTGTGGGAAAACCATTCTTTGATGTGAGCCGTCACCTGCATATCGGGATTGAAGGACAGATTGCAAAACATTTTGGCGGACAGGATCATCTGGAATTGAACGCCTTACTTGTTGAACGCTGGACAACGTTTCCCTGGAATGCCTTCGTGAACACGACGTTTGCTGCTGGCCAGGGGCTTTCATATGCAACGGAACTTCCTGAGCTTGAAGAGGAGTCCAAAGGCGCAACAGCGCATTTGCTTGGCTATCTGTTATTTGAATTTACCTTTGCGCTTCCGCAATATTCTCAATGGGCGTTGAGTACGAGAATCCATCATAGATCCGGGGCAGATGGGCTGTTTAGCGGGGTTTATGGTGCGTCTAATGCTATGGGAGTGGGACTCTCATACGCTTTTTGATCTGAACTTGAGATGCTGCGTCACACGTCCCTCTTATGGTGTAAGAGGGACGTTGTGGGGACGACATCCAACAACGAGGTGGAATTATGCTCAAAATGACGATTTCGCAAATCGAAGAAAGACTTCAGCGCGTACAGGCGATTTCAGACGAAAACCGGACAGAATTGTTGCAACTGCTTGCCACCTTAAAAGACGAAGTTGCTGAGTTGTCTGAAACCCAAGGTGAAGACGCAGAAAGCATTACCCGATTTACCCAAATATCAACGCATGAGGCCACACGCCAGAAAAAAAATCCACAGTTATTACGTCTTTCAGTTGAAGGGCTGCGCTCATCGGTCAGCGGTTTTGAAACCTCTCATCCCCGCCTCTCAGAAACCGTGAACTCCATCTGCCACATCCTCTCGAATATGGGGATTTAATACAGCCCCCATCCCAGGACACAATACCGCACGCATTGTTTACAGCATGATGCCGTTTCGTTGGCATCGTGCAACCCCTGTCAGGGGTGGATTCCAGACTCGTGAATAATGCTGTAACGTGTTTTTAGGAGTGCGTGCTCTGTGCTTTCGCACTCCGTATCCTAAGAATTCATTGCTCAAGCAACTGTGCGTCAGGAATGCTCCACCCTTACACGCGCCGTTGTTGTGACGTTTTCCACTGATACCCAGCCCCTTCCAACAGCATATCAGCTTCAGCAGGTCCCCATGAACCGGCAGGATACAGCGGTAATGCGCTATCATTAGCCCAGACCTCAAGGATCGGGGTGATCAGCGACCACGCGACCTTCATGTCATCGTGCCGCACAAAGAGGGTTTGGTCGCCGAGCATACAGTCTAAAAGCAAACGTTCGTAGGCTTCTGGCAATTCAATTCCGTAAATCTCGTTATAATGAAAATCCATGTTCAGGGAGCTCATGCACAGTTTGGGGCCAGGATGTTTCGCCTGAATTGTCAAAGAAATCCCTTCCTCCGGCTGGACACTGAACACCAGGACATTTTGCGATAAATCTTCCGGCAGTATCGGGGAAAACATCGAATGGGGCACCCGTTTAAAGGTGACGATAATTTCGCTGACTTTTCTCGCCAGACGCTTGCCGGAACGAAGATAGAAGGGAACCCCCTGCCATCGCCAATTTTCAATCGACAACTTTGCCGCGACAAAGGTTTCAGTCTGGGAGTTCGGATCAACCCCAGGCTCCTGGCGATAGGCCGGAACATCGTTGCCATGAAGCCGTCCGGCGGCATACTGCCCGCGAACAATCCAGCGGGCCAGATTATCCAGCGGGAACGGTTTGATCGAGTGCAGCAATTTCACCTTTTCATCCCGAACCCGGTCGGCATCGAACGAGGTGGGGGGTTCCATGGCGACCAAAGCGAGCATTTGCAGCATGTGATTCTGGAACATATCCCGCAATTGCCCGGATTGCTCATAATACCCGGCCCGGTGCTCCACCCCTAACGATTCGGCCACAGTAATCTGAACGTTATCAATATACCGCCGGTTCCAGATCGGCTCGAAAATTGCGTTGGCAAAGCGAAACATCAGAATATTTTGGACCGTCATCTTGCCGAGATAATGGTCGATGCGGTAAATTTGAGGTTCAGAGAGCACCTTATACAGTTCCCGGTCTAACGCCATCGCACTCTCGAGGTCCCGGCCAAACGGTTTTTCGATAACAACCCGTGAACAGGGGCATTCTTTTCCGGTCTCTGCGGTTAATCCGGCAGCGCCGAGTTGTTGAACAATCGGAGAGTATAAGGTGGGAGGCACCGACAGATAAAAAATGTGATTTTTCACGGACGGATATTGCGCGTCTAATTCTGCCAGGCGGACAGCAAGTTGCTTGTGTAAAGCCGGGTCCTGGTACTGCCCGCTCAGATAAAAACAGCGTTGAATGAACTGCCGGATTGCTTCATCATCGTCGTGCGCCGCGTGATCTTTCAGCGAGTGCTCCGCTTTGCGTCGAAATGCCTCGTCTGACAAATCAGTCCGGGCCGTACCGACAATATAGAATTCGTCAGGGAGTAAATGCTTCTGAAACAAATGAAAGAGGGCGGGAAGCAATTTGCGGTGGGTTAAATCGCCGGATGCGCCAAAAATCACAATCCCACAGGGTTCTGGTTTGCTCTCGTTGCAAAATTCGCTGGGAACAGCGATATTCGTATTAAAATGGATTTGCGCCATGGTATTTTCCTCATACTAAATTAAAACATCGTCATCGGATACATGAACTATCTACCAGTGAAATCTTATGTCGTCTGGGAAGAAATGCAAGAAATTTTCCCCACAAAAAGGGGATTTATCCGCAATTTCCCTTTTC
>Ga0256845_1001439_pt1 | contig 19143 bp, 6 predicted proteins | sample RiftiametaG_FD_189101 | JGI IMG/M metagenome (GOLD analysis project Ga0256845, IMG submission 189101) | Tube worm associated microbial communities from hydrothermal vent at the East Pacific Rise, Pacific Ocean - Riftia | ecosystem: Host-associated > Annelida > Integument > Unclassified ...
GACACCAACAACCGCGACGTCCGCGAGTTCGCCGATCGTCTGGTGCTCGAAAATCTGACTCGCGCGAAGCGAGATCCCACTCGCCCGTGCCCGTGCAACCACCTGCATACCGACGATCGAATCACCACCAAGGGCGAAGAAATTATCGCGAACGCCGACGCGCTCAAGCCCCAGGAGTCCACACCAAATCGCTGCCAACTCGCGCTCTGTCGCAGTCTCGGGCAGATCTTCACCGGCCGAGGCTCCGACATCGAGATCTACACGCGGCGGAGGCAGAGCATGCACGTCGACCTTCCCGTTGATCGTCAACGGCAACGAAGGCACGAGTACAATCGCCGAAGGCACGAGATGTGCAGGCAGAGAGGCAGAGAGTTCACGACGGAGCTCGATGCCGAGTTCGCGGGCCGCCGCACCGCCGAGCGGGTCATTCGCGAGCTCTGTCGGCAGCGGCTCCCCAGGCATATGGAGCTCACGCGGGGCCATCGCTCCGGCCGTCGACAGCCAGACGTCGAAGGAACCATCATCTCGACCAGCGGCGCAGCTCACCTCAACCTCAACCCCGTACGTGCTCGCAAATGCGAGGATATCATCGGGGTCACAGGCCTCCGTATGGTCGCCCATCGCCGGTTCCACAGCGAACTCCGGGAAGAGTCTTCGCTCAAGAGAGACCTCGCGAAGGAGACGAGAATTTGGCACGCCCCGGAGACCGAGAACGAAGTCCGCGCTGTCCGCATCGACGAGCACAGCACGCAGCCGATCCAATGACCAACAATCGCTGCGCCAGTCCTGCCAAACGACTGTCGACGTCGGCGGTGATTCACCGTCGATTCGCAATGTCACATCATAGCGGAAGAGAGAGAGTTCGTTACGATAGTCGCCCCGCTTGGGAGTGATTCGCAGCGAGCACACCCGCGATTCAGCCTTCGCGAGTTCGCGGAAGAACGCAGGATGGACGACGAGTTCGTTCTCATCACGCAATGCCTGCTCGACCCGGCGGCGAAGCTCTGCATCGGCAACATCATCGCCGCTGCGAGCTGCCGCGACAGCGGAATGATAGGCCCGCAGAAGCGCGTGGCTACGCACATCGCCGATAAACACCACCCCCGGGCCATCGACGATAGCGATCGCCCGCGAGACCACCTCGCGAAGGTACGCCTCCGAGGGAAAGTACTGGATCACCGAGTTAATAACGACCGTGTCAAACGAACCCACAAGCCGACCGAGTTCCTCGCGAGCAGGCCCATAAGACGTACTTACTCCTTCGAGACCTTCGATCGACCGACCCAGAGTGTCGATCTGCGCAACTGCGTGCCGTGAAAGATCGCTACCGTGATAGTGCTCGACCTGGGGGGCGATCCGAGTCAGGAGCATCCCCGTACCACAGCCGATCTCGAGAACCCGCCGCGGGCGAGCTGCGAGGATCGACGCGACCGTCGCCTCCACCCACGCCCGCATATCCTCAACCGGGAGCGCCTCTCCGGTAAAGCTGCTCGACCATCCGCGGAGATCGAGGGTCGGATCGCTGCCCTGGGGACGATCGAGCGCATTGCCGTGCATCGACTCCCAGTACTCAACTCGCTCGTTCTCGCGACGAGGCTCATGCCCCTCCACCTTTGCCACCACATATGCCACGAGCTGCTTGGCGCTGCCCCCCTGACGCACGACGACAACGGCATCCTGAACCCGTGGTGATCCTCGGAGAACATGCTCGATCTCCGAGAGTTCAACCCTGTAACCGCGGATCTTCACTTGCTTGTCAAGACGACCAAGGAATTCGAGAACAAGGGCTCCGTCGTCGCTAGCCCGCCAGCGCACACGATCACCCGTACGGTAGACCCGTCCATCCCCGAAGGGATTGGTGATAAAGAGGCGCTCGGTCAGCTCTGGACGCTTGAGGTAACCACGGGCCACACCTAGCCCGCCGAGATAGAGTTCACCGGGGACCCCCAGCGGGGCGAGACGACCCGCGCGGTCGACGACATATGCGCGAAGGTTTGCGATCGGCCGCCCGATCGGCGGCGGCCTGCCGTCGGCAACACACCGCATCACCGTCGCCGTGATCGTCACCTCGGTGGGCCCGTAGATGTTGAAGAAGCTGCGACCGCGGCTCCAACGGGAGACGACCTCCTGAGAAACGACGTCCGCCCCGGTCGCGATCGTATGCAGATCCGGTAGCTCCGCGTCCTCGATCGCCGCCAGCATTGCCACCGGCATGATCGAGTGCGTGATCCGCTCATTCTTGAGAAGCGGAACAAGACCGGGACCCAGCGAATCGGCATCACGGGGAACGAGATGAACCGTGCCTCCGGCGCAGAGCATCACCAGGAGGTGCGAAAGGGCGGCGTCGAAGTTGAGTGAGGTCAAGTGAGCGATGCTCGATCCAGGACCCGTCTCAAATATGCGGATATCGGACTCGATCGAGTTGACCAAGGACCGGTGCTCGACAAGCACACCATTCGGCTCGCCCGTCGACCCCGACGTATAGATCACATAAGCGAGGTTTCCTGGCCCCGAAACCGGTGACGGTCGATCGATCGGCTCGCCATCAAGATCCCGATCGACGTCGATGCTCCGAAGACCCGCCGGCGCCTGCCGAACCCGTGCTTGCGAAACGACAAGGCTCATCTCAGTATCTGCCACCATCATCTCAAGACGGCGATCCGGATGGTCCGGGTCGAGAGTGACAAAGGCCCCGCCCGCCTTGAGAATCCCGAGCAATCCCACGATCTGCGCCGCCGATCGGTCGCAATAAAGACCCACCATCACCTCAGCACCAACACCACGGCTGCGGAGGTGATGAGCGAGTTGGTTTGCCCGACGATCGAGCTCTGCGTACGTCATGCCAAGCGCTCGCCCGGATTCACAGTGGTCGACGATCGCGAGGGCGTCGGGCGTGCGCTCGGCCCAGGTCTCAAAGAGATCGTGGATACAGGCATCCGCGGAGAAGGGCACCTTCGTCTGGTTCGGTTTCTCAAGCAAGCGTCGCTCCGCAGCGTCGACAAGCTGGATCGCGCCGATCCGTCGCTCTGGGGCGCTGACGGCCTCCTCAAGGATTCTCTGGAGATGGCCGCTCATCCGCAGGATCGTCGACATCTCGAAGAGATCAGCGTTGAACTCGACGATAACCTCGAGGCCCGTCGGCATCTCCGTGATCATGAGCAGGAGATCGAGCTTCGCCGTCCTGAAGCTGAACTCCTCACGCACAACCTCAAGACCGGCAAGCTCAACCCCCTGAGCGGCAAAGTTCTGGAGGGTGAGGCCAACCTGAGCGAGCGGGTTTCGATCCGCGGAGCGCTCTGGAAGGAGATCGTCGACGACCCGCTCGAAGGGTAGATCCTCGTGCTCTGTCGCCGCGAGCACTGCAATCTGTACACGATCAAGGAGTTCAAGGAAGGTCGGATCACCCCCCAGATCAACGCGGATCATCAACGTATCAACAAAGAAACCGATCAGCCCCTCGAGCGCCGGATGTCGGCGATTGGCCGTCCCGCTGGCAACAACAAAGTCTTCTTGCTCGGCGTAGCGTGCAAGAAGAACGTCGAAGGCGGCAAGAAGGGCGACGTAGATCGTCACCCCGGCGTCACGGCTGAGCTGGACCAGCCCATCTGTCAGGTCGCGATCGATGACGAAAATGTGATGATCGCCCCGAAACGACTCGACGGCTGGACGCGCATGATCCGTGGGCAGCTCGAGCGCCGGCGCGCCGGCGAGGGTCTCGCGCCAAAAGACGAGATGCTCTGCCGCTGTCGGGGCAGCACAGCGGGCACGCTGCCAACGGCTGAAGTCAGCGTACTGAATAGGCAGAGGTGGCAATGGCGAAGGCTGCGAATCGAGAGCCGCTGCGTACTCCTGGGTCAGCTCCCGCTCGAGGACCCCCAGCGACCAACCGTCGGCGACAATGTGGTGGATCACGAGGACAAAAACATGCTCTTCGGGTGCGAGTCGGAGAATCTCTGCGCGGAGAAGCGGCCCCTCCTCGAGATCAAATGGCCGATGGACGGCGGCGTCAATCCGCTGCCGGAGCTCGCTTCGCCGTGTGGCCTCATCAAGCCCGGAAAGCTCGACAACCCGAAGGTCAACAGGCATCGGCGGACCGATCACCTGGATCGGCCCATCGTCAGCCAGGCGGAAGCTCGTCCGAAGGCTCTCATGACGGCCGACAATCCGGCTGAGGCCGCTGCGGAGAGCGCTGACATCGAGCTTTCCACGGAGCCTGAGCGCCATCGGCATGTTGTAGGCAACGTTGGCCCCGGAAAGCTGGCTGAGGAACCACAGGCGCCGCTGGGATGGGGAGACGGGAAGTTCACCGTGATGGGGCTCCTGGCAAAGATCGGCGTAGTTCGCCGACATGCCGAGCTGTGTCCTCCGCGCTTCGTCGATCCGGGCCGCAAACCCTGCGACCGTTGGCCGATCGAAGAGCTCGCGCAGCGGCATCTCAACCTGGAAGAGCTGCGGCAAACGAGAAATCGCCTGTGCGGCAAGAAGGCTGTGGCCTCCAAGGGCGAAAAAATCGGCGTCCACACCGATGCCACTGCGACCCAGGAGCTCGGCCCAGAGATTGACAAGGACAATCTCTGTGGCGGTCGTCGGCGCGCGCACCTCAGCCCCCTGAAGCTCGCACTCCCCCAGCTCCGGCAGCCCCTTGCGATCGATCTTGCCATTGAGGGTTCGAGGCAAGGTATCCAGACAGACGTAGATTTCGGGGACCATGAAACCCGGCAATGTCGCCGCAAGCGCAGCGCGCAACGCCTGAGGATCAGAATTTCCGCCGGCCTGCAGGGTCCAGTAGGCGACAAGGCGCAGGTCGAGCCCAACTCCGCGGGCGCAGACAACCGCCACTTCGACGTCCGGTATCCGTTCGAGCGCGGCTTCGATCTCACCGAGTTCGATCCGAAAACCGCGAAGCTTGATCTGATGATCGAGTCGCCCGAGAAACTCAAGATCGCCGTCATCGCGGAAACGAACTAGATCGCCCGTGCGATAGAGACGACCGTCACTGAAGGGATTTTCGATGAAGCGCTCGGCGGTCAGCTCGGGGCGTTGGTAGTAGCCCCGGGCCACGCCAATTCCGCCGATGTAGAGTTCGCCTGCAACGCCGAAGGGCACCGGCTCTAAATAACCGTCGAGAACGTAGATCCGGGCACCGGGACACGGACGACCGATCGCAGGATCACCGCCCCCCCGAGGGATCCGAGCGAAGGTCGCGTAGATTGTCGCCTCGGTCGGCCCGTAGACGTTGTAGATCTTCATGTCCTCGCGTTCGCCGTAAACCCGACGAACGACATCCGCAGTAACCCTCTCGCCCGCGAGATTGACGACCCGAACTCCAGGCGGAAGACTGCGACTGCGAATCACCTCGACAACCACCGACGAGACCATGTTGAGCATGGTGACCTGCTCGCGGGCTGGCAACGTCGAGAATGCGAGTGCGTCGTCTGCGACGATGACCGTGCCCCCGACCACAAGCGGCGTGAAGAGCTCAAAGGCCGAGATATCAAAGCAAATCGAGGTCGATGCGAGTACCCCGCGAAGCTCCTCCCGCGAGTAGGTCGCGCTCGCCCAGAGGAGGAATGCGACGACGCTGCGGTGCTCAACCACCACAGCCTTCGGTACTCCGGTGGAGCCCGATGTGTAGAGGAGATAAGCTGTGGCCCCAGCACCCACAGAGCCCGCGAGGGCCGTGGACTCCTCGGTAAAGATCGATTGTGCATCGCGATCAAGAGCGACGACGCGGACAGCATCACCCTCGACAAGCCCCTCCACCAACGCCGCACGGGTGAGAACAACACCCACTTCCGCATCGCTGAGCATCCATCGCTGACGCTCCCGAGGGTAGCCGGGGTCGATCGGAACATACGCGCCGCCAGCCTTGAGCACCGCCAGCAGAGCTAGTAGCAGCATTTCGCTGCGATCAAGAACGACACCAACCCGGACTCCAGGGCCAACACCGGCCCGCTGGAGGTAGCGAGCGAGCTGGTTCGCCTGGCCCTCGAGTTCGCCATAGGTCAGCTTACGCTCGCCGCAAATCACCGCGATCGCCTCTGGCGACTCGGCGGATTGACGCTCGATCATCCCATGGACCGTCACTTCGTGCGAAAGTTCGAGGTGCTCCCCGCTGAGCGGCCCCAGAAGCTCCTGGCGCTCCTTCGGCCCGATGAGTTCCAAGCGCGCGACCGACTGGGTAGGGTCGGCGACGATCGCCGCAAGCAACACCTCGAAGTTGTCGACAATCCGTGCAGCAGCCGAAGCCTCGAAGAGGTCGCTGTTGTAGCGCAGCGTCACAGAGAGGCTCTCCGCCAACTCATGGATATCGAGCACGAGGTCGAACTCGCATGTTTTATTGGGCAGGTCGATTGACGAGAGGCGAAGGTTGCCGATTGTCGTCGTACCACCACGAAGGATCTCGCGGGCCCCCCCTCCCATTTCCTGCTCGCGCTGGTACACGACCATGACCTGAAAGATCGGCGATCGGCTCGGGTCGCGCTCGCTAAGCAGATCTTTGGCCAACCACGGAAAAGGATAGGCCTGGTGCTCGATCCCGGCCAATACACCGTTTCGAGTGCCCTCGAGAAAGGCCAGGAAGTCCACCGCGTCGTCGGTCTGAAGCTCAGAACGCAGGACGATCGGATTGACCATATAGCCGAAAACGTCGCCCTCATCCACATCCTCCCGCCCAAGCGCAGGTGAGCCGATACAGAGGTCCGCCTGACCGCTGAGACGGTGGAGAAGCACCTGAAATGCGGCGAGCAGAGCTACGTAGAGAGTCGTCCCGCCACGCCGGGCGACGTCCCTCAAACCCTGTGTCAATGTCGAATCGAGAACTCGGGTGTGGGCACCACCGCAGAAGGTCTGCCGCACCGGCCGGGTCCGGTCGGTGGGAAGATCGAGCGCTCGAGGAACACCCTTGAGCGACTCCTTCCAGTAGCTGCGCAGGCTCTCGCTGTGCTCTTCGAGACGCTGATGTCGCGACTCGATGCAGCCGATGTAAGTGCGCCTGATCGGCCGAAGCGGGTTCGTCGTCCCCTGTGCGCCGAGGAGTGCGATGAGTTCATCGGTCAGCATCCGCATCGACCAGCCATCAGCGGCGATGTGATGAACACACAGGAGGAGCGCGTACTCCCCGGGAGCGACGGGCCCGAAATAGACCCGCAAGGGAGGATCACGCTCGAGGTCAAAGGGGCGGAGGTGGAGCCGCGAGAGCGTCTCTTGGAGCGCCTCTGGGGTCCCCACATCGCCGTCAAGCGACTCTAGGTCGAGCGACCCCGCAGCCTGAATCACTTGCTGCGGCCTCCCCTCGATAACGGGAAAAGTCGCCCGCAGGACGAGGTGTCGATTGATGAGTTGTTGAATCGCCCAGGCCAGCGCTGGCCTCGGATCCTCGGTCGACTCGACACAAAATGCGAGGCCGATATTGTAGGCCACGCACTCGGGATCGCCGCGCTGGATCAGCCACAGCGCCTCTTGCCCTGGCGACAGGGGAACCGCAAAAGATACCTCAGGCAGCGCCTGCAGGATGGCCGCCTTGTCTTCGCGAAGCGCCTCCTTTACCTCGGCTGTTAGGAGACCGCTCCGTGCACGGACTCTGAGTCTGTCCCCCTCGGCCCAGAGTTCGGCGCCCGCGAAAAGCAGAGTGCGAATGAGGTCTCTTGTGTCGTTCATACAGAATTCAACTGTTAGTTTGGAGGCGAGCGGCATTCAGCACCACTCGCCCCCCTGCGCTCTGTCTTAGGCGTTGGCGTCACGTCGGAAGCGGTCCGCTAGAATCGAACGAACATCCCGCGTATCCAAAACCTTAGTCGTCCCAGCAAAGGGCGGGTACGCCAAATACTTCGCCGGCAACGACTGGAACAGGATTTTGTACGATCGTTCATCCACAACGGGTTCACCACCGATACACCACGTGTCATTCTCACGGGTGACATTCGCCAACTGAACGTAGCCGCCCGTCCCCTTGCCGGCCTCGCCCATGTCGAGCAGTGCCCGCACATTTGAGCCCGGCATGTTGAGGAGGCTCAGAGCACCGTTGATCGGGAAGACCCGAACGATGTCGTAAAACGTCACGTCCCCCGGCGGAATCATCCCATCGATGCGGATCATGCCGGCACCGTAGATCACCGCGTCGGCTTCCTCGACTTCATCGAGGAAGGTCTGGGTGATCAACTGGGTCAGGTTCGTGGGGCGGTTGCGAACCTCAGCTTCGCGACCGTCCAAGAGTTCCTTCGCCTGACCGAGCACCTCAGTCGGTTCGGTCCCCTGCGCGCGAAGGGTGCTGTAGGTCATCTTCTGCCACTTCTCGACCACGGCCGCGGTCACGGGCTCGTTCTCGAGTTTGTCGTCGATGCTACGTAGCTCGGTGTGGAGCTTTGAGACGCCCGTGTTGAGGTCGAAGCGGAAGCGATGAATGCAGGCCGAACGAGCATTCGAATCGGCTTTGAAGATCGGAGTTTTATCCTCGCCGACGATCGCCGTCGCCGCTTCGTGCTCGTGCCCGCCCAAAAGCACGTCGAGGCGAGGGACCGCGGCGCCGAGCTCCATGTCTTCGGAGATCTTCAGGTGGGTCATCGCCAGGACGACATCAGCCTTTCCCTTAAAGAACGACACCTGCTCGCGAGCGCTCTCAATCGGGTTCTTGTACTTGATCCAGGGCTTCTTGACCATCTCAAGACAGACACCGAGAAGAGCGACCCGGGCGGTCCCCCCGTCCTTGTTGGAGAACTCGATCAGCTCGTTGCGGGCGACGCCTGGAAACGGCTTCCCTTCGCCGTCAGAGACGTTCGAGCACACCCACTTGAAGTCACTCTCGCCGATTCTGGCGACGAGCTCAGAGTGGCCGACGTCGAACTCGTGGTTACCGATCGTGGCGTAGTCGAGGCGCATCGCGTTGAGGGCCTCCACCATGTGCTGGCCGCCGTCTCCGGTCGTCGAACCGATCACTGAAGGAGCCAAGAAATCTCCGATCATCACACTGATGAGGTTCGGATTCTCCGCTTCGAGCTCTCGTCGAAGGGTTGCGACCCGAGCGATGCCGCCGCGACGCCCTCCCTCGACAGGAGTCGCATCGTAGACATCGTTGAGCTGAAGCACAATAAAATCGACGACGTCGTCCTCGCAGGGACCGGTCACCTCGTCGACGGACTCCGCGAGAACCAGGGTGATCTCCGGCTCGTCTGGACGCTGCCGCGACCGGTCGCCGTACGCGAACTCCTCAACGACAGCCCCCCCTCTGTCGGTGAGGGTCGCGACGTCCCCCTTGTTGCGCCAGATCGGCCGTTTTACACCAAAGGCAAAGCCACCCGAAGATGGCTCATAGCGATCCGTGAAGACTCGGATGAGCTGCCCCGGTTCGAGCACAACTCCCACCGGAAAGAGAAAGTCAGTCTTGATCGAGCGCGAGGTAAGGCGCCACCCCGAGATATCCGCAGCGATGTTTCCCTCGTTGGTAATCTCGACATACTCGTCGGCCTCGGAGCTGGCAGCTCCGTCGTACTCCACCGTGGTAATCACAACCTTGCACGCCAGATTCACCGTGGCCGCGGCGATCGAATACGCTCGGTCACTCGATCCTGAGAAGTCCGTCGGGTGTCCCCATGCAAATAGTACGCGACCCTTAAGATCGCCGGTGTTCCAAGGACCCTGCGTAAGATCGTAGGCAATCGAGCCAGTGCCCGGTGTATGCCAGCCTATCATATCTCCGGCAAGAACAGCGAACGGTGCATCGAGAATGAACTCATTCGCACCGACCGACGGCCGAACCACTCCGCTGCGACCGACCACGCGCAGGGAACCGGGCTCACCGCGATAGACAACCAACTCGACAGCGCGAGTGTTCTTGGCAAAAACCTGCCATGAAACGAGGGATCCGTCCTGCAGTACTTGGGTGGCAGTATCTACGTAGTAGACGTTGGCACCCGAGTCCGCCCAGCGACGCCCCTCGATGGAATTTCCGATTTCGTGCGTATCATTCTGACTGTTTTGTCTCATATTACCTCCTGCGTATGTCGCACCCACTCTGCGGAAGACCGACGAGACACCCCATCGGTCCTCACAGCCTCAACGACAATACAAACGCGATGACGATCGTCCGACGTCCGCCATCCGCCATCGTCGCAAGATAGTGGATCTCCAAGGCGATGCCTAGCTCGATCTTCGGCCGCATTCTTGCTTGACATAGAGGGATCCCTCCCCAGATAATCCCGTGCTCGCGTTGTCTGATCGTGCGACTTTGTACGCGCATCGCCCAATCAGCGCGGTTTTTTCGAGCACTGCGCTGGAGTGCATTCTATGGTCACTCGTACCCTACCGCCGCCAACTCATCACACCGATGATGGCGCGACATCGACCGTCAAGAGGGGTCGACTCCGACGCTTGCTCCCCCCCGCGATCCACTGGGGGGTCACTCTGGCGCCCCTCGGGCTAGCCGGACTCATCACAGCCACAGCCCCATGGATGCTCGTCCCCATAGCCGCCACGTTGGGCCTCTACGGTATCGCTCTCTCCGAGCCCTGGCGCTCACGTCCTCCCCGTGCCAGCGAACGAAAGAGCCGTCGGGTCGCGATCATCGGCGCCGGACCATCTGGCCTCACGACCTTAAAAGAGTTTACGGCATCGGGGCACGACGCTCTCTGTTTTGAGGCAGGGAACAGCGTTGGCGGAGTCTTCGCCCAATGCTACGACGGTACCCGACTCACCTCGTCACCAGCAGTAACAGCGTTCTCCGACTTTCCACCCGAGCGGGGAGACCATCAGCATTGGTCCAAACGAGAATACGTAGACTACCTCGAACGCTATACGGAGAATTTCGCACTTCGGGATCGAATTCGACTCCGCAACCGAGTTCTCACGACAAACTACGAAGAGGGTGCAGGTTGGACCCTCCGCATCCGTACAGAGGATGGGGAGCGCCTCGAAGGCCCCTTCGACACGCTGGTCATCTGTACGGGCACCAACCAACAACCAAACCTGCCAAAAGCCGACCGCAATGGCTTTTCGGGGACGGTCCTGCACTCTAAAGACTATCGAAACGCAGACGCCTTCACGGGAAAACGGATCGTCGTCGTCGGCCTGGGTGAGACGAGCGCAGATGTGGTCGCAGAGCTTGCCGCCGTCGCCTCCGAGTGCACGCTCTCGATCCGTCGCGGAGCCTATGTCATCCCGCGTATCAACCCGCTCACGGACTACCCCAACGACTACGACAGCAATCGCCTCCGCTACGCGCTGCCAAAGTGGGCGCACGATCTCGCAGTAACGGTCTGTGATGGCGCGTACACCCGCTGGGGAGCAGCCCGCCCGAGCGACCGCCTCCGCACCGCACTCCTCCGCCGGCCGCACACGCCCGCCCCCTTCCGTCAATTCGCTACAAAGTCAGACAACTTCATTCGCGCGCTCGAAAGCAATCGCTGCCGGCTGGGCGGTAGCTTCCGTGGCTTCACCCCGAACGGCGTCCTCCTCGAAGGGGAAGCCGGGGACGAGGAGGTCAAGGCCGACGTAGTTCTCTTCGCAACGGGCTTCAAGGCCAAGAGCTTCGATTTTTTGCCCGACGATGCAGCCGGCTGTCCTTCGCACCTATGGCACCTCATGTACCACAAGGAGCATCGCGAACGCCTGGTCTTCGTCGGCTTCGCCCGACCTTCACTCGGCGCCCTGCCACCGGTATCCGAACTTCAGGCGCGCTACGCAGCACTCATCACCAGTGGCGAGCGGCAGCTCCCCTCCGCGCCTGAGATGGGACGTGCGATCGTCGAGCGCAAACGTGCCCGCGTTGCGAGCTTCGACGACAAACGTCTGGTGACGCTCGTCGATTGGATCCCGTACATGGACGCGCTTGCCGATCGCATCGGCTGTCGTCCACGCCTTCGCGACCTCCTCTCGCGACCGCGCCTGTGCTGGCAGATCGTCACCGGACCGATGCTCGTAGCCCAATACCGCCTCGCGGACCCCGACTCCACGCCCGAGCTCGCGGCCCGCAGCCTAGATTTGCCTGGTGGCATGCGCCTTCGCGACAAGCTCTGGTATCTGTCGATTCACGGGTTGGTCGCGGTCTGCACACCGTGGGAAATTCTCCCCCAACGCCGCCGCCACCGCTCCTGCGCGATCGTCTGACCACGTCCGGCCCGACTCAATTTCCCTGGGCATGAACACCAACCGCCACCGAAACTAGTCTTTCTTTGGGGTTGCTTTTCTCTATCAAAATAGTACAAAATCGGTCTGTGGCGGCAGAGTCAAACGATCGCAGCGGCACGTCCAAGCCGGCGCCAAAGAAGGCTTCGGCAATGCGAATGATGCCAGGGCTCGAGGTCGTCGGACGCGGCATACTGCTCCGTCCATACCAGCCCTATCAGCTCGCGAAACTACTCTTTCCGAGGGACTCCGAGCGCATCGTCGCTTCCAATGAAACCGGCAAGAGCTACCTCCTCCCGGAGGGCTATGAGATCAATGACAGCCCCCCTATGCCGATGAACGAGGCGCTTAATCAGTCGCTGATCGAAGAGTCATGGGAGCGCTTTGAGACCCACATCGCGATGGATGCCAGTGCCGCTGCCGGGGGGGGTTCTTTTAGCGTAAGCGCCACAGCGAGCGCAAACAACCGCCTCCGCGCAGAGCAAGAGGCCTTCTACGCGGTCCGCTCGTCATTTGTTCCCCTCTGGATGACCTACATCCCCGACCCTAGCACCTGCCTCGAAGTCATCCTCGACCCCGATCTCCCCGAAGAGTTCAGCTCGGCCGACCGACGGCTCTACGACGACTTCTTCCGCACTCACGGCTCGCACTACGTCCGCGGAGCCTGGGTAGGAGGAAAGTCCATGCTGGTATTCACAGTACTCAAGTCGGCCCAGCTCAACAAGAGCGATATCCAAGCCGGGCTCAAAGCCAGCCTAGGTTCAGCCAAGGCCGCGGTCAACGTCAAGCAACAACAAAGCAAAGAAAAGCTCCTGAGCAGCTCACAGTGCACGGTCATTGGTAAAGGCGGTGATGAAGTCCTCCTCGCCGAGATGAGTTCGCTAGACCAAGAAGCCTACAACAGCTGGCTGAAGACAATCCCGAACAACCCGCAGGTCATCGAGCTCGACGTTGCCGGTATCTGGACCCTGATTCGCAACCCAAAGAAAGCCGCCGCACTTCAGCAGGCCTACCGTGAGGCCGTCACGTTCGACCCGATCCGCGCAGTCTTTGACCTCGAATCACACCTCTACTTTCTCCGCAGCGGAAACTTTATCACCTACAATCGTAAGACAAAGGAAACCTCGGACTCACGCTCACTAGCCGATGCATTTCCCGCTCTCAATCAAATCGGTTTCGAGCGTATCGACGATTCTTTCCGCGGCCGAACCCTGCACGACACCGACGGCAATTCTCTCGAAAACAAGCTCTTCGTATTCCGCCAGGATCGCGTGCTTCGCCTCGATCTCGAAACGCAAACCGCAGACGAAGGCTACCCGCGTTTGATCCACGAGGAATTTCCGGGAATGCCCTTTCCCCGCATCGATGCCGGCCTGATCACCAGCAGCGACTCCCTCTACTTCTTCTACGGCAATCAATACGCACGCTTCAACCAGGTCAAAGGCTGCTTTGACGAGGGCTACCCCCAACCGATCGCCAAGCGCTGGGTCGGCGTCACCTTCGACCGCATCGATGCCGCAGTGTACTGGGGTAGCGGCAAGGTCTACTTCTTCCGTGGCGACCAACATATCCGTTACGACCTCGCCAACTACCGCAGCGATCCCGGCTACCCCAAGTACGTGATCGGCAACTACGTCAGCGATTGGCAATTCATCGAATAGCGACCGCCTCTGCGGTCCCCTTGGTTGCGCCATGACAACTCCAGAAGCCACCAGTACTCAGTCGGAAGATGCGGCCCGCGTCCTCCGAAGTCACGTGATCGCGACCGCCGCGGCGAGCCTCGTCCCCAACCCGGCACTCAACATTGGCGTGCTCTACGGTATCCAGCTACGTATGCTCAAAAAGCTGGCATCCGTCTACGATATCGAGTTCTCTGAGCAGCGCGCAAACAGCTTCATTGGCGCCCTCGCGGGCACGAGTCTGAGGATCACCTCGCAGGGCCTCCTCAACTTGCTCGGCCGCTCGCTCGCAGGGCTCACGGGGCCAGTTCTCCCGGCAGCAACCACCTACTCGCTCGGCAAAGTATTCATCCGACACTTCGAGTCCGGCGGCACGTTCCTCAACTTCGATCCCTCGCGAGCAAAAGAAGAGCCCGAGGAGCCCGAGACAAACGAGGTCGTCGCCACTCACGACTACGCGGGCGTAAAACCATAAACCCAATAATCCGTACACAGCGGGTCTAGACAGCCCCCACGAGTACTTGCTAAGGTCCTCGCCATGGGCGCGACGACCCGACGCGGTACATACACATATCCATGAGCTGGTGGACAGACCTCAAAGAGTATGGCCGCGAGATCGCCTGTGATCTTGATGCTATTGCGGATCGTGTGGGAGCGACGCTCGACCGCAATGTTGCACCGGCTGTACAGGGTGTCGCGACATCACTCGATCAATCGATCGATCGCGTTTTCGCACCTGGCGGAGTTCCTCTTAGTGAGCGAATTCGAACCAGGGCAATCGCCATTGATCAGCGATACCAAGAGTTTATGGTTAGCCGCGTCGATCCGCTTTTCGGCCAGGCGCGCAACCAGCACTTAAAGGACGTCGGTACTGTCGAAATCAGCGATCGTGAAGTGATGCTGAACCGGCAGATCGCGATGGCCGGGACCGCGCTCATTGTACTAACTCTCAGCCGAGCCTTCGCTCCCGCGCTCCTTTTCATCGCCGTACCGGCATCATTCGTCATCGCGCTCCCGGTGTTCGGGATGGCCGTCTCGTCGGTTAAAAAGCAGCGCCGGGTGACCTACCACGTCGTCAGCGCGATCAGTACAACCGCGATCTGGATCCGCGGATACTACATTCCAGCCCTCTTCGCGACGATGGCGTTCTACATGGGCGAGAAGCTGCTCATGGTCACCGAGGACCGCTCGCATAAGGGCCTCATCTCCGTCTTTGCCCAGCAGCCGAGGACCGTGACCGTCGTCGTCGAAGACGATGAGTTCGAGTGCCCGCTCGCCGACATCTCCGCTGGGGACGTCGTCGTCGTTCACGCAGGCGGCTTCATGCCCGTCGACGGAGTTGTCCTCACAGGCGACGCAACCATCGACCAACACATGCTCACAGGCGAGGCTCAGCCGACCGAGAAGTCCCCAGGCGATCCGGTCTACGCCTCGACAGTGGTCCTCGCCGGCAAACTTCATGTCCGAGTCGACTGCGCCGGTGCCGATACCGTCGCGGCGAAGATCGGCGACGTCCTCAACAAAACCGCAAGTTACCAGCTCGCCCTCCAGTCAAAGGGCAGCAAGATCGCCCACGACTCAGCACTGCCGATCCTCCTGCTCAGCGGCCTCGCTCTCGGCACCCGCGGCCCCGAAGGAGCCCTAGCGGCGCTCAACTCGTCGATGGGCGTCAGCCTGCGCGTGAGCGGCCCGGTGACGATGTTGAACCTCCTCAACATCGCCTCGCACAACGCGATCCTCCTCAAAGACGGCCGCTCTCTCGACCTTCTCGGGGATGTCGACACCGTTGTGTTCGACAAAACCGGAACCCTCACACTCACCCAACCAAACGTCGGGCGGATCATCGCCCAGGACGGCTTCTCTGAGACTGAGATCCTCACCCTGGCAGCCAGTGCCGAGCGCCAACAGAGCCACCCGATCGCCCTCGCGATCCTCGCTGAAGCCGACAAACGAGGCCTCGAGATCCCGACGATCGCTCACGCAAGTTACGAGATAGGCTACGGGATCACGGTCGTTCTCAACGACCTCCAGATCAAACTCGGCAGCAGCCGCTTCATGACCCTCGAGGGCATCACACTGCCGCCGGATGTGGTCGAAGAGGAGAGCCGTTGTCACCAATTTGGCCACTCCATGGTCATGCTCGCGATCGACAACCGACTCGCCGGTGCGATCGAGCTCCAGCCGACGATCCGCCCAGAGGCCGAGAAGGTTATCGCCTGCCTCCGCAAGCGCGGCCTCAATATGGTGATCATCTCCGGCGACCACGAAGAGCCAACTCGCCGACTCGCCGAGCGCGTCGGCATGGACCGCCACTTCGCCAACGTCCTGCCCGAGGGCAAGGCCAGCCTCGTCGAGCAGCTCCAAGAAGAAGGGCACGTCGTCTGCTTTGTCGGCGACGGCATCAACGACTCGATCGCTCTCAAGAAGGCGAACGTCTCGGTGTCACTCCGGGGCGCAACGACCGTCGCCACAGACTCGGCCCAAATCGTCCTGATGCAGGAGAGCCTAGAGCAGCTCCCCTTCCTCTTCGAACTCGGGGACGATATGGCGTGGAGCATGCGCTGGGGTTACATCGCCGGCATGATCCCCGGCGTAGTCTCGCTCGGCGGTGTCTTTTTCCTCGGCTGGGGCTTCGTCCAAGCGATCAGTCTCAGCATGCTGAGTCTCGCCACGGGCCTCGGCATCGCCATGTATCCCCTCTACAAACACGGCGAACTCGGCCCACCTCCAGCCGCCGACAAAGCGAGCACTCCGCTTCCCAAGATCGAAGGACATGCGCCCTAAGTCGACACCGCCGCTCGATGACGAGAGCCCCGACCTGCCCAAAGACGCGACACGAGGAGCAACATGCGACACTCACGGGTCGCTTCTCGCGAGGATCCTCGAATTGCTCGCAACCCGGACCGAGAGCGAGCTCGTCGACCTCAGCCCCCATCACCGCTTCAGGCGCCTAGGACTCGACTCGATCGGGGCAACCGCGATCCTCGAAGTACTCAGCCGCGAGCTCAGCCGCCCCCTCTCGCCCACGCTGATCTGGGAACACCCAACACCCGATGCCCTCGCGCGCTACCTCTCCGGCACAGAGGCAGCGGTGGGCGCGGCGACCACCGAACAGACAACACACGCCAGCGCCGATCACGAGCCGATCGCGATCGTCGGGATGGCCTGCCGCCTGCCGGGCGCGCAAGACCTCGACGCCTACTGGGACCTCCTACAAGAGGGGCGCGACGCGATCACCGAGGTCCCCCCGGACCGCTGGGATGTCGATGAGCACTACGACCCGGACCCCGTAGTCCCCGGCAAGATGAACACCCGTTGGGGCGGCTTCATCGCCGACGTCGCCGGCTTTGATCCTGGTTTTTTCGGGATCTCTCCGCGCGAGGCAAAACAGCTCGATCCCCAGCAAAGACTCGCCTTAGAGCTGTGCTGGGAAGCACTCGAAGACGCGGGCATCGCCCCCAACAGCCTCCGCGAGAGCCGCACAGGGGTCTTCTTCGGGGCAATGTGGGACGACTACGCGAAGCTCTCCGCGGGGGTTCCAGAGTCTATCGTCCAGCACACGGCGACCGGCCAGAACCCGAGCATCGTCCCGGCACGGATCTCGTACACCCTGGGCCTTAACGGACCGAGCCTCGTCGTCAACACAGCTTGCTCCTCGTCGCTCGTCGCCACTCACCTGGCAATCCATAGCCTCCGACGCGGGGAATCGAGCCTCGGCCTCGTCGGCGGCGTCAATCTCATGCTCTCGCCAGAGAGCTCGATCGTGATGGCAAAATTCGGCGGTCTGTCTCCCGACGGTCGCTCGATGGCCTTCGACGCCCGCGCCAACGGTTATGTCCGCGGCGAGGGCGGCGGTGTCGTCGTCCTCAAGACGCTCTCCCGCGCACTCGCAGACGGCGACAGGATCTACTGCCTGCTCAGGGGAAGCGCCGTCAACAACGACGGCTTCAGCAATGGCCTCACCGCCCCGAGCCCGCGCGCTCAACAGAGTGTCCTCCGAGATGCATACGCCGCGGCCGGCGTCGCGCCCCACGAAATCGAATACGTCGAGGCCCATGGCACCGGAACAATGCTCGGGGATCCGATCGAGGCCAATGCCCTCGGCGCCGTTTTCGGCCCCGGACGGGAGCCTGCGCGTCCGCTCCGTGTCGGCTCGGTAAAGACCAACATCGGCCACTTAGAGGCTGCCGCCGGAATCGCGGGCCTGATCAAGGTCGCCCTGGCGATCAAACGCGGCGCGATCCCCCAAAGCCTCCACTTCAAGACCCCCAATCCGCACATCGACTTCGACGCCCTCAAGATCCAAGTCCAAACCCAAAAAGAACCCTGGAAGAGCCGCGATGGTCGAGTACTCGCCGGGATTAGCTCTTTCGGTTTCGGCGGGACCAACTGCCACCTCGTGCTCGAGGGCCGCGACCCTGAACGGCGCCCCCCAGTCGCCTTTGTCTTCAGCGGACACGGCGCCCAATGGCGCGGCATGGGTCGGGCACTCCTCGCTGAGGATCGCGCGGCCCGCGAGGCCTTGCGACGCTGCGACCACGCCCTCCGCCCCTACGTCGGCTGGTCCCTGATCGAACGCCTCGAGTCGGGGGAGGAGGCGCTCTTCGACCGCGTCGACTTTGTCCAGCCTGCCACCTTCGCGCTCCAGGTGGCGCTCGCGGAGGCCTGGCGCGCCCGGGGGATCATCCCGGACGCCGTCGTCGGCCAGAGCATCGGCGAGGTTGCGGCCGCGCACATCGCCGGGGCCCTCAGCCTCGATGATGCTGCGCGGGTGATCGCCAGAAGTAGCGCGAGGATCGCGACGACAGCCGCAGGCCGCGGCGGAACAGCTCTACTCGGCACCTCCCGCAGGACCGCGGCAAGATGGATCGCTCCCGCCGGCGCGAACCTTTCGATCGTTGGCGTAAGCGCACCAGAGCTAACACTCATCGCAGGCGATGAGCAGGCCCTCGCTCAACTCGCAAAAAAGGCTCGAGACTCCGACGTTTTCTACCGCCGCGCGCGGATGGACTACGCCTCCCACTCTCCGCATGTTGAGGCCCTGCTCCCTGCCTTCGCCCGCGATCTCGAGCCGCTGGTGGCACGACCGGGCGCGATCACCTTCATCTCGACGGTGACGGGAAAACCGGCCGCCGACGAGAGCTGCCCCCTCGACGCCGTGTACTGGCAGCGCAATCTCAGAGAGCCCGTTCTCCTCGAGTCCGCACTCACCGAGCTCGCACACCGCGGCTTTGAGATCTTCGTCGAACTCGGCCCCCACGGGGTCCTCTCCCGCCCCATCGCCGACTCTCTGGCAGCCGCAGGTCGGCGCGCAATCGTCGTTCCATCGGCGCTCCGCGGCGAGCCC
>Ga0256845_1001440_pt1 | contig 19129 bp, 19 predicted proteins | sample RiftiametaG_FD_189101 | JGI IMG/M metagenome (GOLD analysis project Ga0256845, IMG submission 189101) | Tube worm associated microbial communities from hydrothermal vent at the East Pacific Rise, Pacific Ocean - Riftia | ecosystem: Host-associated > Annelida > Integument > Unclassified ...
GCTCCGCACCACGTGCCCAAGGAATGGGCGGATAAATACAAAGGTCAATTTGACAAAGGCTGGGATCAGGTTCGGAAAGAAACCACGGCTCGTCAGATTGATATGGGAATGATCCCCAAGGGAACCAAACTGGCACCGCGCCCCAAAGATATCAAAGCTTGGGAAACCTTGCCCGAGCCTAACCGAAAACTCTTTTGCCGTCAGGCCGAAGTCTTTGCTGGATTTATGGAGCAGACCGACCACGAGGTGGGACGTTTTATGAACGCGCTTGAGGATATCGGCGAGATGGATAACACCTTATTCATCTACATTGCTGGAGACAACGGCACCAGTGCCGAAGGCGGATTCGTTGGCATGTATAACGAGATGACCTACTTTAACAGCGTGACTGAAAAAGTGGAGGATCTCATTCCCCTGATCGACAAGTGGGGTGGCCCATACACCTTCCCTCACATGGCCGCCGGATGGGCGGTCGCCTTTGACGCTCCATTCACCTGGACCAAACAAGTGGCATCCGACTTTGGTGGAACCCGCAATGGCATGGTGATTCACTGGCCTAAAGGCATCGGCATCGGTCGTGACGAAACCCGCTTCACAGGAAAAATCAAAAAAATCACGCTCAAGGTGAAGGACGTAAAATAAAGATCTTTTAACTCGGTTCATTTTCAAGACCTTCCCTTTGATCTGAGAGGGAGTTTTTTTGTCTATCTAATAAGTCGAGGGAATAATAATTAGCCTAGGCTAATTATTTGTGTTGACGGCTGTGGTGGGTGGGGGTAATTCGCGGTATGACAAATTATATGGCAGCGACTGCTGGGAGTGTGTTGGGGGTTTCGAGTGTTTTCGGTGGAGCTGAGATTTCACAAGTGAAGCCACTGCGTCCACTGGAGGCCGACCGTCCTGATGCAACGGAGAGTCCTCGTACCGTGGACGCTGGGCATTTTCAGATCGAGTCCAGTGTGGTGGGGTATAGTCGGGATAAAAACGATGGGGTGAAGTTTGAAGGCTGGACATGGGGTGAAACCAATCTGAAGTATGGCTTGAACGATTCTATGGATTTGCAGTTGGTGATTGCGCCTTATGTGCATGAGACGACACGTGAAAATGGTCAGAAGGAGGCGAATGAGGGATTTGGCGATTTGATTTTGCGTCTGAAGTGGAACATGTGGGGGAATGATGAGGGCGAGACCGCTTTTGCGGTTTTCCCTTATGTGAAGATTCCTACTGGCACGGATGTGAGTAATGATAAGTGGGAAGGGGGGATTATTTTTCCATGGGCCATGGATCTTTCTGATGGCGTAGGTATTGGCTTACAGGCTGAGGTTGCCCATGTCTGGGATGAGGATGACCGGGACTACGATCTTGATTTTCTCCACACGGCGGTGGTGGGCTTTGATGTGACTGATCGGATGGGAGTTTAATGATTAATCAATAAGTGATGTCCAGTGAATCTTCTAACTCTGAATCTTCCCGCGCGGTGCCCGCTCTCGAAACCCACGATCTGACGGTGACCTATCACAAGCGCCCCGTGCTTTATGGGGTGGATGTGGCGGTGCCGGAGGGGAGTCTTGTCGGGATTGTCGGACCTAACGGGGCTGGGAAATCCACGTTGATCAAGGCGATCATGGGCGTGGTGCCCTCATCGGGGGGGTGGGTAAAGATTTTTGGCAAGTCGTTGAAGGAGAATCTTCACCGTGTGGGTTATGTGCCACAGCGTGAAAGTGTCGATTGGGATTTTCCGGTGACGGTGATGGATGTGGCTTTGATGGGGACTTACGGTCGGCTTGGCTTGTTTCGTCGGCCGGGGAAGGAGGAGAAGCTCCGCGCTAGTGAAGCGCTGGAAAAGGTGGGGATGTTGCCGTATTCGAATCGGCAGATCGGAAACCTGAGCGGAGGTCAGCAGCAGCGGGTGTTTCTCGCGCGCGCCTTGGCGCAGGATAGCGATTTGTATTTGATGGACGAGCCATTTGTCGGGGTGGATGCCGCGACCGAGGCTGCGATTGTCTCTTTGCTGCACGAGATGCGTGAGCGGGGGAAGACGGTGCTTGTGGTGCATCACGATCTGCAAACGGCGGCGGAGTATTTTGATCGGATTTTGTTGCTGAATATGCGGCTTGTCGCTTTTGGTAAGGTGGAGGAGGTCTTTACGCCCGAACTGCTTCAGAAGACGTATGGCGGCAGGTTGACGCTGCTTAGTGAGGTGGCGGATCGGGCGGCTAAGCTGTCGATGAAGGAGTAGCTGCGAACCTAGAAAATCATGGAAACCATGGATCTTTATTTAGCCATATGGGATGGATTTATTCCTGCGACAGGTGCCGGAAAGGCTTTGATGGCGGCGGTGCTTCTGGGTGCGGGTTGTGGGTTGCTCGGGAGCTTTGTGGTGCTGCGCCGAGTGGCTTTGATGGGGGATGCTATTTCCCATGCGGTGCTGCCTGGAGTGGTGGCCGGGTTGATTTATAGCCCGGATCGGAATCCGATGGTGATTTTTATGTATGCGGTGCTGGCTGGATTGTTAGGTGCCTGTCTTGTGCGTGCGTTGATGGCATCCACCCGTTTGAAATCGGATACGGCTTTGGGTATTGTGCTGGCGACATTTTTTGCCTTCGGGATTGTGTGGCAGTCACGCAACCAGCACGACACGGTAGGGGTGATGAATTTTTTGTTTGGCAATGTGGGATCGATTGATGCCAGTGATCTCAAAATGATGATGGTCTCTACGTCGCTGCTGGTGGTGGTGGTGTTTTTGTTGAAGCGGCCCTTACTGGTGGTGAGCTTTGATGAAGGATTCAGCCGCGGGCTTGGTTATCCGGTGAAGGTTCTCAATGGCGTGTTTTACTTTTTGCTGACCTTTTCCGTCGTGGTTTCCTTGCAGGCTGTGGGTGTGGTTTTGGTGTCGGCGATGTTGATCACTCCGGCGGCAGCGGCATATTTACTGACGGATCGATTTGACAAAATGTTGCTGCTATCGATGGCTTTTGGGGTGTTGTCCGGTGTGGTGGGGGCGGTGATTTCGGCTCGGGTGAATGGCATCCCTACGGGGCCTGTGATTACTTTGGCTGCGACGGCTGTTTTTGTGGTGGTGTATTTCGTCGCTCCGAATCACGGGGTGCTGGCCAAGCTTTGGCGCTTCAGGCGACAAAAGAGGCGAGTGGAGCGTGAGAATACCTTGAAGGCGATTTATCAGATTCTTGAAGCGGAAGGATTCTCTCATGACGATGTCAGTGTGCTGATGATTGCCCGGAAAAGAAGGCAGACCGAGGACGTGGTCCGAAGGGAATGCTCGGCTCTTTTGCGACACGGGTTTATAGAAATGTCTGATGATGATGTGTCGCTTCATCTCACTGGGGTGGGATGGAAGCGGGCGATGGAGATGGTGCGTAATCACCGTCTATGGGAGCTTTACCTGACCAATGAGGCGAATTATGCCGATGACCATGTGCATGAGGATGCTGAAAAGATCGAACACATCCTGGGGCCGAATATGGTGCGTCAACTGGAACTGGATCTTGATTTCCCTCAGCTCGATCCCCATGGGAAGCCGATCCCTCAGCCTCTTCCCACTACATTAACTCTCTAATCTCCTAACTATTTCTATGATGACAATCATGCAATATCTGACACTTCCTTGGGATGTTTTTGGCATTGGTGCCCTTTGGCTGATGCTGATGGCGTTTTTGGTGGCATTGCCGTGTTCGCAGATGGGCTCGTTTTTGATTCTTCGTCGGATGGCTCTCACTGGGGATGCCATTAGTCATAGTGTTTTTCCTGGAGTGGTGATCGCTTTTGTTTTTACCGGTGATCTGGCATCGCCGTGGTTGATCGTGGGGGCGGGGCTGGCGGGGCTGGCATCGACGGTGCTCATCGAGCTCATTCACAAGTGGACACGGGTCAAGCAGGACGCCGCCACAGGGATTTCTTTCACCGCGCTCTTTGCGCTGGGCGTGGTGCTGATGGAAACGATGCTGGGCAAAAATGTCGACCTCGATCTTGAGTGTGTGCTGCACGGTAGGCTTGGACTTTTACTCGAAGAGGATACCGTAATGATGCTGGGGCAGGATGTGCCGCAGCCCATTCTTGTGATGGCGGGGGTGGCCTTGGTGACGATTGCCATCATGGCTTTGTTTTATAGGGTGCTTTTACTGAGTTCTTTTGATGCGGGTTTAGCGGCATCGTATGGATATCGGCCCGCATGGATTCATTATGGGATGATGTTTGTGGTCTCCTTTATTGTGGTGGCTGCTTTTCAGGCGGTGGGGGCTATTTTGGTGATTGCGCTGCTGATTCTTCCTGGGGCATCCGCTTACCTGTGCACCCATCGATTGAAGACAATGCTTGCCTTAGCGGCGCTGCACACGTTGCTTTCTGCGATCGGGGGGCTCTATATTCACGTTTGGTTCGATACCAATATGGCGGCATCGGTGGTGGTATCCGGCGGTGTTTTATTGCTGCTGGCTTGGTTGTTTGGTCCGGTGGATGGATTGATTTGGAAGTGGATGCGGCCAGAGGTTTCCACGCTGCCGCCAGAAGAGCAGGGGGCGGAATAAGTTGAAGTGCCGCGTGTTGTCAGATATTCGGCTTGCCCTCGCGAGGTTCTGACGCTAGTTCATTGCCGCCCACTTACGGGTAATTCTATTATGGTTATTCAACGAGCACTTCTCTCTGTTTCTGATAAATCTGGTCTGATTGACTTTGCCAAAGGTCTGCATGACCTAGGCGTCGAGCTTCTTTCCACTGGCGGCACTTCCAAGACTCTTCGTGAGGCTGGATTGCCTGTGATTGATGTTTCCGACTTCACTGGCGCACCCGAGCTTTTTGAAGGTCGGGTGAAAACTCTTCATCCAAAGGTGCACGGAGGACTTCTCCATAAGCGCGATGACAAAGAGCATCTGAAGCAGGCCAAAGAGAACGATATCCCTGCGATCGATCTCGTGGTGGTGAATCTTTACCCTTTTGAGGAAACTGTCGCCAAGGAAGGTGTTACTCTGGATGCTGCGATTGAAAATATCGACATCGGAGGTCCCTCTATGCTGCGCAGTGCTGCGAAAAACTACAAGAGCGTGACGGTGGTGACCTCGCCGTCAGATTACGATCGTGTGCTGAGCGAAATGAAAGAGCACGATGGTGATACTTCGTTTAAGCTCCGCGAGGAGCTTGCGGTGAAGGTTTTTCTCCGCACTTCATCTTATGACACTGCCATCACGAACTACCTTTCGCAGGCGGTGGAGGGCACCCGCTCTCACCTGACGATCAGTCTGCCGCTTGACCGTGAGCTTCGCTACGGGGATAACCCGCACCAGCCGACTACACTTTACGGCAACTTCAGCGATGTCTTTAATCAGCTGCAAGGCAAGGAGCTGAGCTACACCAATATTCTGGATATTGAGGCTGCTTCTGATCTGATTACCGATTTCGTGCGTCCCACCGTGGGCATTCTCAAACACACCAACCCATGTGGAGTTGGACAGGACGATGAGGACCTTCGTGAGGCTTGGAAACTTGCTTACGAGACCGATACTCAGGCACCGTTTGGTGGCGTGATCGTTGTCAACCGTCCACTGACCGAAGGGTTGGCCCGCATTATTTCCTCGATCTTTACCGATGTGATTATCGCTCCTGGCTTTGAGCCCGAGGCGCGTGCCATTTTGCAGAAAAAGAAAAACCTGCGACTGATCAAACTCAATGTCGACGCCTGGGAAGGTGTGCGCAAAGACCCTGTGATTCGTTCCGCTCCGGGCGGTCTGATGGTGATGGCTCGTGATCATACCGCTCTCGGCTTAGATAATCTTGAGGGAAAAGTAGTCACCAAGCGTCCACCTACTGAAGATGAAATGCGTGCAATGCGCTTTGGCTGGCGCGTGGTTAAGCATGTGAAGTCGAATGCCATTGTGTATAGCGGTGCCGATCGCACTTTGGGAATCGGAGCCGGGCAAATGAGTCGGGTGGATTCTTCCAGAATCGCGGTTTGGAAGGCTAAGGAGGCAGGATTGTCACTCAAGGGCAGCATTATGGCATCCGATGCCATGCTTCCTTTTGCGGATGGTCTTGAAGCTGCCATCGAGGCCGGCACCACGGCGTGCATCCAGCCTGGCGGATCGATCCGTGATCAGGAGGTGATTGACGCGGCAGATGCCGCTGGTATTGCAATGGTCTTTACTGGGCACAGGCACTTCAGGCATTAAGGTCTCTTTACCAGAAGGGGGAGGGCTTTTGCCTCTCCTTTCTACTCATTATTTCGAGCCAAGGTGGATTTTGTCCACCTTGGCTTTTTTTGCCTTCGTCGAGCGGGTAAAAAATACTTGCGTAAGTGTCATCGGTTGCTAGGTTTCTAACCTCAACTCCTCAGTTTTATCAAGTGCTGAAGCCACTTTGAATAAGATGAGAGGGACATCAGTCCAAGAAAATACCATTATGAAAACGAAGATACACACACATCACGCACAGGGCGTTTCCCTGTGGCAGCCTTATCGGTTTGCGCTTTGCTCCGGGGTTGCTCTCGGGCTTGCCAGTGCCCTCCTCTGTTTTTTACCCACGGCTCGCGCGGCGGATGAGAAATCTCCCGCTGCCGGAACGGTGGCAGAAGTGGATTGGACAGAGTCCACCTACCCACAAACGTTTGATGCAGGCACTCATGAAATCATAAAATACCAGCCGCAGATCGATGAGTGGAAGGACTTTAAACTGGTCAAGGCCCGGATGGCGATATCCATTCAGAAAAAAGGATCCGAGGATGAGCCCAAATACATCTCGATAGAATTTGAAGCGGATACCGTGGTTGATAAGGAGGAGGGGCTCGTGCATATCGGCCCGAGGCGAGTGCGAAAATTGATCTTTGTTGACGCCAAGGATGAGGCGGAGGAAGCCGAGTTGAAAAAAATCCTCGCCAAAGCTGGAACCGGAAACACGCCATTGAAGGTGAATCTGGATGCAATGATTGCTAATGTGGATCAGACCGCAGTGATGAATCGGGATATCACGGTGAATCTGGACCCGCCACCTATCTTCTATTCGGAAGGCCCGGCTGTGATGGTGAGCTTTATGGGAGAGCCCGACTTTAAAGCGGTCGATCCTAAAACAAACAAAGTGCTTTTTGCCCTGAATACCAACTGGGATATTCTGATGGATGTAGCCTCCTCCACCTATTATCTTTTGATTGAGGACGGCTGGGTGATGACGAAAGATCTGGAAAAGGGTCCTTGGGAGGTTGTGGCTACATTGCCCGCCTCGTTTTCATCGCTACCCGATGATGATAACTGGACTGATGTGCGTGCCGCACTCAAGCCCAAGCCATTTGAGGCGGTGCCCAAGGTTTTTGTTTCGAAGCGTCCCGGTGAGTTGATTGAAACGGAAGGTCCTCCTGAAATGAGCCCTATTAGTGGCACGCCCTTGATGTTTGTTTCCAATACGGAAAGTGATATTTTCTTCCTCTCCACCGATTCCTTTTACTATTACTTGGTGGAAGGCCGCTGGTTTAAATCGAAGACTTTGGCCAGTGGTTGGGTCGCCGCGACGGAGGACTTGCCCGCCGCATTTGGCCGGATCCCAGAAGATCATGAAAAAGGATATGTGTTAGCCTCTGTCCAAGGTTCGGAAGTCGCTGCTGAGGCCGCTGTGATGGCTTCGATTCCAGAGACGGCTACAATGGATCGGAAAGATGCCACCTTGACCGTTGAGTATGACGGTGAACCTCAGTTCGAGGCGATCAAGGGAAGTCAGGATGTGCAGTATGCGGTGAACACTGAAAGTGATGTGTTTCTATCCAATGCTAAATATTATTGCTGTTATCAAGGCGCTTGGTTTACATCGGCCTCAGCTGCCGGACCTTGGGTTCTTTGCGATGATGTGGATAAGGCGATTTACTCGATCCCTGCCAGCGCGCCTCAGCACAACGTCACCTATGTGCAGGTGTATAACACGACGCCCACAACCGTGCAGTATGGTTATACTTCGGGTTACACCGGTCAGTATCTTTTCCGGGGTTTGCTTGTTTTTGGGGCAGGCTACTGGTTAGGTCACAATAGTAACCATTACCATTGGTATCGTCCCAGTTATATTGGCTGGGGTTGTGGTGCCCGGTGGGGCTGGCACGGTGGTTATCACCGTCCTTGCCGATGGGGTTACGGCCCTTACGGAGGAGGTGTGAGGCCTGTGCACTACCGTCATGGTCACGGCTATCATCGCCCACACCATCGTTACGGTCATAACCGTCCGGGGTATTCCCGTCCGGGGTATAACCCCTGGAAGCCAGGGCATGGGCATCGTCCTGGAGCCCGCCCTACTCCGTATGGCTCATGGGGAAATAAAGCGAAGCTTGATAATCGAATGGCTCGCGATCGTTATAACAAGAATCGTGATAAAAACTTGCGTCCTGTATCACGTCCATCAACACGACCTAACCTTCGCCCCAGCACACGTCCTGGTAGCAAACCTGGTAATCGTCCTATCGCAGGTAAACCTGGAACTCGTCCAGGAGTAAAGCCGGGTCAAAAACCAGGAGTGAAACCAGGGAATCGTCCTTCAATTCAACCTGTGAAGCCGGGAACCCGTCCTTCGACGCGGCCATCGACACGTCCTGACGTTTATGTTGGCAAGGATGGTCAGATCTATAAAAAAGATAAAGGTGGAAGTTGGAAACAGCGAGATAAGTCAGGCTGGAAAGATTCAAAAGTCACTAGCCGACCAAGCACGAGACCGTCAACAAAGCCAAGCTCAAGACCAACAGCAAAGCCTGCAACTCGTCCTAGCGTGAAACCGAAGCCAAGCACTCGGCCATCAACGAAGCCAAGTGCACGGCCATCAACAAGGCCCAGCACGCGTCCAAGTCACTCCAAACCCAGCTATAAAAGCACTCGGAGCACTCCAAGTAAGCTGAACTATGATAGCCACTCACGGAGCCGTGCATCCAGTTCTAATCGTTCCAGCTATAGTAGCAGTCGAAGCCGCAGCAGCGCGCATAAGTCATCATCGTCACGCAGTGCCCGTAGCCGGACAAGCCATAGCCGCTCTAGAAGCGGTGGAGGCGGTCGTTCACGCGGAGGCGGCAAACGCAGGTAATCAAAAATCAGCAAAAGGGCGGCTCGAATGAGTCGCCCTTTTTGATGGTTACGTCTCGGAATTGGAAAGGCTAACTGATTCTAGATCTGTTTATCACGTAATATTCATCCCGAAATATCGCCAAAGTATTCAGTGTCATCGGTTATAGGCTACATCAAGGAGGCTACATCAAGGGAAAGAGCGCGATTCACATTGCGCGTCATTGGTGTGGGAAAAGCCGAAATTATGCTGGGCAGAGCTTTTGGGCCGGAGGATATTTCGTGGATAGCGTTGGTTTAGATACAGAGATAGTAAGAAATTACATTAGGCATCAAGAAAAACGCGACAGGGAGTATGAGCAAATGGAGTTCCCCTCAGAGAACGAAAAAACAAACACTTAACAAGTAAAACGAAGATATAAGAACGCCGCCTTGGGCGGCTCACAATTTTAAAACCTCCGGCTTTGCCGGAGGTTGTTTACTCAGGAGAGCTTATTAAAAGCACCGTGCAAAAATCCGCCATGCAAAAGAAGTAGTCACGATACCGTGGTATTTCAGATGCCAGCATTGACTTTAAAGCCTGTGGCGGAAATCTGTCGCAGGCTTTTTTCTGAAGTTGAGAACCCGTGAGATATCTGATTCTACGCTCGACGCAGATTTTTCTCCGATGAATGATGGGGGGGCAATGGAGCTGTCCCTAGGTATCATCATCCGTCTCACTAAGTTGACTGAGACTAGCTGGATCGTGCATTGGTGCACGGAGGGTGAGGGGGTGATTAAAACTGTGGCGAAGGGCGCTCGGCGACCGAAGAGTCCGTTCGCGGGGAAGTTGGACTTGTTTTTTGAGGCTGACCTGAGCTGGGTGCGAAGCCGTAAAAGTGAATTGCACACGCTGCGTGAAGTTGCTGTGCTGGACTACCGAGAAAGTCTGCGCAAGCGCTACGCCGATACGGTGGCGGCATCGTATTTTGTTGATTTGTTAGCTTGTGTGGTCGAGCTCGATCACCCGGTGCCGGAGTTGTATGATTTGTTGCGCAGAGGGTTGAACTACCTCGGGGAGAAGGGGGCTGATCAGCGTGGGGTGCTGCACTTTGAACGTGAACTTGCTCGACTGCTCGGAGTAGCGCATGAGAAGATGAGTGCATCTATGTCACTGGAGCACGCCTTTGGGAATCTGCCACGCAGCCGCAAGGCGTGTTTGGAGATGGTGTCGGGTTGAGGCCTGCGGCGCTAGACAGAATTTAGAGAATTTTTCAGAATTTCTTGAGTGGGTGATTTGGGACTCTGCGTTTTTGAGCGAGGGGTTTGATGGGGAATGGTGGGCTGCGAGATAGAGCTAGAGAGCGGTGTCAAGCCACCGCAGTCCAGAGGTCTCATTTCCCTGCCATTAAGGCCTCGATGTCATCGGCTTCGAGAGGGATATTGGCCATTAGATCGAAGTTGGAGTCTTTGCCGATAACGACATCGTTTTCGAGTCGGACGCCGAGATCTTCATCGGGGATGTAAATGCCCGGTTCGATGGTGAAGACCATGCCTTCGGTGACGGGTTCGTTAGGCGGACAGACATCATGAACGTCGAGCCCGAGATGGTGGGAGGTGCCGTGCATAAAGAATTTTTTGACCAGTGGTTTGTCGTCGCTTTGTTCGGCGGCTTCATCGGCCCTGATGAGTCCGAGTTTGATGAGTTCGATTTCAGTGAATCCCAGCACTTGCTTTTGGTAGTCGGACGGGCGGATGCCGGGGCGGAGAATGGCATCTGCTTTGCGCATGACGGTGAGCACGGACTCGTAGACCTCGCGTTGACGTGGGGTGAACTTTCCGTTCACGGGAATGGTGCGGGTCATGTCAGCATTCCAGTTGCCGTATTCGGCCCCTACATCCATGAGTAACATATCGCCGTCCTGACAGACGTTTTCGTTTTCGATGTAGTGGAGGACGCAGGCATTTTTTCCGGAGGCGATGATGGGGAGGTAGGAGAATCCTTTGGATTTTTGCCAAAGAAATTCATGCATGTATTCGGCCTCGATTTCCCATTCGCCGACACCCGGTTTGACAAAGTCGAGAATGCGGCGGAAGCCACCTTCGGTGATGTCGCAGGCTTTTTGTAGCATGTCGATTTCTTCCTGGCCTTTGATGATGCGGAGTCGGTGCATCAGGGGGGCGAGGCGGAGATAATGGTGCAGCGGGTATTCCTCGCGGCATTTTTTACCGAACCTGGCATCGCGTGATTCTACGGAGGTGGCAGATCGGAGGTGTTCGTTAGCGTTAAGGTAAACGTTTTGGGTTTGCTGGATGAGTCGGTGCAGGGTGGATTCAAAAGCGTTGGTCCATTGGACATTTTGAATGCCTGAGAGTTCAGTGGCTTTTTCCTTGGTGAGTTTCTCACCTTCCCAGATGGCGATGAGTTCATTGGTCTCACGCACAAAGAGGATCTCCCGGTCTTTTTCCTCTTGGGCGCCGGGGAAGAGGAGTAGGACGCTTTCTTCCTGATCGATGCCGCTTAGGTAATAGAGATCGGTATTTTGTTTAAGTGCTAAACGGCCGTCCGCGTTGGTGGGCAGGATGTCATTTGAGTTGAGGATGGCCAGGCTGTTGTCTTGGAGTAATTCGATAAGGTTCTTGCGGTTGCGGACAAAAAGTTGCGGGTCGGCGGGTTGGTATCTCATGATGATGTTAGGATGTAAAAGTGGTGAATTGAATTAGTCTTGTCCCCAGCCGAGTTTTTGTCTGAGGGTGGAAAAAAAGGTGCGATCCTCGAGCCTGAGGAGTGGTAGGGCGTGGCCAGCTTGTTCGACGGTGACTCGGCAGCCGTGGTGGATTTCCACCACATCACGGCCATCGACGGTGAAGAGCATGGGGCACTCGGCATCGGCAGCGGGGGCGAGCTCGACTACAGAGCTATCGGAGACAACGAGGGATCGGTTACTCAGGCTGTGTGGGCAGATCGGCGTGATGACAAAGACATCGGCTTTGGGCGCAATCAGGGGGCCTCCTGCAGAGAGGGAGTAGGCTGTGGAGCCGGTAGCTGTGGAGACGATGAGTCCGTCTGCGCGGTAATGGTTGAGGAGTTCTCCATCCACCCAGGCATCTAGAGAGACGAGTCGGCCAGTCTGGCCGCGGGCCAGAGTTACCTCGTTGAGGGCTCGAAAATGTTGTTGGGTGCCATCGGCGGTTGTGACGGTGGCGCGGAGTTGCATGCGCTTGATGAGCGAGTAGTTACCGCTGGCGAGGGCTTGGGCAAAAATATCGAGTTCGGTATCGGTGCAGGTGGTGAGAAATCCAAGCGTGCCGATATTGATACCTGCCACGGGGATGTCGGCGGGCCCGATTTTATTGGAGGCGTCCAGCATGGTGCCGTCACCTCCGAGCACGGCGACCACATCGCAGCTAGAGGCAAATGTACCGGCATCGATGCCGTCCGGGGAGTTAATCAGTTTGGCCGTGTGAGTTTCGAGAACCCATGAGATGTGCTCTTTATCGAGTGCAGAGCAAAGATTTTCGAGTGCTTTTTGAGCTCCTGATTTATTGGGATTTGCGATGATGCCAACGTTCACGCGAGCGATGCTAGATGGTTTTTTAAAAAGATACAGGGCAATGTTTTGAGTTATATCCTTGAATCGAGAAGTGATCATCGTCAGAGTCTCGGAGATGAAAAAAATATCAGTGTTTCTTCCTGTTGTTACAGCGTTGTGTGCTTTGTCTTTGGTGTCCTGTGATAAAGGTAAGGAGTTGTTTCAGTCGGCTACGGATAAGGTGAATGAATTTAAGAAGGATGATGCTAGTAGTGTTCCTGGAGCGCTGGTGACCACCGTCAGTGTGGTGAATGAGACGGATGGCAAGGCGGTGATCATGGACGAGATGCGATTAGTGGTGGTGGAATTTTATTCGGACACCTGAGGCCCATGCCGAACGATCGCTCCCGTGTTGGAGCGTTTAGCTGAGAAAAATTCGGAGAAGGTGAGGATTATCAAAGTGGATGTCACCAAAGAGGGAAAGTGGGCGCAGGAAGAAAATGTCCGTGGAATCCCTGCGTTTCGTCTCTACAGCGGCGGGATGATGGTCGATCAGTTTGCCGGCGGGTATCCTGAAAAGCAGATGCAGGCGAAGATCGATAAGTATGCGACGGTATTAAAAGCATCAGCACGTTCTTCGCAGAAGCTCGATAAAGACGGGAAGCCTATCGGGTCCCCTCCTGAGCCAACTGTGCGTCCCATGCCTAAAAACTGGCTTCCTCCAGGGGTGACCAGTGAGTAGCCAGGCTCTGAGTTGGCTGTAAAATCAGTCAGATTGGCTAAATTACACGGTTGACCCCTTGGTGATCAGTGTTTAGCGTCCGCCGCCTTAGACATGAGTGCTGACGATTCAAACAACAAGACCAACTACAAAGACACCCTGAGCCTACCGAAGACGGATTTTCCGATGCGGGGGGATTTGGTTAAAAACGAGCCCAAGCGCCTGCAGGCGTGGAACGAGCCTCAGGGTGGGCTGGACCTTTACCAGCGCATTCAAAAGCGTCGGAAAGACGAAGGTGCGCCTCGCTTTATTCTCCACGATGGCCCTCCGTTTGCCAATGGTGACGTGCACATGGGCACGGCCCTGAACAAGGTGCTCAAGGATCTCGTTCTTAAATCCAAGACAATGGCAGGGTTTGAAACGCCCTTTATTCCAGGGTGGGACTGCCACGGATTGCCGATTGAATTTAAAGTCATGCAGGACGCCCGCGATGAGGAGCCTGCTGAGGTGCGACGTCGTTGCTCCGAGTTTGCCAAAGGTTTTATCGATATCCAACGCGAGAGTTTCCGTCGTCTCGGTGTGTTTGGTGATTGGGAGAACCCCTACCTCACGCTCGACCCTGCGTATGAGTCCGATATTATCCGCACCTTCGGCAAGTTGGTGGAAATGGATGCAGTTTACCAGAGCCGTAAGCCAGTTCTCTGGAGTTACGGTGCTGGCACCGCGCTCGCCGAGGCCGAAGTCGAGTATCTCGATAAAAAAAGCATGGCGGCTTATGTTCGCTTTCCTTTGGCCGATGGGGCAGGGGACTTGGCTGATGCCTCGCTGGTTATCTGGACCACCACGCCATGGACGCTTCCTGCGAACCTAGGCATCGCGGTTCACGAGCGTTTTGATTACGTTTGTGGGGGTTTCTCCCATGAAGACGGTCGCTCGGTGAAGCTTGTCCTCGCCAAGGATTTGCTGGATGATTTTGCCGCTAAAACCGGATTCACGCTTTCTGAAGCGACCAGTGAATTCAAAGGAAAAGAACTGGAGGGCTTGAATGCCCAGCATCCATTCCTTCCCCGCACCTCTAAAATCATCTTCGCGAACTTCGTGACCACAGAAACCGGAACCGGAGCTGTGCATATCGCCCCCGGTCACGGTGCGGATGACTACCTAGCCGGGCAGCAAAACGATCTCGGACTGCTTTCCCCCGTCGATGACGATGGTAAGTTCACCGATGAATGCGGTCTGGATGAGCTGGTAGGTCAGCACGTTTTCAAAACCAACAAGCGGATCACCGAAATCCTCGACGAGGCGGGCAACCTTCTCGGTCAGGAACTTTACGCGCACCAGTATCCACACTGCTGGAGATCGAAAACACCGATCATTTTCCGTGCCGTTGAGCAGTTTTTTATCTCACTTAAAGACATTCGCGGAAAAGCGATGGAGGAAATCGATAAGGTCGAATGGCTGCCCAAGTGGGGGCGTAACCGGATCTACGGAACGGTGGAATCCCGCCCGGACTGGTGCATCAGCCGTCAGCGCACATGGGGAGTGCCGCTTCCTGTTTTCTTTGATAAGGATGGAAAAGCCATCATCAGCACTGAGCTGATTGGCAAAGTGGCTGATCTCGTGGAAACAGAAGGAACCAATATCTGGTTTGAGCTTTCCGATGCAGAGCTGGCCTCTCGTCTTGGTCTTCCTGAGGGATGCACCAAATGCCGCGATACTCTTGATGTCTGGATTGATTCCGGGTCCAGCCATGTGGCTGTGCTCGATCGTCACCCAGAGCTTTCTTCGCCGGCGGACCTCATCATCGAGGCCACCGACCAGCACCGTGGATGGTTCCAGAGTTCGCTGATGTTGAGCATCGCCGCTCGTGGTGCCGCACCTTATAAGGCGGTGATGACTCATGGATTTGTCGTCGATACCTCCGGTAAAAAGATCTCGAAGTCCGGTAAAAAGCCGATCAATGCCAAGCATTACTACGATCAGTTTGGTGCCGATATCGTACGCCTTTGGACGGCATCGGTGGACTGGCAGACGGAGGTGCCGTTTTCTGATAAACTCTTCAAACAAGTCACCGATCCCTACCGCAGACTCCGCAACACGCTTCGTATTTTACTCGGCAATATCAATGGTTTTGACGCCGCTACCCAATCGGTCGCCAAGGCTGATATGACGATCCTGGACCGCTGGGTGCTGGAGCGTCTGAATGAAGTGATCGGTGAGTGTCGCGATGCCTACGAGCACTATCAATTCCGCAAGGTGTTCAGCCAGATCAACCAATTTTGCGCCAATGAGCTGAGTGCTCTTTACATTGATATCACCAAAGATCGGATGTATTGTGATGCGCTTGATTCCACCCGACGCCTCGCCGCCCAGACGGTGATGCACCGTGTGTTTGATGCTATTTGTAAACTCATGGCGCCGATCCTTACGTTCACTGCCGATGAGGCATGGAACCATGCTGGGAATGAAGGAAGTGTGCACGAGCAAGACTTCCCAGTGGCTGATCCTGATTTTGCTTCTGGCGAGGCCATTGCACAGGTGAGCAGCTTGCTGGAAATTCGCGCCGTCATCCAGACCGCCATCGAAAAAGAGGTGCAGGCGAAGACATTTAACAAAAACAACGAGGCCGATGTAACGCTCACCTTACCTGCGGAGCATGCCTGCGCGGCATTGCTGAGCAATCGTGAGTTTGTCACTGAGTTCTTCATCCTTGCCGGACTCACCGTGGTGGTTGGCGATGAAGTTTTCGCCACAGCGAAGGCGACCGAGCACTGCATGTGCCCACGTTGCCGCCGCTACGAGCCGCTTGTAACCGATATTTGCCAACGTTGTAACGACGTCGTTTAATGGAAGAGATAACATCCATCTCCCGAGCAAAAATCGTGCGACTCCTGTTGTGCATTTCGCTGCCGCTTTACATTCTCGATCAAATCACCAAGTGGTGGGTGGTCTTTAATTTTAAGCTGCCCTTCGTGGTGGTGGATGGGCAGAAATATTTTGTTAAAGAAGATACGCGCCCCGTGATCGAGGGTTTTTTCAACCTCGTGCGGCGTCACAATCAAGGCGTTGCCTTTGGGATTGGGAATGGCACCAGTTGGGCGCCTGTGGTTTTTCTGTTTGTGTTAGTGGTGGCGCTATTTTTCATTTTTTTCTTCTGGAAACGTGGAGCCTTCACCGGCCCCGCCCGATGGTCGGCACCTTTGCTTATTGCTGGGATTGTGGGGAATCTGACCGACCGATTGTTTCAAGGGTTTTGGCTGGAGCCCTACAAGGATGCCAGCTTCATGGATCGGCTGGGGCAGGGCTATGTGGTCGATTTTCTCGACTTCTACCTACCTATAGTCAATTACCCTTGGCCTGCGTTCAACGTGGCTGACAGCTGCATTAGCATTGCCGCCATGCTGCTCTTCCTCTCCGCCCTGATCGAGGGTCGCAAAGAGGTCTCGCAATCGCGAGCAGAATCAAGAGCTAAGATAGAAGACAAGAAAGTAGGATAGGCCTTTGGCCTGTCGGCAACCCGAGTGAAATATCAACCAAGACCCCTGCATGGGACCTCTTGGTTCTTCCTCCATTTATCATGAGGTGTTCTGATCATGGCCAAAGAACATTGGGATGAAATACTGAGAAAGCGGTTGCGTTTAGGCATCGGAGGATCACTCATACAAGCATCGTCAGTAGGGCGATGACAAATGAGTAGCTCGCTAGCCAAGGCCTCCCAAGTATAGAAAAACAGTGGAATCTCATTCGTTACCCTAACGGACAGAAAAGAAAGAAAGGGTAACAGGTGGCAACTAGGAACCGCCGTGCTACAACGCACGATCTCTCAAACGAAGTCACCTCCGCATAGCCGAAGGCAAACCCGTATGGCCGGTGGTGTGTGGGGCGGAAGTTAGAACCTCCCGCCTACCCTATTCGATTTGTTTTATCCTCCTTATATTAGGCGGTCGTATTGAGTGTGACTTCCAATCCAAAACCAAACCATCGACTCGCCATCCTGAATTCCTAAAGCTCTATACATTAATCCAACCCTCACAGACCAATAACTACCAACTTTCTTAAAATGTAGGGACGGATGAAAGGGGTTCGCCTTGAGTAGCTCATAGTTCCGATCTGCGATTTTCTTTACGCGTTCAGGTAGGGCATCATAGACCTTCCAAAATTTAGGAGTCGTAAAATGCTTCATAGCTCCTTTACTCGGCCGGCTCTAAAATCAGCTAATGCTTCTGAGGCTAAACCTTCCAGTTTCCCATTGACGATGTCTCGCTCAATCTGGGCATCCCAACCAGCAGCTTCATAACTAGAGAACCAATTCCGAAAATCTGCAAACTCTTTCTTATTCAGGCGCTCTACCGCCTCTTCTATAGCTTCTACTGTGCTCATGCCGATCATTCTACCGCAGAATCTTAATACGTCAATTTCTTATCGAACGTCCAAAAGAGGTTCAAGTCCTCTGTTTATAAAAATGAATATCGAAGAACAAAAGAAACTGCTAGCGATGGCTGGAAATGGGTAAGTTACGCGAAAGGATCGCCGACCCTGCGCTTTTGAAGTTGATTCACGGGTATCTGAAAGCGGGTAAAATCGCATCGAAACTGACCCGTGAAGAACGTGAGGAAGAACGAAAAGAAAGAGATGAAGGAGTGCCGCAAGGCGGGCCTCTAAGCCCGCTGTTGGCCAACATACTGCTAGATGAGCTAGACCATGAACTCGAAAAACGAGGGCATAAATGTTGAATAAACAGTGGGGAAGGCCGAGGACGCGACGGCGAAAGCTGCTGCGTTTAGGCATCGGACGCGGGGAAGTGCATATGGCGAGCCAAAGCAGGAAAGGGCCTTGGCGGATCACTCACACGAGCATCGTCAGTAGGGCGATGACAAATGAGTGGCTAGAAACCCAAGGTATCCCGAATATAGAAAAACAGTGGAACCTCATTCGTTACCCTAACGGCCCGAAAAGACCGGACGGGTAACAGGTGGCAACTAGGAACCGCCGTGCTACAACGCACGATCTCTTAAACGAAGTCACCTCCGCATAGCCGAAGGCAAACCCGTATGGCCGGTGGTGTGGGGGGCGGGAGTTAGAATCTCCCGCCTACCCGATTAGACCGCATTTTTTATGATCACAAGTGGTGTCACTATATAGCCTCGTTTATCTTTAATATCCCCATGTGACTTGAGTAAAGCACGGACCCCTGGTCTAAAATTACTACCCAAGGTCATGGGGTGTTGGATCAATTGCTGTATATTGTATCGGAAATATGTGTCATCTGCCAATAGCCTAAATCGCATATCCGTAGAGTCGTTAAAAGAAATAGAGAACGACCAAATTTCATCAATAACTTCTGCTTCGTTGAGCGTTCGTCTTGTCTTCTTCTGTCCATATAAACCTAGAATCCCATTCACCCAGAAGACAGGAGGCAACTTTTGTTCTGAGTTAGCTTCAATAGACGGAAAATCATCTAGATCGCCTGATATGTCCCAAAATGCTTTCTCGGGGGTCTGCTGGAATTCTATGGACTCCTGACTAGTCCCTTGTGCCTTGGCAATGATTGCCGAGGCTTGGATCTGCGTAGATGAACTACGTTTAATTGTAGACGGCAATAACGTATTCGTGCGAGCCTCGTACTCGCGAGCTATAAACCAAGGATCTAGATAATAGAGGTGTTCGTGGCTTGTATTCATTATTCTTGTCTAACGTCCAAAAGAGGTTCAAGTCCTCTGTTTATAAAAATGAAGACTGTTTATTAATCTGGTGAGTGATAAGTTCTTCTACTTCGAAGCCTTCTCTTTGAGAAGCTTTAACTTAGCTTTTGAGAGTTCGATACATACCTCAATGAGCTCCCCGCAAAGTTTTTTGTGTTTCTGGTA
>Ga0256845_1001441_pt1 | contig 19119 bp, 17 predicted proteins | sample RiftiametaG_FD_189101 | JGI IMG/M metagenome (GOLD analysis project Ga0256845, IMG submission 189101) | Tube worm associated microbial communities from hydrothermal vent at the East Pacific Rise, Pacific Ocean - Riftia | ecosystem: Host-associated > Annelida > Integument > Unclassified ...
GATGCAGAGGTTTATACAGAATAAGGCCTCATACCTTCAGCACCCTCGGTGAAAGGTCTGCTCGCTAAGAAACCTGAAGTAAAATAAAAATTCGTCAACCAAATAGCGTGCTATAAAACAGGAACCCACGGCGCAATAGCCTAGCTGATCCACTGTTCTTTTTTTTTCGCCCATCTAATCAAGCTCAACCATTTCACCGGTGCGGAATGATTGATCCGCTGCGGCAACTATTTTCATCGAATTAATAGCATCGTCCATGTGATCGGTGAGATCAGTGTCGCCCTGGATGGCATCGAGAAAATAAACCTGCTCGCGGTGGCAAAGATCATCGTGATCTGGCTCGTCACTCGTTTCCGTCCAAACGTCCTTTTTCACAAACTGATTATTTTCATCGAGCTCCGCAAAATGACGGCGCAGGGTATTGGTTTTTGTATGGGCGTCCACATCGGCAGAGGCGCCTTCGCCTGCAGCTTCCTTCGCCTCAATGGTGACACAACCTTTTGGACCGACTACATCTTTGACAAAAAAGGCAGTTTCACTCATCATCGGCCCCCAGCCCGCTTCATACCACCCTACCGAGCCATCCTCAAAGGTCACCTGAAGATGACCGTAATTGATCTTCCCCTCGGGAAGCTCATCGCTGAGTCGGGCGCCGAGACCCGAAACGCGGATAGGCTTCGAACGTGTCATTTGGCACATGACATCGACGTAGTGCACCCCACAATCGACAATCGGAGAGATCGAGGACATCAAGTTTTTATGGGTTTCCCAGTTATCGCCGAATGATTGCTGGTTCAGGTTCATTCGCATCACTAACGGCTTACCCAATTCATGAGACATCTCGATAAATTTCTGCCAACTTGGATGATGGCGCAAAATGTAACCGATCACCAATTTACGGTTATTAGCCTTAGCTGAAGCGACGATTCTTTCCGCTTCCTCAACGGTTTCCGCGAGAGGTTTTTCGATAAAGACATCACATCCGGACTCCAGAGCAGCAATCGCGTAATCGGCATGCGTGTCCGGGTAAGTCGAAATGGAAACAGCATCGGGCTTGGTTTCCTTGAGCGCCTGATAATAGTCGTCAAACAAGGCATAGCCACCTCCGAGCTCATCATTCAGCTTTTCGCGAGACCCCGCGGAACGCGTGCAGATACCCACGATATTGAATTCAGGAATGTTGTGATAAGCGAGCGCATGTGAGCGCCCCATGTGGCCGGCTCCGGCGCAAAGGATATTGATGGATTTATTAGACATTGGTTGATTGGTTATTAGTTGATTTGTTATGGGATGGGTGCTGTCTCACTGGAATCATTCCACCTACCCTTTAGAGCCGCTAAACTCTTCAGCGCCGATCGAAGAGTGTGCAATGGTTGACTTGGCCTAGGCATGCACGATTACACGAAAAAACTTCATTTTATTTTTCACTTTTCGAATCCGCATCACCATCCGCACTGCGATCCCAGAACGCCGCGAAAAAAAACACAGCTATGACCGCAGCCATTATAGCAGGTAGTGTCCAATAGGTTTTCCATAATGCCGAGGTGCTAGTAAGAAGTTCAGCATCAACCCCCTTAGGCATATTTACAGAAAACATTTTACCGAGCTGTTGCATAAAGCTGAGACTTTCTTCCGGCCGCGCAGTGCCGATTGCTTTAGTCAATGCCCCAGCACTCTCGGAAACGGGTGCCAACTTGGCACCCGCGAGCGAAAAACCAAAAAACATCCCAATCCCCTGGGTAAAAAATACAAGCATACTCTGCGCCTGCCCCCGCACTTCTTTGGGAGCAATTTTATCTGTATACATAAACCCGGTGACAAAGAAAAAGTCATAACAAATACCATGCAGGGCAATGCCAGCGAAAAGCATCCACGCCACTTGATTGGATGCGCCATAAGCAAAGAGAAGGTAACGAGCTACCCAGGCGAGCATACCAATAAGAATCATCCATTTGACGCCCAACTTACGGAAGAAAAATGGGATCAGAAGCATGAAAAATATCTCAGACATCTGACCGATCGACATCGCTGAAGCAGGTTGATCAAATCCCATGTTCACAAGGAAACCAGAAGCATTTGCATAGTAGTAAGCTAAAGGAATACAAATAAGAGTGGAACAAATAATAAAAATAAGAAAGGCGGGTTTTGCCAACATCTTAAACGCATCCATCATAAAAATTGCCCGCATATCCAAAGGCTTGCCTGCTGCTGGTGGTGGCGTATGAGGCAGAACCAAACAGAAAAAACCGAGAATGATTGAACATCCCCCAGCCATCCAAAAAAGATTGCTGCTGGAAGACCAGCCAAGAAAACCAGCTACTAGCCCAGCCGCAATCCATCCAACCGTCCCCCAAACTCGAACTTTAGGAAAAACCTCGCGAGGCAGACTGGTGAAAGCGATTGTATTTCCCAGAGCGAGTGTGGGCATATAGCAAAGCATGTGTCCTGTAAAAAGCCAAACGACAAGACTCCCATTATGATTGGCTATGGCACTTGGAACAAATAACAACAACACTCCGCCTAATACAAGCAGGGCAGACATGACTTTCTCCGACGAGAAAAAACGATCAGCTACGAGTCCTAGAAAAAGAGGGGCAATAATAGCTGCAATAGGAGCTGTGCTGTATGAATCAGGTATAATATCACCTAAATTATTACTACTAAGAACCAAAAACAATGTCACAAACCATGAGCCCCAAATAAAAAACTGGAGAAACATCATGATTGAGAGGCGAACGTAGTGGTTGGAGGCGTCGGAAGTAGAAGTGCTCATGGGCTATATGGGTGAATAAAGGACTATATGGGTGAATAACTTAAATGATTGCATGAATACGAAATTCAGAACGCAGACATTTCAACCAATTCTTCTCTCGATGCAAGGATGGAATTTTCTAGAATCGGGAATCGTCTCTTTTGCTTTGAATAGCCAACATCCAAAACTAATCCCCCCGCCCTAGGGAAGAGGCTCGATGACCGCATTTCAGAGTGTAGAGAGCCTGATGTGATGCTGGGTTCGCGGCGTCACCCGTAGCTTTTTCAGCTGGTCTGGCCCCGGATTTCCGACTCGGACCAAAGAGCTTCCTATTTTTTTCGTAAAGCGCGTCAACAAAGCCCTTACTTCCTACCACCGCACCTTCCGATAAATAGCGAATCCGACTTCGTAATTTTTGGCAGGCAGGCAGGCAACCGTCATCAGCCAATTCATTTTTCCCTTTTTTCATCGAGATCCCTTTCTTTGTTTTGACGTGGTAGCGCTTCTCACTTTCATCCACCCCAGCCTCCTCTCCGTCGGCCATCAGCCAGCAGCGATACCAAGCACCACTTTCATGGGCCGCGTCTGACCAACTGTCCAAAGGCTTCTCCATCACCACACACAAGCCGCGCCGAGCTTGCTTGCTGCCCCCTACCGCCTCGGCATATCCACACCAGCGATAGTTCTTGGGATCATCTACCAGCCCAGCCCTAACCGGATTAAGGTCGATATAAGCAGCCATCGTTCTCAGAGCCTCCCCACTTTCCACCAACACGCTTTTAAACCGATCCATCCAGAGCGTCCCCCGTCGCCCATGTTTTTTGTTATACCATCGACTGAAGCGCTCTTTGACCTCCTTAACAAAGAGACTCAAGTTACAGAACCGACGCTTGTATTTCTCAAGAAATTGATCGGCATCCGCCTCCATATGATGTTCACGCATCCAAGCGAGCTCCTCGCGCACCCGTTGAACATACGCCTTGCTATAAAGAATACTGAGATGCTCAAGAAGCCGCTCCTCGCCTGAACCTGGAGCCTCGTCAGAAAGATCATCAAAGCTCCTGAGAAAAGCCTCTCGGCACGGCACGCGGGTCAATAGATGAAAATGATTATCCATCACACAGTAAGTCAGTATTTTCACGCCACAGAACCTAGCCATACGGCGCATGATCTTGCGGAACGCCTCTTTTTCCTCACTCCCAAGCAAAAAGGAGCCTCCGCAGGTCCGGCTCATCACATGGTAGCAATACTCGCCTTATTCAAAGTCAGTGCCAGACACATAAAGAGCCGGATGGATACCCATCCGACTCAGCTATGAATAAAAAACTGATTCGTTCCTCACTTATTAATGAGAGCACTTCTTGCTTTCATCCGTGAAGAATCCTGCCTCAGATGGAATGAACTTGCCGCGGCTTTCGAGGAAATCGATCGCACCCTCGGGTGTCATCATGTTGACCGAACAACTGCAGTAGGTAGTCGCTACACCAAACTTATTGATAATCGCCTTTTTCAAGCTCTCCCGAGTGTAAACTTCACCAGAGTCCATCATCATCTGCATAATATCGTGCACGTGTGTGTCTTGCATGGAGAAATTCATACCCCCGACCAACCCATCACGCAAGCCAAATAAAGAAAAAAAACTCGTCATTATACTAATGTCGTTTCAGACTCTCTTTTCTGCCGTAGATCTCTCGCAAAAACAACCTAAAGCACCTCGCGGTAAACGTCGGGATGCGGCTTGGGGATCACCATGGCATTGACCAATACGCCAGCCTCACTGATGAGTTTTTTACCGGCATCAACAGCGGCCTGAACGGATGACACGTCGCCGGTAAAGGTTGCGAAGGCTTTGCCCCCGAGCGCCATAGCGAGACGAACTTCCAGAATAGTGACATCGGCCGCTTTCACGGAAGCATCGGCAGCCTCGATCAGCGTGACGATGTTAAAGGATTCATAAATACCCAGCGCGCCACTTGGCTCCGTGGGCTGACTTCGGCCAATGGCGGCAAACACATCGGGGTGAATCCGTGGAAGCACCGTGTGATCAATGAGAAATCCACGAGCGGTCAAACATCCCACGTGGATGGCGGATTTCACCGATGAGACATCGCCACCGATCAGCACCATGTATTTTCCCGAGCAGATGGAGCGGGCTAAGATAAGTTTAACGTTGGCGGCCTTGAGCATGGTATCGGTGACGGTAAAGCCAGCGACGATGCTGCTTACTTCGATGAGGCCAATGGCTGGATGAGTGGTCATGGGATGAAGATAAAGTTGATGTTAATTGAAAAAACGAGGGGCAGAGAAAATTTAGCGGACGCTGATGACAATCTCGGTATCAGAGATGGCTTCGATCACTCCAGCAAGTGGCGCGTGGATCACAGCGCCTAAATTCTTTGGCGCCGGGGCGGCAATCACATCCCCTTCTGCCACGGACTGACCGATGGACACCTGGGCCTCGGATGGCGCACCGGCATGCTGCTTTAGAGGCAACACGAGCCTCTTAGGCGCAAAACTCATCGCACGCATTGGCGCTGGCACGTCATACTCCACAATATCTAACTTCGCCATCAGGCGCTTGGTCGGAGTTTTTCGGCCTTCCCGCATCGGGTGTGGTTCAGTGGGGCTTGCCCCGGTCCACTTAAATCCATTTTTACGAAGTTTATCCTTAGCGGAATCACAAGCCTCTTTCGGGAACAACGCTTCCGGACATGCAAACAGGGTGCACAGACCACAGGCACAGCACAAAGCAGCCCACTCGCTATAAGGTTCGCTGCCACTTTCGGTAAACGACAAACTACGCATCACCTGGTGAGGCTCGATATCGTAGCCGAGAAGATAACGCGGGCAGAGCTCGGTGCAGTAGCGGCACTGGTCACAGGCCGATTTCCCAATCGCGGCTTGAAATTTCAAAGGGTGCATTTTGCGCACCATAATCGGATGGGATCTATCCAACACGATGATTCCACTGGATGTTTTTGTCACCGCTTCGTCAAGATCTTCTCCTAGGCGCCCCATCATCATACCTCCATGCATCAGCACGGGATCATCAACGGTGGCCCCTCCTGCCATTTCAATCAAATCCCGGTAACTCACGCCGATAGGAACTTCCACTGTGAACGGCTCCGCCACAGCTCCGGCAATCGTGAGCGTCTTACGGGTCACCGGTTGGCCATCGGCCGCACGAGCCATGTTAATCAATGACTCCACATTGCTGACCAAGCATCCCACATCCTTTGGCAATCCCGCAGCGGGGATCAATTGCCCAGTCACTTCATAGACTAAATCAAATTCGTCACCCGCAGGGTAAAAATCGCCGAGCAAATGCACCCGCGCGATCGTGCCCTCGCAGGCAGCTTCACAGACTTTCACCGCATGGGCATTTTTCTCTTTGATGCCAATCACCGCTTCAGTGGCACCCACGGCCTCGACGACAAGTAAAAGACCGCGCACCATTTCAGCGGCACGTTCTTCCATCATCGAGACATCTTTATGCAGCAAAGGTTCACACTCCGCACCATTCACGATCACCGTATCAGCGGAAGCCGCTAATTTAACGTGGGCTGGAAACCCTCCTCCGCCAGCGCCGACAACACCGGCGTCACGAACCTGATCTGCAAGTTGATTGGACACACGCAAACCGTAGGATTCCGAAAACAAATGACAAGTAAAAAAAATCAAAGAATTCCAAAGAATTTCAAAAGAACCCCTAAAATACCCGCCACCCTCAAGCCAACTCAGACAAAAACATAGCCATCCCCGTGAATCTGCGTCACTTTCAATGCGACCATGCCCGACCTGATTACCGAGCTACACCCCTTCTGCATCAAAGACGAAATCTGGATAGAAGAAATCACCCCGGGCTACCCGATGATTCACATCCGTAACGCTCATGCGACAGCCGCCATTGCACTCCACGGTGCCCACTTGACGCATCATGCTCGCCTAGACGAATTGCCGATCATATTTACCAGCCAAGCCGCCATTTACCGCGAAGGGACAGCGATCCGTGGTGGTATTCCCATCTGCTGGCCTTGGTTTGGTAGCCATCCTGATCCGGACAAAAACTTACCCGCCCACGGCTATGCCCGCACCTCGTTCTGGAAGCTCGTCTCGACCGCTTCAGATATCAATGGCACACACCTCACCTTTTCACTCCCTCAAAAAGAAGGATCGGCGCTATCTGCAAAAATTGAGTTCACCATCGGCAAAGAGCTCACCCTCCGACTCATCAGCGCCAATCGCGGCGACAACGATGAGATCATCAGTGAAGCCCTTCACAGCTATTTCACCGTCGACTCCGCCCAGCAAACTCAGGTGCTCGGACTCGATGGCAGCCACTACGCCGACACCACAGTCCAGCCACCCGCCATGAAACAACAATCGGGCCCAGTTGATTTCCCGGATGAAATCGACCGCATCTACAGCAGCGCCACCGACCTTATCATCGACGACCAAGGGAACAGCCGACGTATCATCGTCAAAAAATCAGGAGGCAACAGCACCATCCTCTGGAACCCAGGGCAAGAAAAAGGGGGCGCTATGGCCGACTTACTCGATGAAGAGATCACTCAATTCATTTGCGCCGAGTCTGGTAATGTACTCAAAGAAACCATCACCCTAGCTCCCGGCGGCACTCACACCCTTTCACTTACTATTTCATCCGAAACATGAATCAAGATATCACCCAGGCCATCAACAACGCGCAAGCTATCCTCTTTGATTTCGACGGGATCATTCTCGATAGCGAATGGCCGATTTTTAAGTCGTGCCAAAACCTCTTCGAACGCGAAGGTCATGAGCTCGCGCAGGATCTTTATGTCAATTGCATCGGTAGCGATTTCGAAGCGTGGTCGCCACCGAACTACCTCGAAGACTCAATCAACGGCATGCACGCAGCCCATCAGGCAGAGATGAAAGTGCTCGCCGTTCCTAACCGCCTCACCCACATCCTCGACTTTAGCGCCGCCCATTGGCAGCACTACCTGTGCTACTGGCAATGCTAATCCATGAACCGGCTTGTAAGGTGCCCGAAACCTGCACGGCATAAGTGAGATCTGTCTTGCTGGGGTCCCGCTGAAACGAGAACTCGGATCGGCCATCTGGATTGGTCAGTAATGCGGGTAGAAAACCCACCCCATCACCGAGGAGAGGGTCGCCTCCTAAGGCATACTCCATGAGATTCAAGTAACGTAACAACAAATCATTTTCACTCGTCGAGGCATCGGGAAAAATGGTCATGTTGGATACGTCCAAAAAGAAACACACTGCGAAGATCCGGTGTTGCTGAATTTGGGTAATGGCCTGTGATGATCGCTTTGCGTATCCCCGCCACGATATACCCGGTGGAACTCAGCGGCCCATTGAAAAACAGACGGATGATTCTGCAGGGGTGACTCCAGCACACTGGCGGTGAGAAGGATGGTTTTATCCTGATTGCTAAGCGCAACAGCCCAAGGAGCTGCGGTGAAAAAACAAAGGCACAGCACCCCATAGAATCTGGCTAAAAAAAACGGCACGCTAGGAAACTAATCCCAGCGTGCTGTGGCGTCACCTTAAAAATCAAAGGTGCGAAATCAGAAGATGTTTAGTCCTGAGGCTCAGCCTTGGATTCTTTAGGGGCTTTGGGCTCAGTTTTCCCTTTTTTGGCGGACTTTTTCTCGTTCTGAAACTGAATCGCTTCTTCACGAGTGTAAATTTCAGCAATGCGCAGGCTGCGGCGTGCCATCTCACGGGCGTCTTTGTCTGCAATCAATGCGAGACCTTCTTCGTTGACCTCGCCAACAAAAATTTTCCATGCGCGGGCAGCTACCGTTTTGGTGTCGATTTTTGCCTTTGGCGCTTCATGCTGTTGCTCGCCCTGTCCTTGCTGGCGACCACGGTTGCGGCCACGACCACGTCGCTGCTGCTGTTGTTGTTGTTGCTGTGATTTTCCCGACTCCTCACCAGAAGCCGCATCTGATGCGTCCTGAGCCGAGGCGTCGAATTTCCTTTCCTGAGCCTGATCCGATTGAGAATCGGACTCCTGAGAGGTGGCATTTTTTGAAGTGTTCTTAGAAGATGTCTTTTTTGACGACGCCTTCTTAACGACTCGCACCCCCCTCTTAATAGGGCGAGGTGATAATTCTGCTGCTGGAGAATCCGAAGCCACGGCATCCGCAGCTGGCTTGCCCTCAGATACTTGAGGCTTTGCCTCTACCTGATCAACTGGCTTAGCTGCTGATTTGGCTGGGGATTTAGTCGCTGCCCTTTTCTTACGGGGTGCTTTTTCAACGGCGTCAGCTTCAAGAGCTGGGAATTCAGGAGTAGATGAGTTTTCGGACATAAAGTGATTGGGTCTGCACTCAACTAACCAGATGAACCGATGATGTAAAGCGGAATGAATAACTTCCACGCGCGAACCAACCTACCAGTTCTTAATATAATCAACCTTCTGCTCTTCTGTGGTTTTATCTAAATCAACTGGCCCCAGTGACCAAAGATCAAAGTCAGAAGGTGGATTCATTTTAGCTGGGTCTGGGCTAGATGAATTTTCATCCGGGTTATGACGATAATAAAGCTCCTGACGCTGAGCTGAGTCATTCACATCTCTCCACGCATCCACAATGACAGCTCCACCATTAGTGCTTTTGCGTATATTATAGCTTTTTTTCACCACCTCTTTATCAAATTTGTCACTCCCCCAATCCGGACTATCAAGTGTTCCTAGGTAAATTTGCGCGCCTATATTTGGCTCTCCATCAGGTTCTCCATCCGTAGCAGCGGAATCTATGACTACCGTTTGAGCAGCTTGATCATACTTAAGCACCCCATCTCCAGAGAGCGCGATGTAGACCTGCTCAGTGCTGTCCTTTAAACCATCTCCGTATGGGAAAAATCCATTATCAGCCCTATACTGCTCCAGCGCTTGCCCAACCGAAGCCACAAAGACCGTGGTCCGCCCCACCTCTGCCTTTTTTTGAGCAAAGCTCAATCCGCCGATGGTCATGGCAGCCAATGCCATAATGATAGCAATCACGGTGATGATTTCAACTAAGGTAAAAGCTGGGCGCGAGGCCGCGTAACGAAGATTTGTCGTTTTCATGGTTTCTGATGATTGAGTTTAGCGGAAGAGAAAGACTAAGCTCCTGAGTCCACTCCCTGAATCATCTTAATCAATGGTAGGAACAATGCAAATACAATCGTTCCCACAACCAACGCGAGGAAGACAATCATAATAGGCTCAAGGATGGAAGTGAAGGCCGTAACGGCGTTATCCACTTCGTCATCATACACATCGGCCACCTTCAACAGCATCTCGGGAAGTTGACCGGTCTCCTCACCCACATCGACCATACTGATCACCATGGCTGGGAAAATCTTACTCGCCTGCAAGGGAGCCACGATGGACTCACCCTCTTTCACGGCATCATGCACGCTGTCAATGGCTCTGGCGACCACTACGTTTCCTGCGGTATCACGTGTAATGGTGAGCGCTTGAAGAATCGGCACACCAGAGGTTACCAGTGTTCCCAAAGTTCGGGCAAAGCGCGAAATGGCACTTTTCTTGGTCAAGTCACCCACCAGTGGGATTTTGAGCTTTACGGTATCCACGATGGCACGGCCACTGCTGGTATTCGACCATGCCTTAAACGCGACATAGAAAAGAGCACCGAGCAAGAAGATCCAGACGATGTTCGGTAAGAGGAATGAGCTTTTCAGCATGTTTTCAGACATTCCAAACACAAGACGCGAAATAGTAGGTAACTGGCCACCCTGCTCCGCAAACATTTCTCTGAATTTCGGCACGATGAAAAGCATCAGGAAAACGAGAATCGCAGCCGCAATAAACAGCACAATAAACGGGTAAACCATCGCTGCGACAATTTTATTTTTCAACTTGTCCGCTTTCTCCATGTATTCAGCCAAACGAGTCAGAACAACTTCCAACACACCACCAAGCTCACCCGCCTTCACCATATTGACGAAGAGTTTGTTAAAGATGCGTGGGTGCTGGGCCAGACTTTCGGAAAACGTTGCGCCTGTCTGCACAGAATCAGCCAGTGCATTGACCGTGCTCTTTAGCACTGGGTTAGGCTCCTGCTTGGAAAGTACCGTCAACCCCCTCAAAAGTGGTAACCCGGAATCAATCAAAGTCGCTAACTGCCGAGTGAAAATCATCAACACTTTGGGTTTGATTTTTCCACCGGACTTTGCGATCTTCACCTTCTTTTTCCCGCGTGCCTTGGCTTTTGTTTTACCTATGGCCAGCGTGCCTTTGCCTTCCTCCACCACTTGCGTAGGATACAAGCCTTGGCCACGAAGTTGCTGAATAGCTTCGGATTCACTGCCAGCGGAAACACTACCAGTGGTTTGTTCTCCTTTGGCGTCGAGGGCTATATATTGAAAGTTTGCCATAATGTATTAATGCTTAAAGTTAAGAGTGAGGATACGGATTAAGATTTTAATTTCGAGCTTAGAATTGAAAAAATGATGAAATAACCTACTAGGTGTATTTAAGGACTTCCTCGATGGTTGTGTTTCCATCGTAGATATTACGCAGACCATCCTCGCGAAGCGTCTGCATCCCTAGCTCAATGGCTTTTTGCTTCAGCACGACGGTGGGTGCCCGATCTGTGATCAGATCGCGAAGGCCATCGGTGATGTCAAGCAGCTCAAAGAGGCCGCGCCGCCCTTTGTAACCAGACTGGTCACACACCTCGCAGCCTCGGCCGGTGTAAAACTCCTTATCCCCAAGTTCGTGCGAGGTCACACCCAACTGAGTCAAGAGCGCTTCATTGGGCTCATAGGAAGCTTTGCAATTCTTACAAATAGTCCGCAGCAGTCGCTGCGCGAGCACCCCTTCGAGCGAGGCCGCCACAAGAAATGGCTCGGTCCCCATATCAATGAGTCGAGTTACCGCACCCGGGGCATCGTTGGTGTGCAGGGTGGAAAGCACCAAGTGACCGGTCAGCGCCGCCTGAATAGCGATCTGGGCGGTGTCGATATCACGAATTTCCCCCACAAGAATCCGGTCGGGATCCTGACGAAGGAAGGCACGAAGGATCCGCGAAAACGTCATCCCAATCGCATCATTGACGGGAACCTGAATAATGCCATCGACGTCATATTCCACAGGGTCTTCCGCCGTGAGCAGCTTGGAGTCAATCGTATTAATCTCCTTCAATGCCGCATAAAGGGTTGTCGTTTTACCGGCACCCGTTGGCCCCGTGCAAATGAAAATTCCGTTGGGCTTACGCACGGTCTCATTGACATAATCAAAGACATCCGTCGGCATACCCAACATCTGAAGATTGAGATTTACATTACTACGATCCAATACACGCAGCACGATACTTTCCCCGTGCTGGGTAGGAAGGGTGGAAACACGCATGTCCACCTTCTTATCGCCAATGTGCTTCACAATCCGCCCATCCTGAGGGACACGCTTTTCAGCAATGTTCATGTTTGACATGACCTTGATCCGAGAAAGAATCGGCAAAGACAAGTGCACTGGTGGAGGTGCCATTTCGTAGAGCGATCCATCCACACGATAACGAATTTTAAAGTCCTTTTCAAAAGGCTCAAAATGAATATCCGACGCTCCTTCGTTGATTGCCTGATAGAGCACCAAATCGACATAACGGATAATAGGTGCAGAGTTCGCCTCAGCTTCCATATCCTGAGCGCTTTTCTCACTACCTCCATCAACCCCCATTTCCAACTGGCCAAGAACATCATCCATCGCCTGACCTTTGCCACCATAGGCCTCATCGAGCTTTTTCTCGACAATATAATCAGGGGCAATTGCCAAATTAACCTCCCGCCCCAAAGCAAATCGAAGATCCTCGATCACCTGAGGGTTGAGCGGATCAACCAGGCATACCGTCAGCCCTTCGTTATCCACATTCACGGGAAGAGCCCCGTGTAACCGAGCCATTCCCGCAGGAATAAGGGCAAGCAATTCCGAGGGTGGATCAAACTGAGCCAGATCAATCATATTGACGCCCAGTTCGTTGGCAATGATCGGCCAAATATCGTCCTTCTCTTGGATGACTTCGTAGTCAGCCAAGATTTCAGCGATTTCTTTGCCGCTATTCTCGATCTCCTGAACGATGTCAGCAGCGAGATATTGATCAATCAGACTACGATTGACGAAAATATCGATGAGTTGTGAGTTATCCATGAAAGATATGTGTAAGCTGTGTTGTGAACTCGGGAATCAGATCTGCTAAAAATCAATCGCTGTCTGACATGGTGACGCGCATGACTTCGGAGGCGGATGTGTTGCCGGAGAGGATCTTTCGAATACCATCCTCACGCAGTGTGCGCATTCCCAACTCTCGTGCCCGGCGCCGCAGCTGTGGCGAGGTGAGTTCTTGGTTAATAAGATGGCGAACTTCGTCATCCACTTGGAAAACTTCAAAGATCCCCATTCGGCCTTTGTAACCCATCTGACGGCAGGCATCACAGCCCTGAGAGCCCATGATATCACTTTCGGCCACCTGTTTGGCATCCAGATTCAATGTCCGCATTTCACGGTCAGAGAGAAGCGCTGAGGTCTTGCATTTCGGGCAAAGCTTACGAACCAAACGCTGGGCAATAATGGCCCGCACCGATGAGGCAACGAGGAATCGTTTCACGCCAATATCAGCCAAACGAGCCACCGCTCCGGGAGCGTCATTGGTGTGCAAAGTAGAAAAGACGAGGTGACCGGTCAGCGCTGCCTGAATCGCGATACCTGCGGTTTCAGCATCACGAATCTCACCTAGCATAATCACGTTAGGAGCCTGACGCATCATCGCGCGGAGTGCAGCGGCAAAGGTCATACCAATGTCCGCTCTCACCATCACCTGGTTGATGCCAGGAAGCTCATATTCCACAGGATCTTCCACAGTGATAATCTTGCGGTCTGAGGTGTTAATCGTGTTTAAGCAGCCGTAAAGTGTCGTTGTTTTACCCGATCCTGTAGGGCCAGTCACAAGGATAATCCCATCGGGCAAACGAATCAGCTTTTCAAACGTCGCCTCGTCATCCGAAAGGAAGCCTAACTCTGGCAATCCAAGCATCAGAGCGGTTTTGTCCAGAATACGCATCACCACGCTCTCGCCGTGGTTACTAGGGACGGAGGAAACTCGAAGGTCCACCTCCTTGCCTGCCACACGAATCTGAATACGGCCATCTTGGGGCAAGCGTTTCTCCGCAATACTCATACTGCCGCTCATCACCTTGATCCGTGCAATGATCGCTGGGTGAAGCTTTTTGGGATGGTTGTCCATCTCGATCAGCTTGCCATCCACCCGGTAGCGAATACGCAAGGTTGTCTCCATCGGCTCAATGTGAATATCACTGGCTCGCATTTTAAATGCTTCCAATAACATCGACGAAACCATCTTGATAATGGGGGCGTCATCCTCTGTCACTTCTTCTTCCCCCTCAGCGCCAACAACGGTAAAGGTCTCACTTGCAGCTGCATCAGCAACCGCACCTCCGTAGTTCTGATGGATCACTTCAGCAATGGCGGAAGCGGTGGCCACCACCGGATTGATCTCGCGACCCAAAACGTGAGGCAAGCTATCGAGAACCTCAAAATCTAGCGGGTCAGCCACTGCGACGGTCAGATAAACGCCATCATCAGACACAGGCACAACGCAAAACCGCTTCGCTATCTCATCGGTGACTTTTTCAAATATGTCCGGCGGAATCGGCCAATGAGCCAGATCGATAAAATCCATACTCGAGCTTTGCGCGCAGACTTGGGCCACTTGCTCTTCGGTGATGCGACTGCCGCTAATAAGCCGCTCCACAACACTCTCTCTGCCCTGTAACTGACCTCGGACGGCATCAATCTCCTCTCCAGTTACCAATTGGGCTTCTGTCAGGAGTTCGAGCAGGTAATCTTCGTTAGAATACACAATAAAATCTTAGCTTGGATGGTGGGTTTTTGATCGTTAAAACAATAACTTCCGAAATCAATACTCGGAAGCCATCGGTGACACACTGGTCAATCCCCCCCCCTCCGTCAAGTAGACAAGTTCGAATTTTCATATTCTTTTCAAATGGAAATCCATTGTAATCACAACGAGCCGATTTCAACGTGAAGATCCACTGCCGGTTAAGCCGCTATGGTAAAATTTTGATAGGATTACCATCGTCAGCGATAAACATTCATTGTTTAATCTCCACTCACTCGCCCATGACCCCTCTTACCTATTTCACCCTCGTCCTAGCACTTGGCATTGCCGCGCAATGGATCGCTTGGCGACTCAAGCTCCCATCCATTCTCCTGCTCCTCGCCTTCGGCTTTGGCCTAGGCCACTTCACAGGCCACACCATCGATGACTATCTGGCGACCAGCGAGGTGCTACTCTCCGCCGTGGGTCTCTGCGTGGCCGTCATTCTCTTCGAGGGCGGACTGACGTTAAAATTCTCAGATCTCAAAGAAAGCGGCACCCCGGTGCTGAGGCTTTGCACGCTAGGTGTCGTGTTTAGTTTCACCCTCACCTACGGCGCAGTGCATTATCTGCTAGGATACCCATGGCAGGTCGCTGCCCTACTCGGAGCTATTCTCGTGGTGACTGGCCCCACGGTCATCGCTCCCTTACTGCGACACATCAAACCATCGAGAAAGATTGGCAATGTGATCAAATGGGAAGGGATCGTGATCGACCCCATTGGAGCCATCATGGCGGTGCTAGTCTATCAAGCCGCCGTCGCTGGTGATGTGAACACCGCCATGGACGAAATCCTCCACGCCTTGGGACTCACTCTACTCGTCGGTGTGATTCTCGCCTTGGTGCTGGCCAAAATCATAGAACTCCTGCTCAAACATCACCTGATCCCGGACTATCTTCACTCCGTCTTTTTACTCGCAGTGACCGCCACCGCCTTTGCGGCATCCAATGCCATTCAGGCCGAATCCGGTTTATTGACATGCACCGTGCTCGGCATTGCCATGGCCAATCAGAAATCGGTTTCCGTCAAACACATCCTCGAGTTCAAAGAAAACCTCCGCGTCCTCATCATCTCCGTGCTGTTTATCATCCTATCCGGTCGGGTCCAACTCTCTCATCTTCATGAGGCTATGATTCCGGGGCTGGTCATTCTGGCAGCACTTATCTTTATCGTCCGACCCGCCTCCGTCTTTATCGCTAACGCTTTTTCCAAACACATCACCCTCAAGGAACAATTTTTCCTCTCCGCCATGGCCCCTCGGGGAATCGTAGCCGCAGCGGTCACCGCCATCTTTGCCCTTGAGTTCGATCACGCCGTCCATGCAGGGAAGCTCGACCCCGCCATTGGAGAAATCACCCACCTCATGGTGCCCATCGTCTTTATCGTCATTGTCGGAACCGTCGCCACCTACGGGTTACTCGGTGCCCCTCTCGCCCGTCGGCTAGGACTGGCGTCCAAAAACCCACGCGGCATCCTTTTCGCCGGAGCGGGCCGCTGGGTCCAGATCGCCGCACAAGCACTCAAGAAAGACGGCCACGACGTCCTTCTCCTCGATACGAACTACGATAACATCGCCCGCGCCAAACTTGAAGGCATCCCGGCGATGCGTGCTAACATCCTCTCCGAATACGTCGAGGACGAACTCGAACTCACCGGACTCGGGCAGCTCATTTCCACCACGCCAAACGATGAAGTTAACTCCATCGCCGCCCAAGACTTTATCCACGTCTTCGGCAGCGCTAACGTCTGGCAAGTAGCCCCCACCGACGACGGCGCCCACCACCGCAACGCCACCGCCAAACACAAGCGGGGGAGAATCTGTTTTCCTGACCGACCGCCATTCAAACGACTAGAAACCTTTGCCGCCCAAGGCGCGGTCATCAAAAAGACAACGCTAACCGAGCAATTCACCATCGAAGATTTCAACAATCTCTACGGCGAAGATTCTATTTTACTCTTCTACGTCACCGAGGAAAAAGAACTCAAAATCGCCCACGACAACATGCGCGAGCCCAGCGCCGGCACCACCCTCTACGCCATGATCAACCCCGAAGACGCCTAGGAGCCCCTTAGGAGCGCCGAGCCCCAGCTCGTCGCAAAACCTGTCCCCGCCACCTGTCCCCGCCACCTGTCACCTGTCCACCACCATGTATTCCCACCTCGAAGCCACACTCCACGATCTCTTCTGGGCTGCCGAAGGCCCTCCCGCAGAACTTCCTATCCTTGAGCAATTTCTCAACGAGCACCCAGGCCCGGCACTCGAGCTCGGCTGCGGTTCTGGCCGCTTGCTGCTGCCATTGCGAGCCAACGGCTACCTGATCGAGGGCCTCGACAACTCACCGGACATGCTCCAACTCTGCCGCAATCAACCCAGCGGCGAAGACGTCATCCTCCACCACGCCAGCATGGAAGACTTCGACACCGGTGCCAAATACGGAGCCATCACCATCCCCGCATTCACCCTCCAGCTCATCCCCATCGAAACCATCCCCGAGGTCCTCGCCAATATCCGCCGGCACCTCCACCCCGATGGCGGACTCTACCTCACCACCTTCATCCCCTGGGCCGAAATCACCGGAGAGCTCGAGTCCGATACTTGGTATGCCGATCAGGAAACCCAGCTAGAAAATGGCAACACAGCCCGCTGCCACACCCGCTTCCAGATCCAGCGTCTCAGCCAACTCCTCACCCGCGAGCACCGCTACGAAATCTCCTCCCAAAAAAGCCTGACATCCAAAGAAAAAGTCCTCGAATCCAGCGAAACCACCCACCACCTCACCTGGTTCTGGCCCCGCGAACTCACCATGATGCTGCACCACGCCGGCTTCAGCATAGAAAAGCTCATCACCGACTTCGACCCCGAGGCCGACTTCGATAACGACGGACAAATCCTCACAGTCATCGCCACACCACGGGAAGATTACAAAGAAGACTGAGCCCTACCTGATTCCTGACTCCCGTCCCCTGGCTCCCCTCTCCCCCCATTTTGCTTCTTTGCACCCCCATTTTATTAACACTGCACTTTTTCCTTACTCTCGTCTCGCTTTGTGCTTATGAAAATTACCATGACAAAGCCCAGTTCCGACGTTTGCACCCTGCTGCAAGACCTCATTCGCATCCCCAGCGTCAATCCTGACGACTCACCGGGCACCGACCAGACCGGTGAGGCCGATATTGCGGACTACGTCAGAGATTTCCTCGAGGGCATCGGCTACCAAGTCAGCCTGGAAACCATCAAACCTGGCCGACCTAACCTCATAGCCCGCGCCCCGTCAGAAAGCGGTCAAGGGAAACGTCCACGCATCCTGCTTGGCCCCCACCTCGATACCGTTGGTGTTGGCGGAATGACCATCGATCCCTTCTCCGGTGACCTGCTCGATGGCAAAATCCATGGCCGAGGCTCCTCCGACACCAAAGGCCCGATGGCCGCCATGCTGCAAGCGCTCTCCAACTGCCGCGACATCCTCCCCACCCTGCCCTACGCCATCGACTTCGTCGGCTTCATGGGAGAGGAATCCTCCCAGTGGGGGTCCCGCCAATTTGCCAAACACCACGCCGCCGACTACGAATTCGCCCTGATTGGCGAGCCCACATCACTCGATATCGTGCACGTCACCAAAGGCTCACTCTGGGCCACGCTCAACGCTACCGGCAAGGCCGCCCACTCCTCACAACCCGAGCGCGGCGAAAATGCCATCCTCAATCTCACCCGAGCCCTACAAACTCTGAACCGTTACCTCGTACCGAAACTAGCAACCTTCAGGCACCCAGTGCTCGGCTTCTCCACCCTGAACATCGGCACGATTTCCGGTGGCTCCCGCGCCAATATCGTGCCCGACCACGCCTGTGCCCAGATCGATATCCGCACCACACCCAGCCTCTACTCCCACGGCGGAGCGCTGAAAGCCGTCAGCGAATTCATCCATGAGCACGAACTCCCCCTCAGCATCGTCAAGCCTCACGAAAACCCACCCATGGAGGTCTCCGTCGATCACCCGTGGGTCAAGCGATTGACGACGATCTTCAAAGACTCGGAGCGGACAACAACGGCAACCCCAGTCGGAGCCCCATGGTTCTCCGATGCCGCGCATCTCACCAATGCGGGACTCCCCGCCATCTGCATCGGCCCAGGCTCCATCGACCAAGCCCACACCAAAGACGAGTTCATCAAGGTCGAAGACCTCAAAAACGGAGAATTCTTCTTCACCGAATTCATCCGCTCGCTGGGTTCGATGGATTAACCTCGCAAAATCAAGTCAGCGAAGCGGGCTGAATCGATCTATTTTTCTATAAAATCGTTAATTCAACAACGATTGATAACTCTACAAAGTGACAGGCATTTTTTATTATGACAGGTCTCCATGAGTGTATTTTCCGAGCTGAAGGCTGCTAGCTTTCTTAAAAAAACTCATATACATCTACTTTTAACCTTG
>Ga0256845_1001442_pt1 | contig 19082 bp, 17 predicted proteins | sample RiftiametaG_FD_189101 | JGI IMG/M metagenome (GOLD analysis project Ga0256845, IMG submission 189101) | Tube worm associated microbial communities from hydrothermal vent at the East Pacific Rise, Pacific Ocean - Riftia | ecosystem: Host-associated > Annelida > Integument > Unclassified ...
TTTCTTTCCAATATTAAACTCTAGATCGACATTCATTTTATTACTGTTCCAAGCTAATTTTGGAAGAGTAATTTGTAAATCTCTCAATGGATATTTGGTATTGTTCACCCCATCAACATAAGTAAATTGACTGTTCGTAATATTGAGATTTTTGAGAATGTACTTCGTTGGTGAACCTGTTGTATCAGCAGGTTCATCAGAAATTAAATCGCTAAAATTAAATGTTTCCTGATTTTGAATTATCACAATATTTAAATGATCAATGGTAACTTTAGAGAAGGATAATTCACTTTTTGTCATGGACCAAGGTTGCATATTCACGTAGCCATATCCCAAATAAACGAAGGTATCTTTCTTATTGGCTTCATACATCACAAAATCTTCTATCTCTACTCCAAAGGTGAGGTAATTAATATGAATTTCATCAACATGTAGAACTCTTCCAATTAAATCTTCTCCATTATTATTGATGTAGTATTTTGCGATATCATTAACAAAAAAAAGCAATATCAACAACAGAAAAATTAATATTAAAAAGGCTTTTGCAATAAATTTCAATCGCTTAAACCAACGGTAAATTATTTTAAAAACTTTCATTTTCTGCCTTTAACATATTTGGATGTTGAATTACAAAGGTATAGAAATAAATAGTAGGGATAAATCAATTTACTGAAATCTCCTAAAAATTCCATTTCATACTTCGGTTATCGAGCAATGCAAAAGATATTTTCCAACCGGGTGTTGGTTGAATTCTATTTCCACCAGAAAGAACGCCATAAATTCCGATTCGCAATCTTCTTTTGGTCAATTTAAAATTACGTTCAATTCCAGTCAACACTTCGTAATGCAACCAATCGTATTCATCAACATAAAGAGCTCCCGCTCCAATAACCAACCCTATTCTTAGTTTTTTCATGAATGGGAGTTTATTCAAAATCGCCCCATTATCATGGTGGACAATATGTGCTTCGTAATATATTTTTCGGGTGGGAAGTGTTGAATCTAATCCTTGAAAAGAATACAAAGGATTGGAAAACCAAAAAGGATCACTTCTTCTGTGAAATTTTTCGTCAGCAGATTTTAAGGATTTTGTATTCAAGAATTTCCCCGTTTTTAGGTGGTAACTTGTCGTCCCTAGCGTCCCTATTTTAAACGTTTGGTTTACGCCAATCGCGATATAATCATGGTTAACATCACTTCCGAAAATATCAGGAAAACCTTTCTCGTAATACAAATAAAATGTTGGCCATGCAGAACCTAGAACAACTTTCCTTTTTGCTTCACGCATGTATTTCTGTCCTGGCGTGTAGCTTAATGTTGCTTCCCCGACAAAAGCTTGATAGGTTTTAAAATCCGTTGGGTCATTGTTTGGTAAAAAACCATCTGTATTCAAAAATTTATAGTCTTTTAAACTTCTTCGCTCAACCATACTGAAGTCAACCTGAAGATATAGGCCATTCAATAATTCATAATAATGTCCAATTGTGAGATCTGTTGTTTCAATAAAATTGTCTCGTTTATATATTTGTGTAATTGCATCTGCTTCACGAATAACATCAAAAGAATGTGAAAAACTTACGTTCACTGTTCCGAAATGAAAAGGGTCGTATCGGTACCTCCAGAATGTTAAGGCTTTAATGTCTGCATTTAGAATCCCAATTGACGCTTCTGTATAACCGTCAATCGTTCGTTCATTATCCCACTTTTTAAAATAGAAAAAACCAGGTGCAATACGAGGTCCTGCAATGAATATTGGACGAATCGTTACAGCGACGGGGTTAATTGTCCATTGTGTTTTCTTTGCTCTATTTCGATGATCAACCCCCCAAACAAGTGCTTTTAAAAACGTAACTTTATTAAAGACTTTATCAATTGAATCCAAGTACTCTACTTTCTTGTGCGCTACATTTATACTGTCTTTAATATAAATGTATTGTATTTCATCCTTCGTCAACGTTGCTTGTCTTTTAGAATTCCAATAGGAAGAATCTTTATCATACGCATCTTCTTCTGTAATTGAGAGTTCGTTGTTAAAGAATTTAGGAGGAAAATTAGGGGAGAAATTATACGCTGAAAATGTTGTAATTGTTTGACAAGTTGACGTTTCTTTATTATGCTTCACTCCATAATTTAATTCTTGGTAAGAAAGTAAGCAAATCGAATCTCCAGGATGCGTATACTCTTGTTTAATACTAAAATAATCATAAATCAGAAGGTTTCCTTTCTCCATTGTAAATTCTAATTTTTGAATTAACCAAAGAGAATCAATCACGTAAATATACCCTCCCAAAGTTGTTGTTGCAATACTTCGAGGAATGATTTTTATCTTGTTGATTTTCTGCCCATTTTCTTCATATTGCTCGACCAATCTATATTTGTATGAAAAAATACCGGGTGTTGAGATAGGTGAACTAACCGGAGTTTGGTGTAAATCATCTAAATGAATTAGATTTTGAAAGAAATTGAAATTTGATTTAATGGTGGTGGTGTAGTATAAATTATTCTCTTCGTGCCCTCTAACTTCATATGCGTTCCTCGTTTCTTTGACTCTATTTCTACCACCATACGATCGTGTAAAGTCAATTTCAACCAAGTTCATATCATTCGCTATTTCCGCATTTGCTTCTCTGCCCATCGCAAAAGGATCTTCAATCCCCATTGGGTCTTTTGCTTTTTCTTTCTTCTTTTTTTTCTTGTCTTTTTTACTGGCTTCCTTTCGGTCAATTTTCTCTGTCGCTTTTGTATAACCGTTAACAATATGAGGGTAACTCCAAGGACTAATTACATCTCTTTTCGCAACAACCTTTAGCATAATATCTCGCCCTGGATTACTTTTTTTAGCAGAAACATTAACGTCATTTATATCTTGGACTTTAATTGGGAATAAAGTGAAGTTACGTGTTTGATCAGATTCGCTAACTGTTACATAACCTTCTTTTATTGTAAAGCCGTTGGATGATATTACAAAATAGTACTCCCCTTGATACAAGCGCATTTCATAATAACCATTGATATCCGCAAGTGTTCGAAGGTCAGTTGAGTTTTTCACAAAGATCTTTGCAAATGGAATTGGATCACCTGTTTCATCAGATATAACCCCATTCACAGAATATTGCCCCCAAACCATCGATCCTAGAAGGGAAAACAGAAAAATGAGGACGTTTTTATGCAGGATCATTATTCATAAGACAGTTAAAGTCGTTGTTTGGTTACAGCTAAATTGTATTTTTTATTTAAAAATAATAAAAACCCAACTCCATTTCATTCCAATTAGGATGAATGGTGAATAATGAACGTAAGAAAAGTAGAATTATTTTTGGTTTTCCTTTTGTTTTTCAAGGAATTGCAAATGTTTTTCTTCCCTCTTCATCATCCACTTTCTCATAAAGTACATTACAACAGTAAGTAAAGCGAAAACATAATAGTATGCCCATTTATCAAAACCCTCTGTAAAACCTAGGTAAGTAATCGTTACAAAAAGTATAATAGCTGTTGCCAACCAGAAATAAATCATTATTTTATTGTACGTTTTCATGTGTTGTTGTTATTTTTATAAAGCAAAAGTAATTATATTTTATCATTGGTGTTCGATAAAAGTTCATTTCCACTTTTATTAATCAATTGGAACTGTAAAATGAGCAAGAGTTGGAATTTTGAGTAGAAATTATTCTTCTCATTCATCATCTAAATCAATCTTCCCAATTGGATTTTTGATTACATATTTTGTAAAAGATTGCGTCGTCCTTAATCCTTTTCCTCTTCCTGTAATCCCCTTTCCTTCGGTTCGGATAATGACATTTTTCTCTGTGTAAACAACATCATCATTTTGATTCCAGAACAATTCTTCTGTTTCCAGTTGTTTTTTTGTGACAAAATTTCGAAGAATAACTGAATCTTTCGCAACGATTAACCCGGAGCTGTAATTAATCTCTCCATAAAGAGAAGTTAAACTTGAAGTGATTATTCCTTCTTTGTTGAAAAAATCAACTTGCAAACCATCTTTCAGTTTCGTGATATGCTCGGGTGTTCTATATGTCTCTGCTAAAGTTGCGTGAATTTCAACTTTTGCGTAACCAGAATCATTGTAAAAAACAACTAAATTTCTTGAGGCCTCATCGGGTGCATTCGGGTCAAAAGTTACCTTTTGAATCGTGTCCATATCGTTCACACAAGAAAAAAGAATACCTGCCAACACTAAGAAGACAGGTATTCGAAATATTTTAAAAACGTTCATAAAGAAACGTATTAGTTACAAGGTTTCACTGTTACACCGTAACAAGAAAGTGAAATCGATCCAGGATTTCCATTTTGGAAGCACTGATCTTTTGAAGGATAATGTTTTTTGTAATTTGCTATTGATCCTCCAACAGGTTCACCTAAAGCTCTTGCTCTTTCCAATAACTGAACAGCGTAGATATAGTTACATGCTCTATCGAAAGAACTCACACCACAATTGTTTGCATTTGCAGCAACAGCTTTACCAGCAATCGCTAATCCCGCACCTTTTTTATCTCCAGAGATATTCATCCCCGTATTGTATGCTGAAGTGTATGAACCGGCTCTAAATTGTGTGTTTGCAATCATATAATTAATTGCTTGTTTCGTTGAATCATTCGCGGCAATTCCTTTCGCTGTTTTAAGTGTTGAAATTGCTTGACTGTATTTTTTCTTCGCTGCTAAGTTTTTCGCTTTCATTAACTGAGCATCTAAAGATGTTGGGTCAATTTCAACATAGATATCAATCAACTGGCTATATTCTGGAGAACTGGTACATTCTTTCTTATCCAAAAGAGTGATAAAATTCATTACTGCAGCTTTTTTCACTTCAGGATCAGTCGGAAGATTTTCCATATATCCTTTTAACTCAGGAACGATGTCATCACAATCTTTCACAACAGCATTGAAATAGCCCGTGATTGTTTCTTGTGTTTTAACAGACATATTCGCTTTGCTAATCAATGCTGACAATTCGAAATAATCAGAAATCATTCTCTTTTTCATTGCTGCTTTTTCTTCTGCTGGTGCAGCTGAAAACATTGCGTAAGTATTATAGTAGAAGTAAGAAACATATCCTTCTCCCGTTTTTACACCATTTTCCTTTATACCACTTCTAAAAAGCTCATCTGCTTTAGAACGATCTGGGTTAGAAGATTGAAGAATGTAAGAAGCTCTCAATAAATCATTCTTTTTATTGTAGAATCCTTTTTCTTCCGTTGTTGAATATACTCTCACCAACGTATCAACATAAGCCATTTTTTCTTTGTCTTTAGTTGTGTTGATTGAATTTCTCAAAGAACCAACCAATCGATTGTAGTTTGCAGCATCGTATCCATTGCAAAGTTTTTCACCTTTGATGTAATACATTACTGCTCCTTTATAATTTTTGATTTTCAATTCTTCAGAAGCAAATAAACGCATTCTTTTACATTCTAATTCAGCATCTACATCTGAATCTTGTGCAAAGCTTAAGGCTCCAAAGATTAAAAATACTGCAAGTAATAATTTTTCTAGTTTCATTTTATTTTAGTTTAATTTTCGTTTTACAAACCATTTATCAGAGCCAGGAGCAATTGTCAAACCAATGCTAATTCCATAATAACTTTCTTTTAAAGCATTTTGATCTGATGTCCCTCTATTTCCGTATGAGAAGCCAAAGTTAACGGAAGAAAGTGAGCTTTTTATTATGATCGGTATTCCAAATCCAAATGTTGTGCCAAAGTCAGTTACCTGTTCATTATTTGTCAAGTAAGGCATTTGCGTATAATACACACCTGCACGGTATTTAACTCTGTGATAGAACTTTGTCATTTGTTTGTTACGAATAAAGTCTGTTTCAGGTAAATATTGAAGGCCAAAAGTATATTTATTTGAGGCTAAAAAAGAATTCGTTACGCCTGTCTCAAAAGTGTTTTCATACCTCGACCAGTCAGCAACTTCATATGTTGCGTGGAGTGCTAATTGAGAATTCAATGGATTTGTAGAATTTTTCTTTCCTTTAAAATTGAATTGGTAACTCAAGCCCACTGTGTAGGTTGGAATATTACTAACATTTCCAGACAAACTATCATTCAAAGACAATGAATCATAAATGTTTGGATTATTAATGTTCGACGAATAAAATAAAGCCTCTTCGTATTCTGCACTTACTTTTTGAAAAGGTTCAAAAACAGCTGAAACACCAACACTATGTCTTTCGTTAATTCTTTGCGTATAATTCAATCCTAAAGTATAATGCAATCCTTTAACTCGATACGTTTTCGTATTAATTCCACCAGAATTTAAAAGTGAACCTGAATGCAACACTGTACTTTTACGTGTATCAACAACTTGTCCGAATAAATAACCTAGATTCGCTCCTAAAGCAAGTTTAGCTCCTCGGTATTCAAATATTTCAGCAGAAAAACCAAGAAAACCTTCACTGATGCTTCCTGAACCTTCATAAATATATTGAAGAGAATCCGTACCAATTAATTCTTTGGTAAAGAAATCATATCCTTTGGAAGCGAATGGCTTTAACCCGAAAGCTAAACCAAATCGTTTTGCAAAAGGAAATGCAATCACAAAATGTTGAATTGATGTAAGGTAAGCGTCGTAAGATCCTCCATTTTCAGAATACTTTGACAACCTTGAAGAAACACCGAAAGAAAATAACGGTTGATTCTTTGCGAGGGAGTTATATGAGGCAGGGTTGTAATAGTTTACTACTGTAGAGTCAATCAAAGAAATTCTAGAATTCCCTAGACCAATGAACGTAGCATTATCTAGCGTGTTCAATTCTCCTAACCCATTAAAGCTATAAGGTGAGTTGGACCCCTTTTGTGCATAGCTATATACAAAGATGTTAAGGAGGAAAAAAACGAGAGTAAGCTTACGCATTAAATTCATAAATATTGTTTAAACCCAAAAGAGTTAAATTTTCGTTTGCAAAGATGCTATTTTTTGAATGGAATTCAAAGCATTGAGCGTCTCCACCTGTAATAAAAAATGTTAAGTTTTGGAATTGTGATGAATATTGATCTATAAAACCTTGTATTTCGGACTGAATCCCGTTGATAACACCTGATTGAATACTTGTAACTGTATCAATACCCGTAATTTTAGTTTTTGATTTTATCTTTAATCGAGGTAAATTTCCTGTATAATCATTCAAAGAATTATACCGAAGTTGTATTCCTGGAGAAATTGAACCACCTAAATAATCACCTTCTTCAGAAACAACATCAAACTTTATACATGTACCCACATCTATGATAACGCCAATTCCTTTTTTTAATTGTGAATGTGCGTAAACAGCATTGCAAATCCGATCAATTCCCAATGTGTTTTTGGTTTCATATTTAAGCTTAATCGGTAATTTCGTTTCACTTGTGAGTAAAATAGGTTGATTGAATAATCTCGAAATTTTTGATGTTTGTTCTTTCGCTAAGACCGAAGATATAATTGCATTATTCGTTTCAAAAGAAGACAAGAGACCACTAAACTTCTCAAGATCAACCCTGTAAAACTCTTTCAATACACTGTTTTCAAATAAACCAACCTTAATGGACGTATTTCCAGCATCAATTACAACTACCTGATTATTAAGCTTCATAGAACAAAGATAAAATACTTTGAAAAAAAATCAGTTTTTTTGTCGTTAAATAAAAAGAAGTTCCTATCTTTGCCCCCACCAAATAAGGTTGGTGCCTTAGCTCAGTTGGTAGAGCAATGGACTGAAAATCCATGTGTCCGCGGTTCGAACCCGCGAGGCACCACTTAATTAAAAAGACATTCAGAAATGAGTGTCTTTTTTTGTTTTAAAAATTATGGGATACTATGTATATGTTTTAGAAAGTGAAGAATGTTTTCAAAAATACTATGTCGGAATGACTAAAAACACACAAAACAGACTGAAAGAACACAACGCTGGAAAATCTAAATACACCAAAACGTTCAGGCCTTGGAAAATAATTCATATGGAGTTTATTGGAGATGCGAAAGAAGCGCGGAAAATAGAAAAATACTATAAATCAACGGCAGGAAAAAATAAATTGCGAAAACTCAAAATAATTTAGTAACAAAAGAAAACACTGGTTCCCTGCCTGTCTGCCTATCTGACGACAGGAAGACAGGCAGGGAACCCGCGAGGCACCACTTAATTAAAAAGACATTCAGAAATGAGTGTCTTTTTTTGTTTTAAAAAATTTTGGAACACACATTAATATAACTAAATCAATTGATTTTACTATTTTTGAATACGTATAAAGTCCTAGCCTGCTTTACTAAATTGCAAATCATTATCAAAAATAAGAACGATGAAAAAATATATTATAGCTTCTGTATTAATTGTGTTGAGTTTTAATTTATTTTCTCAAATTGCAGGGAATCAGGTTTATAAAAAAAATAATCAAAATTACAATCGAAACCCAACACAAAATAGAAGTTTCCTTTCTACAGATAGTACGTTAATAATCAATGCTAAAGTATTATTAAACAAAAAGGCCGATTATTACTCAATAAGTATTGGAGTTAGCCAAGAGGATAAAACAGTTATTGAGTGTCTGAATAAAATAAATACTAGAATTAGTAGTGTGAAAAGAGGGTTCAATAAAATTGGAGTGAAGAATGAAAATATTGATGTTGATTTCATTTCGGAAACCAAAATTTACGACCACACTATTGAAGGGAAATTAATCACAGAGTACTTAGTTGGGTATGAAATAAAGAAAAACATTACACTTAAAACAAACGACCTAAGTACGATAGAAAAAATAATAAACATCTGCTCGAAAGAAAAGATATTCGATATTATCAAAGTAGATTATGTAAACAAAGATGTTGAAGCGATTAATACTTTTCTTTTTGAACAAGCAATCTCTATAATTAAATCTAAGAAGGAAAGATTTATCAAAAACAGTTCAATTAAATTGACAGATAAGTATAGAATTGTTTCAGAAAACTTCAAAATCTATTATCCAAAAAATTTATACAAACAATACGATGAAGCATATGAAAGCTCTACAGTGAACAGTCACTATTCGAGTTATACAAGAAAAAACATTAGAAAAAGTAGCACTTATTATTATGATGGAATAGAATTTGAAATTAGTGTAGATAAAATCATTGATGAAGTATCACCTAAAGTTGGAATTCAATATATGATGGAAATTCAAATGATTTATGAATTAGAAAAGTAAATAAAGAACATCTAATTAAATTAACACTAATTTAAAAATGAAACAATTCGATTATTTAATTTGCTTTACCCTACTACTCTCAAATGGATGTACCCCAACAGTAGCTAAGAAGTCAACTACAAAAGAAAGCCCTCACCAGGAGTCTGTTGTTAAAACAACTACTCTAGACATTGATACTGCACAATCTATAATTCGAAAACTATACGTTTGGCTTGATACGGATACCCTAATTCACAAAATTACTCCAGTAATAACAGATGAGTACGATTCGTTAATAATAGGTTTAGATCTTGTCAAAATTAACTCAATCGCTTTAGAATTAAAAAAAACGAACCTTTTTTCTCAGAAATTTATCGATAACTATAAATCGATTGTTACCTATATTGATAAAGAAATAAGAGGCAATAATCCAGAATATACACCTTGGCTGGTTAACAAGTTACCTACCTTTAACTTTAACAGTCGTGCGAACGCTTGGTGTTTATGCCAAGATAACTTAGAATGGAATGAGATCATCGTTGAACACATTTCAAACAACAAATTCCAATGGAAGTGGGGCGGATTGGCTAATAACACTCATGACTCTTGGTCTAAATTTCGTTACGAATTTGAATTACAAGAAGAAGATGGAGTATGGAAAATAGCATACTTACAAGGCTTTGACCTTGAAAAGATAAAGTAGAATACATTCACACAACTTTCTCTGCCCTACTTCTCTGCTACAAAAAACAAATCAATGCATTCATCGTTTGCTTCCGCTACAAAATAGTCTTCTAATTTAATATGAGATCCTTTATCACTTAAGCTTTTACGATTTCTTCTGTTTAAGATATCGTATGGGATTTGAAGCATCCATCGAGGTAAATTATATTGTAAATTAAGAATGTCGTACTTCATTATTTTACGGACAGATGCTTTGTTCTCTTCGTAATATTTCATTGCAATTTCGTTTCCAAAAACACCTTTCTTTTCGACAGATTTAAAATCATGCAACAATAAACCATTCAACTCTTGCACTGTGTATTCACGAATATGCCATGGATTTCTAGACAACGACATTTTGATGTTAGGTGTTGTATGGATAAATTTTCCACCTGGTTTCAATACGCGGTGAATTTCTTTGACAAACGCATCGTCTTTCTTAATGTGCTCAATGACTTGAAATGAAACCACAAAATCAAATGAATTGTCTTCCAATCCAGTTAAAGGGGGAACATTCATTTGACGAAATTCTACATTCTCAATCTCTTTACTAGCTGCAGAACCCACGGGTGATTCGAATTTATCAATTGTTAAAAACGAATCTGCATTTTTACTAATTAGCTCAATACCATAACCACTTCCTGTTCCTATTTCAAGCACCTTCCCAGAAACCAATTTTGCCGCTTCAACATACGCTAGGTAACTGCGTTGAAAAACAAAATTATCTGAAACATCTGAGTGAGAAACACGTTCTGCAGTTTGAATTTTTTGAGCCATTGTAAATATTTTAAGGGTAAAAGTAAGGAAGATAAATGAGAATGAAAAAGTTAATTTCTATTAATGCGTTACCCACAATGCTGGATTCAAACATTCAACATTGTTCCCCGTAACTTTATGCAATTCAAAATGTACTATGGAAACGTTTTCTTTATCTTTTGAAAGCAAAGATCCTATCACTTTTTTAGTCGACACAACATCTCCTTTGGTTACGTAAACATCTTTTAAATTACTGTAAACAGATCGGTAATTACCGTGTTTAATGATCACTACTTTTCCTGCGCCCGGAATATTTAACACACTTGTAACGATTCCATCAAAAACAACTCGAACCTGTGCATTCTTTGGTGAAGTAATGTCAATTCCTCGATTGTTTGTGTACACATTCTTTAGTGTTGGATGAGGGTTTTTCCCGAATTTCTCTGTGATAGAACCTTTTGCTACCGGCCAAGGAAGTCGCCCCTTGTTTCCTTCAAAAGATTTACTTAAACGCATTGATTCTTTCGTAGCTGCAATGTCTGGCTTTTTAGGAGAAGCTGTTGGATTGTTTTTAATCCGTGCTGCTTCCGCTTTTATTCGTCTCGCTTCTGCGTCGGCAATCTCTTTTTGAATCGCTGCATTAATTCGACTACGCAGAATTTGCTTTTTACGCTCTTCTTCTTTCAATTTCGCAATTAATTCACTTTCCTGCGCTTTGAACGTTAAATAAATTTCTTCTTGCTTTTGCTTATCTTCCAAAATAGCAGCCTTCTCTTTACTTTTCTCAGCGACCACTTTTTGCTTGTATGTTTTCTCCTTTTCGATCTCTTCAATTTCACGTTTAATCAGTTCTTGATTTTGTTGAATCACTAAGAATTGTTTCTGTTGAATTTCTGAAATTCTTTCCAAATATTTTTTCCTTTTTAACGCTTCATGGTAACTGTCCGAAGAAACAACGTACATCATTTTACTGAATTTATTTCTCCGCTTATAAGAGTAAATCAATAACTTCTTGTATTGCGCCTTTAACCTTTCTATTCGCGCATAAAGCTCCTCGATTTCTTGCCCTTTTTTCGCAATATTCAACTCTGCCCCGCGAATTTGATTGTCGTAATTTTTTAACAATTGCTCACGGTAAACAATCTGATTCTCAATCATTTTAAGCTCATTCAAAGAGGCTTCAGTATTTGTCTTAGATTTTGACAATAAGAGTTTAGTGTCTGCAATTTTACGGACTAAACGTGCTTGTTCTCTTTTCAACTTTTCACTCGTCGATTGCGCATTTATCCCAAAAGAGAATAAAAGAAATACAAGAAGAAGTTTACTTACATTCCCCATACTTTCCTGGAATTACAAAATGAATTTTTTCTTTAACATTCAATCGAATTTTCTTATAATCAAGAAAAACATGCACTTCTTGTCGTGGCATTTGAATCGTGATTTCTACTTTCTTCGGCAAGAATTGATCTCCAACCCAAGCTCTTTCAACATAATCAATCAATATAATTGTAGAATCTTGTGGAGAATCTATTCTTTGTTGTTGAATACTCTTCAAATCTTCTGACAAAGTATAATAAGTAATGATCTCACGTTTGTCCTTGCGGATATTTTTCTTGATGTTGTGTTTCTTATGCGAACAAAGTGTGTACGAAAAAGGATCGTTTACTCGATAATATTTTTGCGTTGGATTAAATGCAATTGGACTTCCAAAGAAAAATTCTTCAATGTTATTGAATTGAACATCCACGGCAAATTTGTTCTTGAAATAATCTAAACTTTCCACCATGACACATTTCTCTCGTTTATCGACCATTTTAATCGTATCTGGAGTAATTAAAGTGTTGTAAATAGGCAAGCGAGCATACGTTAACAAGGTGTTAACCACACTATCCTTACGCATTCGAACGGATATTTTAAACGAAACATTTTGTGTCGAATCCTTATACTTCGTTGCTATTTTGGCATAAAAATAATCAAACGATTGTGCTGATATTTCCTCAATGGCTTGGCGTAAATCAGCGTCTTTCACTTTTGGCAATTTCCCTTCATTACTCGTTGCGGTAGTACCACATGAAACGAGCAATAAACTAACCAAACCTATCCAGATATAAAGATGTTTACTCTTCATAGTATTTTTTTTCTTCAATTTTTTTAATCAATAATGGATTTACAGCACCATTTTCTTTTGCTTTCTCCCACCATTCTAATGCTTTATTTTTGTCTCCCAGTTGAAAATAAACATCCCCTAAATGTTCCAAAATAACAATATCTACAGGAGCTATAAGCATAGCGTCTTCGAATTGTTTTTTAGCTTCCTCGTATTCTCCTTTTTGAAAAAGGATAAAGCCATACGTATCAATGAAAACAGAGCTATTCGGTGACGAGGAAAGAATCTCTTCCATCATTGCTTTGGCTTTTGGAAATTCGATCTTCGCTTTCGCCAATTGAAAAGCATAATTATTCACCAACAAACCACTTCCTGGATCTAATTTCATCGCTTTTTGATAACTCTCCTTCGCTAAATTATATTCTTTTAAACCAAAATAACTGTCGCCCAATTGTCCATAGAATTCCGCTTTTAAACGAGGGTCATTGACAATTAATTCTTTACCCGAAGAAAGAACATCAACTGCATCTTCATAGTTTCTCAATCGGTTTGCGCTAACTCCATTCAGCAGGTAAACCGAAGAAATACTTGGAAACAAGCTCAAACATTCTTTACTGTCTTTGTACAAGGATGTAAAGTCTCCATTTTGGTATTCCATCATTAAAACTTGGTTCCAAATAGGAAATTGAGCATCGTCAAAAGTTAATGCTTTTTTATATTCAATCAACGCTTGTTCTTTTTCATTCTTTTCCAATAAAAAATCGGCATAAATTGAATGAGATTTCGCTTCATTGGGATAAAGTACCACCATTTCTTTTGCGAGATCAAATGCATTTTCATTGACTTCTTCTGTTTCCCCTATCATGTCGATAAGAATTTTCATTTTATCGTCCAATTTCATTTCATTGGATTGAAAAGCTAAACTCAAATGTTTGAAAGCAACATCATCTTTATTTTTCGAGAAATAGAAGTCAGCCAGTGCCAGTTGAGCAGAATGGTTTTCTGGGGAAACACGTACTAAGTTCTCCAACATTTCAATCGCTTCATCTTCTTGGTTGTTTTCTAGGTAATAGTCAACCATTGTTCCGATCAACTGAGCATCATCTGGAAAAACTTCCCTTCCTTCATCCAATTCATTCAACGCCAAATCGGTTTTTTTCAACTTCCGGTACAAATGATATTTTTCAATCGATAATTGGGAATTTTTCCCAATCAAGGATTCCATTTGGTTCAATACCTTAATGGCTTCTTTGTAATCTTCATTCTGAACCAGTGTTTGTGCGTATCCATACACCCATTCTACTTTATGGGGATCAATATCTACGAGTTTTTTAAAAAACAAACTTGCATTTTTATATTCTTTCTTTTCGTAATATTGATAGGCAACATCTTGAATGTAACGAGAATTTGTAGGGTCAATTTCATACGCTTTTTTAACGTATTCTGCGGATAAAGAATAGTTTTTCCGATCATATTCCAACTCCGATAATGCAAAATAAACAGCATCGTCATTTTGTTTAATCTGTAAACAAGCTTCAAATTTCTCTACTGCTTCATCTTTTTGACCTTTCAATTTCAATCGAACACCTTCATGGAACAATCCAGTATGCTGAAAATTATCTTCTCGTGACTGGCTATTCTCTTCCTTATTCACTTCTTTAGCTGTTCCACATGAAAATGCGAAGAAACTAACCAATGCGATATAGAAGAATAATTTAGTCATTCATGTGAGAATAATCGCCTAAACTCAAATCTTGCGCCAAACCATTGATTGTTGATTTTGAACCAATCATAGAATCTCTCATGACCATATTTTTGATGGTTACTTCATGCTGAATTATTGAATTATTGACTACAGAATAAACGATTTCACAATTATCTCCGATCGATGCAAAAGGCCCAACGACAGAATTAACCAAACGGACATTCTCTCCGATGAAACAAGGCTCAATAATTTTTGAATTCTTCAATGACACAGAAGAATGTATCGTATTCACTCCTTTATTTTGCTCATTTTTCAAGACTTGCTGATTGGTTTCTACCGTAACTTTTTTATTACCGCAATCCATCCATTGATCAACAGAACCCGTTTTGAATACCTTCCCTTTCGACATCATTCCTTTGATTCCGTCATTGATTTGATATTCTCCACCATTGATGATGTTGTTATCCAAAACATTCTGCAATTCTGTTTTCAAATCCGCTACTTCTTTGAAATAATAAATTCCAATTACCGCTTTATTGCTTACAAATTCTGTAGGTTTCTCCACCAATTCTACGATCTCTTCCTTTTCGTTCAATTTCACTACTCCAAATGCCTCTGGACGCTCTACTTCTTTCACCCAAATAACAGCATCAACTGCTGGATCTAGTTTGAATTCAGCTTGAATTAATGTATCTGCATAAGCAATTACTGCTGGTCCAGACAAAGATTCTTTCGCACACATAATTGCATGTCCAGTACCTAAAGGCTCATTCTGTCTGTATATCGATGCTTTCGCACCTAAGTCATTTGCTAATTTTGTTAAACTTTCCACCACCTCATCACCAAAGAATGCAGGATCACCGAGAATAAATGCTACTTCTTCGATTGGTTCTGCAACAATTTCAGCGATATCTTTCACCAAACGATGAACAATTGGTTGTCCTGCAACAGGTATAAGTGGTTTTGGCACAGTTAAAGTATGAGGTCTTAATCGACTTCCTCTTCCTGCCATTGGTACAATTATTTTCATTTTCTTTATCTTAAATTTTATTATTCTGATCACCTCTCACCTCGACAAGCTCGGCGACCGGTGATCGGTCATTCAATTCATCAACCTTGTTCGTGGCCATCGAGCCTCTCGTTCATCGAGCTTGCCGAGATGCGAGATGCGAGATGCGAGACACCATAACCATAACCTACTTCACGCCAGTACTTCCAAATCCACCAGTTCCACGGTCTGTTTCTGTAAGTACTTCAGTATTCTCCCATTCTGCTTGTTCTACTTTTGCAAAAACCAATTGGGCAATTCTTTCTCCATTTTCAATGACAAATTTTTCATTGGAAAGATTGATGAGGATAACCCCCACTTCACCACGGTAATCTGCATCGATTGTTCCCGGAGCATTCAATACTGTTACTCCTTTTTTGAATGCCAATCCACTTCTCGGTCGAACTTGACATTCATAACCAACGGGGATTTCCATGAAAAGTCCAGTTTTCACCAAAGTTCTTTCCAAAGGTTGGAGTGTGATACTTTCTTGAATATTTGCACGAACATCTAAACCTGCTGAAGCGATTGTTTCGTATGCAGGCAATTCGTGATTTGATTGGTTGATTATTTTTACTTTCATCTTTCAAATTTCATTGAACTAACAAAAATAAGAAAAAACAAAGGGATTATAAGATGTATTTGGTAAAGTTACTAACCGTAGGACGTTAGTTGGAAGCTAAAAATAATTCGTATTCATGTATGTCGGTATTTCGGCATACTTCGACAGGCTCAGCATCCGGCTCAGGGTTCTGCTCAGTGTTCTGCTCTGGGGCTGCTCAACAATCGCAGCATGGGCACATGTTTATACTTTTTTTATACTTTGTGAGTAAAATGAGTACTGAAAGAAGACCTTATTTCCTTTTTTTAATAAAAGTAGAAGAAATCTAGCCGAACACGATGAAATCGTGCACGAGCGGTTATTCGCGGACTAGCTGGGGGATAGAAGACCTTATTTCCTACCAATTAATCTAGAATGTTTGAAAAGTAAAAGTGATAAAATAATTAAATTCAAAAGTGAGAACAAATAAACAAACCATTTAAACACATTAAATGTATCAGACCTATCCTTTAATGAAAATATAAGGTGAACTCCATGTTCAAGTTGGACAATGATGTAATTATTCTCTACTACTTGATAGTAAATTTTAATTTGTTCATTTTTCTTTACATTTTGCAAAATTATTGACCAAAACTCTTTCATATTAACATCAACAAAGTATTCTTGTTTTTTTGAAATTATTTTTAATGCTTCAACTGTAACTTGTTTTTTTGTACTAAAAGTCGAATACGGCTTTCTAGACATAGTTGACATACCAATTTCACTTACTTTAAACTGAATTAATTCATAATTTTCAATAGTTTTTCTTTTATTTAGATTCAATGCTACAATAATGATTATCAGAAACATTAAAGATAGTATTAAAGCAAAGCGTGCTCTCATATATGAGGATTCATTTTCTATGATTACGTCTAAATAACTATGTTTCATAAAACTATTCATTAGCAAAATTATCCCAAATCCCAAGCTACCGCGCGAACCTTTCACGTGGTTTTAACTTCCTGCCAAAAATAATCATTTAACAACAATTATTCTATATATACTTCTTCTTAATTACTCTAATCAACTGCTTGATTCGTAGATAAATTGTAACTTTAAAGTGCCAAGAGTACGCGAAAAGTTTGCGCACAGTTTTGGAAAGTTACGTGTAGTCCGAGACGCAACCTCGAACTATCGGCGGTACATGTTTATACTTTTTTATTCATGAATAAAATTACAACATGGAACCCCTTCAAAAAACACAATATTTCCACTTCTATCATAATCAATAGAATGTGTAGTTAAGTCATCCATACTTGGAACATCGCTACAAATTTTAGATAAACTAAAATTATAAAAATAGAGTTTTCCATTTGTCTTTTTCAACTGACCCTCAAGTATTATTTTTCCATTATACTTATAATAATAAGTACTTATATCTAAAAAAAGAATCTTTTCTTTATCTACAACTCCAAAATAAGTTCCTCTCAAGTTATCTAACGAGTAACTACATCCACTCATATAAAAGAGTATGAAAAAAAAGAATATCTAATTTTTTTTAACATATTTAAATTATGGGGTTTCTTTTTTAAAAACACTTGGTTGAATTGTAATTTTAAAATGAAAAGTTTGAGTTTTTGATTCTAAAGAACCCCAAGCTACCTCACGAACCTTTGGCGTGGTTTTAACTTCCTGCCAAAAATAATCATTTAACAACAATTATCCTGTATACTTCTTCCTAATTACTCTAATCAACTGCTTGATTCATTGTAACTTTAAAGTGCCAAGAGTACGCGAAAGGTTTGCGCGACAGTTTTGGAAAGTTACGTGTAGTCCGAGATACAATCTCGAACTAGCGGTTTTTTGTTGTAGCACCAGCTTTTAGTTTATTTCCTAATAACAATTAAGAATAATCAATTCAATAATTGAATAGATTACAACTAACAAAAATGATAGAAAACTAAAAATAAGAGCATCCTTTTTTAAGTTTCTTAACTCTTCAGAATTATGATATTTAAGCTTCGCTTGAGTGTGTCCAAAAATTATTGCGAATGGCAAAAACATAAATAACATGACAAACAATATCGTATTAATTCAGATAATCAAGTAAATGAAAGCACTAATAATAAGTAACAAAATAAAGTATAATAAAATCTTTTTATTCATTTCCTTCTAATTCTGTTATTGATTCTTCTAACTGACTCATTCTGCTAATCAGAGGGTTAATCTTTTCTCCTAAGTCTTTCATTTCTGACAAAGTTGATTCATAATTTAATGTAACTTGATCTAGTTGATTCTGAAGTAATGCCTTTCCAGCATCAGTAGTCTGGTAATCAATTGCCCCAAGCTACCGCGCGAACCTTTCGCGTGGTTTTAACTTCCTGCCAAAAATAATCATTTAACAACAATTATTCTATATATACTTCTCTTAATTACTCTAATCAACTGCTTGATTCGTAGATAAATTGTAACTTTAAAGTGCCAAGAGTACGCGAAAAGTTTGCGCGACAGTTTTGGAAAGTTACGTGTAGTCCGAGATGCAATCTCGGACTAGCGGCGGTAAGTTATTCGCGGACTAGCGGGGGTTCTGCTCAGAGGACTGCTCAATAATCGCAGCAGGGGTACATGTTTATACTTTTTTTATGTTTTGTGAGTAAAGTGAGTACTGAAAGAAGACCTTATTTCCCTTATTTCCTCTTTTTAATAAAAATAGAAGAAATCTAGCCGAACACGATAAAATCGTGCACGAGCGGTTTAGTTTGTTATTCGTGAGCTAACGGGGGTAGACATTTCAACCATATATACTTTTCGAAACAATAATAAAGTGTCAAAAATTAAATCATTCTCTTCCCTGCTTTTAAAACTAAATTTTTTGGAACAAATGTATACGTCAAACTCAATCAAGTCAGATTTTTTTTCTGTGATAATTTTATAATACTTTTCACCTTTTACTTTTTCAAGATTATAATCTCCACTCACCTTCTCTAAATAAACATCATATTTATCATTTAAAGCAGGGTAAATGTTACTTCTATATAATAACTCCA
>Ga0256845_1001443_pt1 | contig 19064 bp, 14 predicted proteins | sample RiftiametaG_FD_189101 | JGI IMG/M metagenome (GOLD analysis project Ga0256845, IMG submission 189101) | Tube worm associated microbial communities from hydrothermal vent at the East Pacific Rise, Pacific Ocean - Riftia | ecosystem: Host-associated > Annelida > Integument > Unclassified ...
TGACGCATTTTTTCTCCGCCGAGCCCTGTAACAATTTTTTTTTCGGGAATATCATTATTAAATTTATCCTGTCCAATAGATTTAATTAAAGCACTAGCATGGATATCACCTGAAAAGTCACCACTTGAAATAAATATCTGTTTTGCCATAAAATTATTCTATTTATTTTATTGATTATGTTTATCAATTTTCAAAACAAAACTTTTAATTCTATTTCCATCTTTCTCTCTGACAATTATTGTGCAATTTTCTGTCTTAATGGTCTCACCGACCTCAGGAATCCTCCCTATAACATCAAGAACAAAACCTGAGAATGTGTCATACTCGTTTGATTCAGGAATTAACAAACCAGTTGTCTTATTTAATTCATCAATATCAATTTTACCTGCAACAATAAACTTATTATCTTGTATCTTAATAATATCCGGTTCTAACTTATCTGTCTCATCTGTAATCTCACCGACTATTTCTTCAACCACATCTTCAAGGGTGACAATCCCTGCCACTCCACCATGTTCATCAATCACAACACCTAAATGATTCTTCAACTTTTTAAACTCATGTAAAAGAGAATCAAGTTTTTTTGAATCCGGAACAAAATTAGGTTTTTGCATAATCTTGTTTATATCAAGCTTACCTCCACCATTTTCTGTACAGGATTTATGGAATTCAGCAAATAAATTTTTAACATTAATAATTCCTACAATATTATCAATATTATCCTTAATCACAGGTATTCTTGTAAATCCTGACTCAATAATCGCTTTAATATCTATTTCATCTGCAATATCTATGGCAAATATATCAGCTCTTGGAGTCATGATTTCTGAAGCACTTGTATCATCAAATTCAAAAATATTTGTAATAAATTCCTTTTCTTCTTCCTTAATTTCCCCTTCTTCTTCAACTACTTCCACCATTGTTAATAATTCATCTTCAGTAGCAAAAGGGGATTTATCAAACACTCCTATAATCTTTGGTATGAAATTCAAACAATAAATAATTGGGAAAAATAATTTTGAAAACCAGAAAATTGGAAAAATCACAATGCGTGCTACCAGGATATTATTATGCGTTGCAAAAGATTTAGGGAAAATTTCACCAACTACCAGAATAAGGAACGTCATAATCCCTGTTACAATTCCAATAGCATTGGATTGAAAATGTTCCATTGCAATTTTAGTTGCCAGAGCAGATGCACAAATATTAACAAAATTATTACCAATAAGAATGGTTGTCAAAAGTTCATGGGGGTTTTCTTTCATATGAAGTATTAATTGATCAAATTTACTTCCTTCCTTTGCAAGGTGTAAAGCTTTGACATGGCTGAGTGAAAAAAGAGCAGTCTCCGAAGATGAAAAAAACCCGGATAAAAAAAGACAAATAATAAGAATAATCGATTCAGTTGTTATCAAAGTAAAAGGTTTACCTATAAAATAAATTAATTTTAATTGGTTTAACAATATTTAATAAATAATATCTTAAAAAATTAATCAAATCAAAATAAAATAAATCTAATATCAATTAAAATCATAATCATCCATTGCCTGAATGGCAATATTATATTTATCAGCAAGCAAAATCATGGCTTCACGATCAAAAGATATACTTTTTTCAGCTTCAAGCACAAGAGCTGATGCACCTGCCTTATGCATTGTCTCAATCGTATTGAGTCCGGAACAAGGCAGATCAAAACGCAAATCCTGATTTGGTTTTGAAATTTTAACGACTACTGCCTCTTTATCTGCAAGATGCCCCCCACGCAAAATCGTTGCATCTGTGCCATCTATGGCCTCAACAGCCAATATACTGCCATTGCTTACAATAATGCATTGACCAATATCGAATTTCCCAATAGCTTTTGCAATTGGCCATCCTGCAATAATATCCTGCATTTCTGTTTTTGAAGGTTTTCTTTTTGTCCAGCAGCCTTTTTTATTAATCAATTCCGGCAAAAGAAAAGTAGATGGTCTTATAACAATACCTTCTTTCTCAAGTAAATTAGCAAATGAAACCAGGATGGAGTCATCATGAGTCTGCCTGATACCTGCAAAAAAAGAAAGGGCTTTAAAATCAGGTCTAATATCGGAAAAAATCCTGGTTTTTTTTATTGTGCCAAGCATTACAGCCTGGTCGACCTTATTTTTCTTAAAGAATTTTAAAAGCCTGGAGATTTGACCTAAACGTAACCATTCAATGGAATCAGAATAATTTTTAAGATCTTTGTCAGCCTCATTTATATAAGCAACAACAAAAACTTCATATCCTTTTTCCAATGCTTTTTTAAGAAATAGTTTTGGGAAAGAGCCGCCACCTGCAATCAATCCGATCTTCATAAATTATCTTGTAATGCCTCTACTTGAATTTTGAATAAAATTCATAAAGTTCTTAACTTCCGGCACTTGTTCGACCTCTGCTTTGACTCGTTCTGATGCCTGTTTTATTGTAAGACCAATTCGAAATACAATCCTATAGGCTTTTTTCAATTGAGCTATTGTTGATTTGGGAAAATCATTGCGTTTTAAACCAACATTATTTAAACCATGCAAAGTAGCGCGATCTCCCGCAGCAATGACATAGGGAGGAATATCTTTGACCACAGCAGATTTGCCACCGATATAGGCATAATCACCAATTTTTGAAAATTGGTGAACAGCAACAAGTCCTCCAAGCGTAACATGATCTCCGACAATCACGTGACCTCCTAAAGTAGCATTGTTTGCAAGTACAACATTATTCCCGGTAATACAATCATGGGCAATATGTGTATATGCCATTAAATAATTTTTTTCCCCAACTTCAGTATAACCGCCACCAAGTTCAGTTCCCCTGTTAATAGTTGCAAATTCTCTTATAATCGTACCGCTCCCAATTTTAAGGTAAGATTTTTCTCCGGTAAATTTCAAATCCTGGGGGGCTGCTCCTATTGATGCATATTGAAAAATTTTACAATCATGACCAATGGTTACATACTGATCAATAGTAGCATAGGGTCCAATTTCAGTTCCAGATGCAATACATACATCGCTTTCAACTATTGAATACGGTCCGATTTTAACATTGGAATCAATTTCTGCACTGGGATCTATAATAGCTGTTGGGTGAATCATACTAAACTCCATCTTTATTATTCTTTTCAATTTTATCCATTCTTTTTTCAAGAAAAAAAATTTTTTTTCTAAACTCAGGCAGCCTGGGGATAATTGTTGATACCTTGAGCCATAATTTATGAGGCATTTGCGGCATACCCGACACTATTGAATCAGGGGAAACATCAGATACAACACCGGCACAGGGTCCGATTATTGCGTTGTCACCAATTGTAAGATGACCGGACACACCAGATCTGCCGGCACAGATCACATTTTTCCCAATTTTAGCACTACCAGCTATTGCAACCTTGGCTGTTAAAAGTGAGTTCTCACCAATAACAACATTATGGGCAATATGAACAAGGTTATCTGTCTTAACGCCGTTTTTCAACCAGGTTTTTCCGAAAGTACCTCTGTCAATAGTATTTACTGCGCCTATTTCAACATTATCACCAATACACACATAACCTGTATGTATAATTTTTTCATGGGTCTTATTTGTCATTGTAAAACCAAACCCATCGCTTCCAATAACAGTTCCTGAATGAATAATCACATTGCTGCCTATTTCCGATTTATCCATAATTGTTGTATTGGGTTTGATAATAGTATTATCTTTAATAATAACATCATCTCCTATAAAGACATTGGGCATAAGAACAACTTCATTCCCAATTGTTACATTATTACCAAGATAAACATTATTATATATTGAAACATTTTGTCCTAATTTTACATTCTTACCAATGCATGCACTGGGTGCAATTGTTTTATTATATCCTTTTTCAGGATTTAGAGTTTTTAAAATTTTAAAAAACTTGTTTTTAGGATTATCTGTTTTTAAAATTACTGATCTGATTTTCAAATCATCAGAAACTACAAAATCTTTTGGAATAATTACAGCACCTGCATTACACTCATTGAGTTTTTTTAAAAATTTAATATCAGAAGCAAAAGTAAGAGTTTTCATATCTGCAGTCTCAAAAGATGAAAACTGATCAATTAACAGATTCTCATCCCCAATGACTTGAGCTTCAATAATTTTTGCGATCTTTTTTATTCTAAATTGCATAATTTAAAAATCTATTTTTTCTTCTTAGCAATTATTTTATTGTATTCAAGAATAACCTTGTCAGTAATATCAATAGATTTAGGATTATACACAACACCGGCTGTTTTTTTCTCAACAATCAATAAATATCCTCCTTGTTTACCAATTTTTTGAACAATTTCAAAAACAGCTTTCTGCATTTTCTGCATTTCTTTACTTTCAAGAGCTTTTAAATCATATTGTAATTTTTTTTGGGCTTGATTAAAATCATTAACTTTAATTCTATATTCCCGCCCTTTTTGTTCTCGTTTTTCCTGGTTTAATACCATTGATTCTCTTTTAAGTTTTTTTTCTAATTCTATGATTTCTTTTTGCATCTTTTTTAATTTGTGTGAAAATTCATTGCCCTTTGCCTGTATTTTCTTTTGCACTATTTTTCCAGCACTGGATTTAGTCACTATTTTTTGAAAATTAATAAGCCCTATTTTAGCAACATCTGCAGAAAAACCAGAGCTTGTTATTAAAAAAATAAAAATAAAAGAAACAATAATTGATCTGATAAATTTTTTCATAAGAATATCTCCTAAATAATATTTTCTAAATTAAAATCTTGCACCTATAGTGAATTGGAACCTGCTATTTCCATCCTCATCAATTCCTCTTCCATTTTTAATTATACCATACTCCAATCGCATGGGACCCATGGGAGAATCCCATCTTATTCCAAGACCGAAACTTGCATAATTATTTGACAAACTAAGTGGCTGCTTTTTTAAAAAAACATCTCCCTGATCATAGAACAAAACGCCACTTACACCTTGATCTTCAACAAGTGGAAATGTAATTTCTGTATTAAATTGTATAAATTTCTCACCGCCACGTTCTTTTCCATTTATTTTACTTGCATAAATATCATTTGGTTTAAATCCCCTGATTGAATTGATACCCCCGAGATAAAACCTTTCATAATCTATATCAGGATGACCGTTTGTTCTGTCATCAAGGTATCCGCTTTTGCCATGGATTACCCATGTAAACTTCCAGAAAACAGGAATATATAATCCAACGTCTAACAATGATTTTGTAAAGCTAATATCTCCACCCAGAGACTTATCAGCATACTGAACAGATAATATCGAAAACAGACCCTTTCTTGGGCAAAAATCTCTATCTCTTGAATCATAACTGATATTTGGTGATATACTGGCAGTTAAATAATGCCCATTCTCAACTGTTGTATAAAGTTTGTCAACATTACTGATGGTAAAATCTTCATAGCTATAGGATATTCCTATTCTTGTATATTCAAAAACAGGATATGAAAAACTCACCCCCCCGCCTTTAGATTTTTTATCATAATGGTCTAATTCTTCGTCTTGATTATAAAGTTCAATGCCAGTGGATAATGGTATATCAAATAACCACGGTTCAATATATTTAAGCGAAAATAATAATGATGAGCTGGATAACTGGGTTTTAAATTTTATGGTCTGTCCTTTGCCAAACAAATTACCTTCACTTAATTCAATCATTCCAAAAAGTTTTTCTTTTGTACTATAACCTCCACCAAAGGTAAATTTACCAGTTGTTTTTTCAACAACATCAATATTTAAATCCATTGTATCTTCATTTGTACCAGGGGAAGGATTAACATCGATTGTCTTAAAATATTTTAATTTTTTTAAATTTTGAAGGCTCTTTTGAATTTTTTTCTTACTGTATAATTCTGTTTCAATAGCTTTTAGCTCACGTCGAATCACCTTATCACGGGTACGATTATTACCTTTGATAATTATCCGTCCAAAATAGACCGGACGACCTTTTTTTATAATAATGGTAAGTTCTACATTATGCTCTTTGTTATCTCTGTCCACAAGCGGAGATATTTCAAGTTGGGCATAACCTTTATCTGTATATATATCAGAAAGAGTAAATATGTCATTTCTAAGGACTTTTCTTGAATAAAACTTCATATCATCAATTTTTATTTTTTTAAAAAGCTCTTTTTCAGACAATATCAAATCACCTTGAATATTAACTTTTTTCACCTTATACTGAAGCCCTTCTTTAATCTCAAAATGAACCAGAATACTTTTTTTGCCAAATTTTATTTCAGGTTCAGGGACACTGGCATCTAAAAAACCATTATTCTTATATAATGACTCAATTTTAATAACATCTCTCTGAAGTTTTGCCCTGTCCAGGTTTCCTGAAGATGTAATAAACGAAAAAAAACCTTTTTCATTGGTTTCCATTTCATCAAGCAAATCATCATCATCAAAATATTTATTTCCTTCAAATGAAATTTCTTTAATCTTTAATTTTTCACCTTCAATAATTTTGAAAACAATATCTGCCTGGTTATTTTTTGTCTCTTTGATATCATAGTCAACTTTGCAATTATGATAATTCTTTGTTTTATATAATGCTTTAATCCTTAAACTATCACGGTTTATTTTAAATATATTGAGAATCGATCCAGTAGTTGTTGTTACTACTTCCTTTAATTCTTTTTCCTCAAATTTTCTATTACCATTAAATTTAATGATTCTGACAGATGGTCTTTCAACAACTTTAAAAATTATTTTAACCCCTGTATCAAGTTTCACTTTTTCAGCTTGAACATCTTTAAAATATCCAAGTTTGTATATATTTTTTATATTTTGCGCAATCTTAGCTTTATACAAAATATCTTTGGGCTTAATATCTACAGCTCTTAAAATTGCATCGTCTTCAATTCTTTTATTCCCCTGTATACCAATTTTTAAAATAATTTTTTTTTGGAAAATTTCTGAAATAATATTTTTACCAAGCTGAGTCACAGCTGAATGTAATTTCTCAATTCCGCTAATCTGAGCAAAATAAGACTTAGCAGGTTTTGACTGATATATATCAATAATTTTAATATCAATACTCATCTTATCACCAGCCTCAAACAAACTGCCAACAACTATATAATCAGTACCATATTCAATACCAATTTTTTTAAATGTTTGATAATTAAATTGAGATACTTTGTATTCTTTGTCAATTATTATAGATTTAGCTTCAGCCTTATTCAGCACTTCTGAAATCATCGCAGGTATTTTCTTTGAAAGGGGCTGATTGTTTTTACCTGCATATATATTAAAAGGGAGAAATCCAATCTTAATATTCTTTTCCGAATATGCATTTAAAGGTAACAAACTAACAATTAACAATACTATAAAAAATAATTTTTTATTCATATTTCTTTTTAATTTTAACTTCAATATTACCTTCCAAATCTTATTTTAAATTTATGCCGCTAAAATTTTGCCGTCCGCAATAGTTATTTGTCTTTCCAACAGCCCTGCCAATTCTTCATTATGGGTTACAATTACAACCGTCATACCCATTTCTTCATTTAATTCGCTTATCAATTGATGCACACCCTGGCTGTTTTTTTTATCCAGGTTTCCAGTCGGTTCATCGGCTAAAAGCAAATCAGGACTATTAACAAGAGCTCTTGCGAGAGCCACACGCTGCTGCTCACCACCTGACAAATCCTCTACTCTGCTTGATACTCTATTATTCAAGCCTACACGATTAAGTATTTGTAAAGCACTATCTTTAATATTTTTATATTTTTCTTTATTATCATGATGTTTAAAAATACTGGAATGTATCATACATGGTATCATGACATTTTCCAGGGCTGAAAACCCAAATAAAAGATGGTGGAATTGAAATACAAAACCAATATTTATATTCCTGAACCTTGCAAGTTCAAAATCTTTTAATAAAGAAATATCCTCATTGTTAAAAAATAAATTTCCTTTATCCAATTGATCAAGTGTACCTATAATATTTAATAGGGTTGACTTTCCAATTCCAGATGCTCCAACAACAGCTATGGTCTCCCCTTTTTCAATAATTAAATCAGCATTCTCTAAAATCTTAATTGTTGAATCGTTGGAAACAAACTCTTTATAAGCCGATTTCAAATGTACAATTGTTTTTTTATTATCCATATCTCAATGCTTCAACCGGGTTCATCTTAGATGCCTTGTTTGATGGATAAATTGTCGAAATAAAACATATCATTATGGCAGACAAGGCTATTACACTTACATCCATGCAATTTAAGTCAATGGGCAAAGTTCTGAAAGGATATGCTGCCGGGAGATGTATAAATTCATATCGTTTAAGCAGCAAACAAATAACGACTCCAGAAATTGTTCCTAACAATGTCCCAATGGTTCCAATTATCATTCCTTGAAAAATAAAAATTTTACGAATTATTTTATCAGTTGCTCCCATGGCTTTTAAAGCAGCTATATCTTTGGTTTTTTCCATTACCATCATCATAAGAGCACTTGCAATATTAAATGCTGCAACAAAAATGATCAAAGTAAGAATAATAAACATGGCAGTTTTTTCAAGTTTCAAAGCTGAAAAAAGGCTTTTATTGATATCCATCCAGTCCCTGATATAAAATTTATAATCAAGCAGCGGAAGAATTTTCTTTTTTAATGAATTTACAGAATAAATATCATCAACCCAAACACCTAAGGCAGAAACACCATTTTTAATTCCTGTAATATTCTGTGCCTCTTTAATATGGATATAAATAAGTGCACTGTCATATTCATACATTCCAGATTCAAAAACTCCAGTGACAAGGAATCTGCTCATGGAAGGGATGTGCCCCATGGGTGAAATAATTCCACCAGGGGATATTAAAACAATTTTACTGCCTTTAGTAACACCAAGGTTTATAGCGAGCTGTTTGCCAATTATAACACCAGGATACTTATTAGCAGAATTTCTGATTTTTAAATCAGCTCGTAATCGTTCAGGAGTAAACCCCTTAATAAGCTTAACTTTGCTTTCAGGGTCTATGCCACGCAACATGGCACCGGTAAATGAACTTGCTGATCTCACCATAATTTGACCAAACAATATTGGAGAGATATTCTCAATGTGTTTTATACTTTGTATTTTATCAATTGCATTTTGATAATTATCAAAGTTTCCTGCATAGTTCATAATAAGAAGGTGTGGCTGCAAACCAAGTATTTTTTCTCGAAAACTATTTCCAGCGCCACTCATAACCGCGATGACAATAACAAGAGCCATAACTCCGACAGCAACACCGGCAATGGAAAGAAAACTCACAAAAGAAATAAAACCTTCTTTTCTCTTTGCCTTAAGATACCTGCTGGCTATAAACAATTCAAAGGACATTTATTATTAATTCTTTCTCATATGAGGAAAAAGTATTACTTCTCGGATAGATTCCGAATCAGTTAACAACATCACAAATCTATCTATGCCAATACCCTGCCCTGCTGTTGGAGGCATACCATACTCAAGGGCTTCAACATAATCAGCATCCATGATATGTGCTTCTTCATCTCCACCATCTCGCTGGGCAGATTGTTGAAGAAATCTTTCGTATTGATCTTCAGGGTCATTTAATTCAGAAAACCCATTTGCAATTTCTTTCCCTGCAATAAAAAGTTCAAAACGATCAGTCAATTCAGGGTTTAAATCATTTTTTCTGGACAATGGAGAGACTTCAACAGGATAGCCTGTAATAAATGTAGGCTGAATAAGCTTGGGTTCAACCAGAATATCAAAAAGTTTTGTTAAAACTTTTCCGTATTTATCTTTTTTTTGTATTTCAATATTATTTTTATCGGCAAATTCCAAAAGAGCATTTTTATCTTTTACAATCTCAGGATCAATGCCACCTATTTTTATCAATGAATCAATCATGGATATTCGCGTCCATTTTTTTGAAAAATCAATAACCTCGCCTTGATAATTAATCTTGTCAGAGCCTGTAACTTCTTTTGCAACAAAGGCAAACATATTTTCTGTAAAATCCATTAAATCTTCATAGGTTGCATATGCCTGATAAAATTCAACCATGGTAAACTCAGGGTTATGCTTTGTGGAGACCCCTTCATTTCTAAAATTTCGATTAATCTCAAATACTTTTTCAAATCCGCCAACAACTAATCGTTTTAAATAAAGTTCAGGAGCAATCCTGAGATATAAATCCATTGAAAGAGCTTTGTGCCAGGTTTTAAAAGGAGTTGCTTCAGCGCCCCCAGGCAGAGGCTGCATCATTGGAGTTTCAACCTCCATAAATCCGCTGCTTTCAAAAAAACTTCTCATCACAGCAATCGTCTTGCTTCTTTTAATAAAAATATCTCTTGTTTCTTCATTCATAATAAGATCAAGATATCTTTGTCTATATCTTTTTTCAGGGTCTTTTAAACCATGAAACTTTTCAGGCAGGGGTCGCACAGCTTTAGTAATAAGCTGAAACTCCTGAGCAATTATTGTCCATTCACCGGTTCTTGTTTTAAAAAGAGGACCTTTGATTCCAATAAAATCCCCAATATCAAGTTTTTTAAAAAGAGCATATTTATCGTCACCTACCATATCCTTTTTTATATATGCCTGGATCTGTCCTGTCCCATCCTTATACCTTATAAAAGAAGATTTCCCCATTTTGTTGATTGCCATCATCCTGCCGGCAATGGAAAATTTCATACCATTTTCACCAAGCGAGTCAGGATTTTTCTCAATAATAGATTGTATTTCTAAAATAGAGTGGGAAATTTTAAAATTATTAGGATAAAGTTGAATATTATTCTCTTTTAATTCATTGATTTTAACCTTGCGAAGTTTAATAACCTTACTTGTTTTTTCATCCATATATGCAATCTTTCTTTATGTTTTTTAGATATAATATCTAAATTTTTAATTCTAATAAACAATTATAACTTAAGCATGCAAAATTAGCCTATTTTTAACATAAATTCAAGATATTGTTGGAATATTTATTTTTATAAGAGAATAAAAAGGTTTAGAGCAGCGTATTTATTGCAAATTAATTTATGTATCTTCCCTGGATGCTTTGAAAATCAATGTAAAAGCTGTACCTTTACCTGGTGTTGATTCACAATCGATTATACCTTGATATATGTCAACAAGCTTATGAACGATTGAAAGACCAAGACCTGTCCCATCATCTTTGGTTGTAAAAAAAGGATCAAAAACAGAATCAATATTCTTTTCTGATATTCCACAACCATCATCAATAATATTTAAATATATTCGATTGTTTGTCGATTTTTTTAATTCTATTAATATTTCACCTGATCCTTTCATTGCCTGGGCTGAATTAATTAATAAATTCCACATAATCTGTTTAAAATGTATTAAATCAATTTCCATAGTAGCATTTGAAGCTAATTTTACAATTACATTGATATTATCATTATACTCAGGGGCATTAAGAAAAAGTTCCACTATTTCTTCAATAATAATATCAAGTTGGATAATCCCGATGTCACAGGCTTCAGGTTTTACAAACAAACGGAAATTATTCACTATACTTTCCAGCCTTTTGGTCTCCCTTAATACGATCTGCATTAAGCGGTAATCTGAAGACCCGGGCTTTGCTTTTTCTTTTAAAAGTTGAATAGAACCAGATAAAGATGCCAGAGGATTTTTAATTTCATGGGTTATACCAGAAAGCATTTCATTCACAGCACTCATTCTTTCCACTCTCCTGAGATGCCCCTGGGTGATTTTTAAATCATGTTTTGCATTTTTTGCATTTAATGCAAGAATACCGCTTAAAATAGCTATGGTATAGCACGCAACCACTACAATAATAATTTTAAAAACAATATAATTCGCACTATACACTGATGTAAGGTAAAGACTCTTAGTGAAAATATTCACAATCCCAGAATAATCAAGCCAGACAAGACTGCAATATTGTATGCTGGAAATTGTGGCAATAATCAATCCGCCTTTATAGTACAAAAAAAGGCTGGAACATATAATTACAATTAAATAAAGAAATATGAAAATACTTTCAAAACTGCCTGTAATATATATAATTGATGTTACAAAAAAAGTTTCAATAACAGCCCATATAAGCATAAGATATGAGCTTTTTATCTTTTGATTTACCAAGAAAAAATAATAAATAATTGATGTTATAAACAACAAAGAAGCAACAATATACAAAGATACAAAGGGCCGAGAAAATAAAGGAATATCCTTGGTAAAACAAAATAAAAAAGTTGAGAAAAAAAGCACAATTGAAAAAAGAGATCTGAACAAAATGATCCATTTAAATTCAGTGCTGATATTATTTTTAAAATAAAACAAAGTTAAGTAATTAGAGTCCTCCTGCCATCTTAAATATAGGAAGATACATTGATATTACAAGACCGCCAATGATAACTCCCAGAAAAACCAACATAAACGGTTCAATAAGTTCTGTAAGGTTTCCAACAGCCTGATCAACTTCATCATCATAAAAATCTGCAATTTTACTCAACATAATATCCAGGGCACCTGTTGATTCTCCAACAGCAATCATGGAGCAGACCATTGAAGGGAAAACTCCGCTTTCAAGAAGAGGATCAGCCATGGAACGTCCTTCTGCTATACCTGATTTAACATCCAAAATAGCAAATTCAACAGATTTATTACCTGATGTTCTTGCAACAATATCCAAAGTATCTAAAATTGATACTCCACTTGACAGCATTGTACTTGCTGTTCTTGTAAATTTTGCCACTGCAACTTTTCTTATTAAAATACCAAGTACCGGAAGCTTTAAAAAAAAATCATCAAGAACAATCCTTCCTTTCTCACTATGATAAATTTTTCTGAATATTATTGGAAATAAAACAACAGCTCCCAGAAAAAACCATTTATATTTAATAGCAGCATCACTCATTGAAACTACAAATTGAGTGGGAGCAGGTAATGCCTTCTCCATTGTAGCAAACATTTCAGTAAAAACAGGTATAACAAATACTAGCAAGACTGCAACAACAACAATGGCAATTATTATTGTAACAGCAGGGTAAATCATGGCGCCTTTTACCTTTTTTTTCAATTTTGCCATCTTTTCCATATAAGCTGATAACCTGCTTAAAATAACATCCAGAATACCGCCTGCTTCTCCTGCTGCCACCATATTTACAAATAATTCATTAAAAACTTTTGGGAATTTTTTTAATGCATCGGCAAAGGTCTCTCCAGATTCAACACTAATCTTAACCTGTTTAAGTATTTTCTTAAATGTTGGATTGTCCTGCTGGGTATGCAATATATCCAGACATTGCAATAAAGGCAGACCTGCATCAATCATAGTGGAAAATTGTCTTGAAAAAATAATAACATCATTTTCCTTAACCGGTGGCTGAAGAAAAGAGATATTTTCCAAAATATCTTTTGGCTTCTTTTTAACTCTTATGGGAGTAATTCTTCTTCTTTGTAAACTAACACGGACCTGATCAGCGCTTTCCGCCTCAAGTTCACCTTTAATTTTCCTGCCTTTTGGATTTTTCCCTGTCCATAAAAATACTTCAGGCATAATATTCCTCTTCTAGTAGTAATTTGTCAGTTAAACTTATCATAAACATATAAGAGAGCAATTGTAAAATAAATTTTAATATACTATAAATAATAATATAATACTATACATTGAATACTATGGATGTTCAATCTTGAAAAAAAAAAATTAAACCGAAAACTATAATTACAAGTCATATTAATGCAGACTTTGATGCTGTAGCGTCCATGCTTGCAGCACAGAAGCTTTATTCAGACTCTGTTATAATTTTTCCAGGAACTCAGGAAAAAAACCTTAAAGACTTTTTCATAAGTACAATGAGTTATCTTTTTAATATGGCAGAACCATCGCAGATTGATTATTCATATGTAAAAAAACTTGTAATTGTTGATACAAAACAAGAAAACAGACTTGTTGGAGTTAAAAATCTTTTAAGTAAAAAAAATATTGATATTCATATTTATGACCATCATCCTCCGTTTAAAGATGATATAAAAGGATCTGTTGAATTTTTTTCCAATTCTGGAGCAACAATTACTATTTTAAGCCGGCTGATTCGAGAAAAACAAATTCAAATTTCAAGTGAAGAAGCTACTATCATGGCTTTGGGTATTTATGAAGACACGGGTCTTTTTACCTACACATCAACCAAACAGGAAGATTTTAAAGAAGCAGCTTTTCTTTTATCTTGTGGTGCCAATCTTGATATTATTGCGAACCTTGTAATAAAAGAAATACGCTCAGACCAGGTAGCATGGCTCAATGAGCTTTTAAATGAAATGGTCATCCATAAAATTAATGGTATTAATGTACATGTTTCAACCATTTCATCTCCAGACTATATTCCAGATCTTGCTTCGATTGTACAAAAAATTGTACGCATGGAAAATTTAGATATTTTTTTTACAATTGTTCTAATGGACAATAAAATAAATATAATTGCACGCAATCGTTTGCCTGATATAGATGTAGGAAAAATATTATCACATTTTGGTGGTGGTGGGCATTTATATGCAGCATCTGCAAAACTTCACAATAAGACCCTTGCCCAGGTGGAACAAACTCTATTAGAAATCCTTGAAAAAAATTTCAAAACACATTCCATTGTATCAAAACTTATCAGCTCGCCTGCAATAACAATAGACCCTGATATGGAATGTAAAAATGCAAGCAAGCTTATGACCCGTTACAATAAAAATGTTTTATTGGTTATTAATAAAAAATCACAATCCGTATCAGGGTATATTACAAGACAAATCATTGAAAAAATTTTATATCATAAGCTTGAACATAGTCAGGTAAAAGATTATATGAATCCCCATATTAAAACCATCCCTTTTAACACAACTCTTTCTACAATAGAGCAAATAATTATTGAAAATGGTCAACGGATATTGCCTGTTATCAATAATAATAAAATTCAAGGAGTGATAACTAAAACAGATCTTTTAGATTTTCTTGTGCAGCATAATAAAAATATTAAGCAATCAGACAAGGATATTAAGAATAACACTAAAGATGCAAAAAAGAAAAAAATCAATAAAATCCTTTCTAAAAGATTGGATAAAATTTATCTTGATCTGCTCAAATCTCTGGGCAAAACCGGCGACAGGCTTGGATTAAGAATATATGTTGTCGGAGGATTTGTAAGAGACCTGCTTATTAAACAAAAAACAGAAGATATTGATATTGTTGTTGAAGGTGACGGTATTGCTTTTGCCAAAGAATTTGCAAATAAAAATCAATTAAGGGTCCATGGATATAAAAAATTTGGTACTGCTGTAGTGATCTTTCCAAACGGGTTAAAAATTGATGTCGCATCAGCAAGATACGAATATTATAAAACACCAGCTGCTCTGCCTACAGTGGAAATGAGTTCCATAAAATCTGATCTTTTTCGCCGTGATTTTACAATCAATTCCCTTGCAATCTGTCTCAACTTAGACGACTTTGGTACTATCATAGACTTTTTTGGAGCAAATAGAGATTTAAAAGATAAAACTATCCGAGTTCTCCATAACTTGAGCTTTGTTGAAGACCCCACAAGAATTTTTAGAGCCATCAGATTTGCCAATAGATTTGATTTTAAAATTGGCAAGGTAACCTCTGCTTTAATTAAAAATGCTATTAATATTAATTGCTTTAAAAACTTAAGCGGACTAAGGGTTTTATCAGAATTAAAACATATATTTGAAGAAGACAATCCAATACCTGCCATAAAAAGCCTTCAAAACTTTGGTATTGAAAAAATGCTTCATCCCGAACTAATGATTGATAAAACCACTTATAAACTCTTTGATGAAATTTATAAAGTTGTATCCTGGCATAACCTTCTCTATAGCGGAGAAAAATATTTTCGGTGGTCTTTATATTTTATGGCTCTTATTGACAGAACTTCCTTTAAAACAGCTAATGAATTATGCGAAAAGCTTAAATTACCAGTAAAGGAACAAAATATTGTTATGAAACACAGACTCAGAGCTAAAAAAGATTTGGGTTTATTGGAAAAAAATCTGCCCCTGAAAAACAGTGCGCTTTATGGTTTACTATCTGTTTTTAAGACTGAACTGATCCTTTTCATGATTGCCTCTACAAACACCCAGGAAAGCAGAAAAGCTATCACACATTATTATACAAAATTAAAAAATATAAAAATTACAATCCGCGGCAAAGATCTTATTGACATGGGACTTACACCTGGTTATGCTTTCAAAAAAACTTTTGATGCTGTCCTTAACGCAAAGCTTGATAAAAAAATCAATTCAAAAAATGATGAAAAAAAATATGCTCTGGAATATATCAAAAAAAATAAATTTATTGATTGATTCTTAACAGGCTTATGTGCTAATTCCCTTTTAAAAAATATAAAAATTTACTTTAGGATAATATTCAATGAAAAACGCTGACTTTTTAACAGGTATCACAACAAGCGGAACACCGCATCTTGGCAATTTTGTAGGTGCAATACGACCTGCTGTGCAAACAAGCAAGGATACTAATTTAATATCATATTATTTTCTTGCTGATTTTCATTCCCTTATTAAATGTCATGATCCCGAACGTGTTAAATGTTCCTCTCTTGAGATAGCTGCAGCATGGATAGCCCTTGGATTAGATTATAATAATTGTATTTTTTACAGGCAATCTGATATACCTGAAATTCCTGAACTTACCTGGATATTAACCTGTATAACATCTAAAGGACTTATGAATCGCGCCCATGCATATAAAGCAAATGTTGATGAAAATAAGAATACAGGGAATAAAGATATAGACCATAATATTTCCATGGGACTTTTTTGTTATCCAATACTTATGGCTGCTGATATTCTAATGTTCAATGCAAAAAAAGTCCCTGTGGGCAAGGATCAGGTACAGCATCTTGAAATGACAAGAGATATTGCTTCAAGATTTAACCATCAATATAAAAATTTATTCACCCTGCCAAAGGTTGTTGTTGATGAATCAAGCTCTGTACTTGCAGGACTGGACGGCAGGAAAATGAGTAAAAGTTATAATAATACCATACCTCTTTTTGATAATGAAAAACGTTTAAGAAAGCTTATAATGAAAATTAAAACCAATTCCCAGTCTCCAGAAGAACCAAAAGACTATAATACATGTACTTTGTTTTCCATATATGAAGCTTTTGCAACAAAAGATGAAATTACAGCCATGAAAAAAAGATATAAAGAGGGTATTGCCTGGGGCACAATGAAACAAGAACTTTTTGAATATATTAATGAAACTCTTAAAGAACCAAGAATTAAATATAATGAGCTTATTAATTCACCTGGAGATATAGAAAACATCTTAACTAAAGGGAAAAATAAAGCAAGAGAATATTCAGTACCATTCCTTGCGAAAATCAGACAGGCAGTGGGTATCCAATCACTTGCCTAGAGTTTGAACCTCTTTTTTCGAAAGAAATCTCCATTTGCTCTTTTGTAAATTGCCAAGTTTAATATTTGAGACCCTGATTCTTTTTAAATTTTCTACCCTATTACCTAATTTTTTCACCATTTTCCTTATCTGACGGTTTCTTCCCTGTTTTAATATTATTCTGAACTGAGTATTGGAAAGCCTTTTGATTTCAGATCGTCGTGTTTTTTCTCCATCAATATAAAGACCTTGTTCCATTTTCTTTAATGAATCATCTGAAATGATTTTAAAAGTTGTTACTTCATATTCTTTTTCATGATCAAAGGAAGGATGGGAAAGCTTGTTATGAAGCGCACCATCATCGGTCAAAAGTATCAAACCTTCAGAATCTTTATCTAATCTTCCAACAGGGTAAATACGTTCTTTAATGTCAACTAAATCAAGCACTATTTTTTCTTTTTTATGGGAACGAGAGCATGAAGAAATAAATCCCACAGGTTTATTTAATGCAATATAAATATTTTCTTTTTCTAAATTTAAAAAAATCTGGTTATTATCAAACAAAATTTTGTCTTCTCCAGGTACTATTTTTGTACCAAGTTCAACAACAATTTTATCATTAACTTTTATTCTGCCCTGTTGGATATACTTTTCAGCTTTTCTTCTTGAACATATACCAGAATGGGCAAGAAATTTTTGCAATCTCATTGTCATGATCTATAATCTGCATTAATTGTTACATATTCTTTGGAAAAATCACAAAATAGAAAATAATCTTCAAAATCACCAAGATTTAAATTAAGGGTTATATCATATTCATCTTTTTTTAAAATTATATTTGCCCGATTTTCTGCCTCTTTTCCACACCATTTTCCTTTATCCAGGATAATAACATCATTAAAACTTAAGTCAATCTTATCCATGACAAGTTCAGCTCCGGATCTTCCTGCAGCAGCAACTATTCTACCCCAGTTGGGATCTTCTCCAAACAATGCTGTCTTAACAAGGTTTGAATTTGCAATGGTCTTAGCAATCATAAAAGCATCTTTCTCATTTAGCGCTCCCTTAACAATAATCCTTGCAGATTTTGTTGCACCTTCACCATCTTTTACTATTTTTTTGGAAAGGTCGAACAGCACTTTATCAAAGCTTTTCTGAAATGCATCAATATCATCATCATTTTCAACAATAGCCTTGGACATCCCATTGGCAAGGCATAATACAGTATCATTAGTACTGGTATCGCCATCCACTGAAATTCTGTTAAAAGAACGATCACATGATTTTTGTAAAATATTTTGCAATATAAAAGACGATATATTTAAATCAGTACATATAAAGCTGAGCATTGTTGCCATATCCGGGTGTATCATACCGGAACCCTTTGCAATACCAACAATTGAATATTCATTATCTTGAATACGATCTTTTCTTACAACCTTTTTTATAATTTTATCAGTGGTTAAAATAGCTTGGGCAAAGTCATCTATGCCGCCCCTATCAATGGTCTGAACAAGCTTTGGAATACCTTTTTGGAATTTATCCATGGGAAGGGGCAGACCAATCACTCCGGTAGATGAAACAATGACAAACTCCTCTGGTATACCCAATTGATCTGCGACAAATTTTGAGGAATCAATAGCATCTTTTAGTCCTTGCTGACCTGTAAAACAATTTG
>Ga0256845_1001444_pt1 | contig 19062 bp, 17 predicted proteins | sample RiftiametaG_FD_189101 | JGI IMG/M metagenome (GOLD analysis project Ga0256845, IMG submission 189101) | Tube worm associated microbial communities from hydrothermal vent at the East Pacific Rise, Pacific Ocean - Riftia | ecosystem: Host-associated > Annelida > Integument > Unclassified ...
GTTTGAGCTTTATGAGATTCCGGAAGCTATGAAAGGCGCTCCGATCGCATTGATCACTGCCGGGCTTTTATCTCTGGCATTTATGGGTTTTTCGGGAATGGTTTAGAAAGAGTTCACAGTACACAGCTTTCAGCCTTCAGCATTCAGCTGAGTTCACAAGATTGAAGAGATTAAATTCGAAGCACGAAGCACGAAATCCGAAACAAGCACGAATGATCAAAATTCAAATGTTCAAAACAGCGTTCAGCGGAGCTCACAAGTTAACAGAAATCAGAAGCAAGAAGCCAGAAGTCAGTCAGAGTTCACAGTTCAATAGCTATCAGCTTTCAGCCATCAGCTGAACTCACAAGATAAAAGTAAAAATATTAAAGTTAAAAGTTTATATTCAAAACTAAACACTCAAAACTAAATTAACTGATCTTCTGCAGCATGGAGTTCATCACGAAAAAATGTGATAACTCCTATTGTTCCATTTATTGCAAAGAAAACAGCGACGATAAAAAGAAAAAACAGTATTATTTTACCCTGATTAAATCTGCCGTGAATGATCAGTCCGAAATCCAGACCTATATTTATTGCTCCAAGCCACAACCATATAAGATGTTTGATCAGTTTTTCCGGAATCTTCAAACTTTCTTTTTTTTCCATATAAATCTCCTTTGATTTTTTCACACATAATCGGGGATATATTCGAGAAGGTCACCCGGTTGACATTCCAATTCCCGGCAAATAGATTCAAGAGTACTGAATCTCATACCTTTTACCTTACCCTGTTTCAACAGAGAGAGGTTTGTCATGGATATTCCTATTTTGTGTGAAAGGTCCGTTAAAGACATTTTTTTTTTAACAAGCATTAAATCTAAATTAACTTCGATCGCCATATGAATAATATAATATTAAAATTATCGTATGTCAACAAAAAATTTATGTAAAACATAAAAAAAATATCGTAAAACAATAAAAGTTTTTTTAAAACTAACAGTTTTAAAGGGGAAATGTCCACTAATTACTACAATTAATTTAAAAAAATAAGGAAAAAAAATTGCTGTTTATTTACAGTTATAACTAAAGGAGAATATATGAAAAAAACATTGAGTATTTTTTCTATTATGCTAACTGTCTTTTCATTCTTTTATGCTTCGGGAAGAGTTGAGAAAATTAATGTGAATTGGTGGGTTGTTCCACTTTTTACAGTTTACAAGGATAACAGTCCGGTATTGGATCTTAAGAAAGATGATATTAAATTGTTTATTAATGATAGGCAGATATCGGATTTTGTAATATATAAAAGGCCTTTTTATTCAGAAGAAGAATTCGATAAGAAAATTGCGGGGAAAAAATTTCCCGGCAGAGATAAGATCATAATACTTTTATTCGATACCGTTTTTTCAAAACTTGCAAATCTTGAAAAGTGCAAATCGATAGCAAGAGAAATAGTAGAAAAAAGTGATAATAGTTCAAAATTCGTTATTCTGAAAGTGGATCTTTTTTCAGGTTTGAAATATGTTATAGGACCTGATAGCAATAAGGATAAAATAATTGATTGTTTAAATAAAAAGATAAAATTAACTCCGAATGGGAAAAATATTGAAAATATTTTATTTCGTATAAGAAAACTTCAAATTAAAGGGGAAAGAAATCCTTTAAACGAAAAAAAATATAAAAAAGAAGAACTTGAATTTTTCAAAGAGGAATTCGGTGCATCACTTAGACATACCAACAGAATGTTTTTTTTATCATTTGAAACCCTATATTTTGCCCTAAATCAGATAAAGGATAATAAATTTATATATCTTTTTTCCGAAGGAATATCATATTTCGCAAGAAGAGTTGTAAGGCATTCCGAAGAAGAGTTTTTAAAGCTAATGCAAAAATCGGCATCACTTCTCGGAAGAAGCGGATCTATTGTTTTTATTATTAATCCTGCAACAACAAAGGAATCTTATGAACGTGCCGGATATGGAACGGGAGAAGATATACTGAGGTCTCTTGCAATGGAGAGCGGCGGAGTATATTTTGAAGGGACAAAAAAACATATTAAATCCGAAATTAATAATTTTCATATCTCATATTATGAATTGGCATTCCCAAACATAACAGAGGCAAAAGATAGTTTGAAAAGTGTTAAAGTGATTCCTGTTGAAAAAGGTTTGAAAATAAATACGATAAGAAGTCTGGAAAAGAACAAAAAATATAGTGAGATGAACAAACTTGAAAAAGAGGTTCTTGTCCTTAATTTATTAAAGAAGCATACTTTTATTAATATTCCACTTAAGGTGGCCGGATTAGAGTTCAAAAGGATTAAGAGTGTTGATTATAAGAAGGTTGATATAACTCTACCTAAAGAATTCACAGGAAAACACATAGATGTTTATAGAGTTGAGGAAAATAATAAGTCGGGAATAAAGATTGAAGAAAATACAATTTTTGCTCCGAAAAGGAAAATTTCCTTGAAATTTAAGATTGAAGAAAATTTTAATAAAAAGATTGTGATAATAAGCAGAGATTTAAATAGAGCATTGGTGGAAGGAAGAATAAATTTTAATAAAAAAATAAAGAAAATTCTAAAAAATAAAAGTTTAAAATTTATAAAAAAGATGGAAAATATGACTCCTTTTCAGAATGCCGAATTATCTGAAATTCTCAAAGGAACTTCAGAATACTGTAAAAAATTAAAAAGTTCGATATTTTATTTTGTTTGCATTGAAGATATAAAAGAGAAGAGAAAAGAGTTGAGAGTACTTAGAGAAAAAAAGAGCAGCGAATATAATTTCGATACGGGTGTTATGATAAACAAGAGAGAACCGGATAAAATTTCCGCTGGAAATATTTTTTGGAATAAATCAAGCCGATATGTTTTTGATTATCAGTTGATTCAGGATGGGAAAAGCATTAAAGAGGAGAGAAAGCTTAAAAAAGGAGCTAAAAAAAAGATTCCTGATATTTTAAAAGGTGAGACATTTATCTCAAAGAAGATTGTAATGATTCCTCTGGCAATTTTCTCTGAAGAACATCAGAAAGACTACATATTCAGATTTATAAAAAAGAGACGTATAAAAGGAATAGATACAGCCGAAATAGAGGTTTTTCCAAAGGATTTCAGTATGGCAGGTTCAATATATGGAAAGATATGGATAGATCTTAGTAATTATTCGCTTTTTAGGATGGTAGTAAATCCGGTCTCTATCGGAGGATTCGGAAAGATCCTTGAAATATCTGAAAATCTCGGAAGTTCGGTGGATTTAAGAACAACTATTGAATTCGGAAAGAAATGGAAAGATCTTCGTTTCCCTACATCGGTTAAAATAGTGGAACGCCATTATGGAGGATGGCTGGTTAAAAGGATATTGAGAAGGAAATTTTTTGAAAGAACAAAAACGGAATATAGATATAAGAATTACAGGTTTTTCAATGTTAAAACGGATGTAAAAATAAAAAGTGATTAAATCCGGAGTTAACAGCAATCAGCTTTCAGCAATCAGCAGAGTTCACAGTTCTTAGTGGTAAGTGGGCAGTAAGTAGTTACTGGGATTGTCATTATTTCACTTCGTGAACGTCATTAAGAATTCACGGAATTTGCTGATATTTCTTCTGACTACTTTCCTCTTTTATCTTTTTTCTTTAATCTTTTTATGCGGGTATGTCTTCTCACCGGCTCTTATCTCAATATCGAGTTCATTCTCAAAAGGAGGTAGAGTGCAGTTATATACTTCGGCATAGTTACAGAGAGGGTTAAAGCAGTAGTTGAAATCAAGAATAATATCTTCGCCGGCAGGCTCAGGCATCTCTATAAACCTTCCTCCGCCGTATGTCTCATTATCGCTTGTTTTATCTGCAAAGGGAATGAAAAGATATTTTGAGTCGGGATTTTCAGGATCAAGAGAAGATTTTAGAACGGTAAGTTCAAGTTTTTTTCCATCTATCTTAAACTTGATTTTTGCATATCTGAAAAAACTTTTCCGGAGATTTTTTGAGGTCGGAATTGAGATTTTTTCAGGATCTTTAAATCTGATAAGTTTTCCTTTCACTCTATATTTCATATCGGGAGGAAAATAGAGAAGGTGTTTGAACTCTTTGATCTTATCTCTGTCAGGATCGAATATAGCAAGAACAAGGCTCTTTTTAAGCGGATAGTATCTGACCGTAAATTTATCAAATTTTACGGTTTCATATCCAGAAAGTTTTAAAACTTTTTTATCTCCGGATCTTTTAAAGAACCATGAATTATCCTTATCGTAAAAAGATACATCGAATTTATCAGGCTTTTTATAATTATCAATTATTTTTCCGTCTTTAACAGTTAGAAAGGTTTGTTGACCGCGAAGAAGAGTAATTCTTTTATATCCTGCCATCGGTGAAGTCGGGGAAGTTTTAAACTCAATATCTTTATCAGTTCTGAATTTAATTAATGAATTTTCCCATTTTCTAATATTGAATCTTTTTACAGCAGAATCAATACCGGAATTAAAAACAAGTATGAAAATAATAGTACAGGAAAACAAAACGATTTTCTTCATTATTCCTCCGAAGTGCTAAAAAGAGTATTTTATATTAATTGTGATTTTAGTCAAATTTTTTTATTTTTTCTTTGAATTTAAGATAAAACGAACTTGATAAAAAGCTTAATATGATATAATATTTTTCAGAGGTAGTGATGACACAATTAGAAAAAGCAAGGCAAGGCAAGATCTCAGACGAGTTAAAAAAGGTTTCACTTGAAGAAAGTATCGATCCTGAAAAATTAGTTGAACTTGTAAGTGAAGGGAAGGTTGTAATTCCGGCGAACATTAATCATAAAAATCTCAATCCGATAGGGATAGGGAAGAATATGAGAACTAAAATAAATGCAAATATCGGTACTTCCGGAGACTATTTTAATATTAACGATGAGATAGGCAAATTGGATATGGTTGTTAAATATAAAGCCGATACCGTTATGGATTTAAGTACCGGTGGAGAGATAGATACGATAAGGCGTGAGTTAATAAAAAGATCTCCGATACCTTTCGGTAATGTACCTGTTTATCAAATGGTAATTGACATTTTAAAACAGGGGAAAACTTTTGTTGAAATGAGTGCCGATGAGATGCTCGACTTTATAAAAATACAGGCAAAAGACGGTGTCGATTATATGACAATTCATGCAGGGCTTACTGAAAAAGCCGTAAAAAAGATAAGACAGCAAGGGCGTACGGCAGGCATTGTTTCAAGAGGGGGTTCTTTGACAACCGGATGGATGATCCATAATAAGCGTGAGAACCCTTTTTATGAAAGATTTGATGACATTCTTGATATTGCAAGGGAGTTTGATGTAACTCTCTCTCTCGGAGACGGTTTAAGACCGGGAGCCATATCGGACGGGACGGACTGGGGGCAGGTAGAGGAGTTGATGACGCTCGGGGAACTTGTTAAAAGGTCAAGAGATGCCGGTGTCCAGGTTATGGTTGAGGGACCGGGGCATCTTCCTTTGAAAGATATCGAGATGAATATCAAACTTCAAAAATCATTATGCCTTGATGCTCCGTTTTATGTTTTGGGACCGATTGTTACGGATATTGCTCCCGGATATGATCATATAACTTCAGCGATAGGAGGGGCAATCGCAGCTTCTTCGGGTGCCGACTTTTTATGCTATGTAACTCCGGCGGAACATCTCGGGTTACCTGATGAGCAGGATGTTAAAGAGGGAATAATCGCTTCCAGAATAGCGGCTCATGTGGGTGATATATCAAAAGGTGTTGCAGGTGCCGTTAAAAAAGATTACAATATGGGAGAGGCGAGAAAAAGATTGGACTGGAGTACACAGGAAAAAATTTGTATCGATCCTGAAAGATTCAGAAAAGTCAGATATGAGAGGAGTTCCGAGACCGATGCATGTTCAATGTGCGGTGATTTATGTGTGTATAAAATTTTAAAAAACTTTTAAATGGAAGGACTTAATTTTATTTTCTTCGGTGTCAGAGGGAGTTATCCGGTAAGTGAAAAGAGATTTATAAAATACGGAGGAAATACAACTTCACTTCTTATTGAAAGTGATGAAGGAACTTTTATAATTGATGCCGGTAGCGGGATCATTAATGCAGGAGAATACCTTTCAAAAAAGAGCAATATTAAAAAGTTAGATATTTTTTTAACACATTTGCATATTGATCATATAATCGGGCTTCCTTTTTTCAATCTCTTCTACAATAATGAGTGTGAAATTACCATACATTGTTTTCAATCCGATGATTTTTCTTTAAAAGATACCATATATTCACTATTTACTTCACCTCTTTCACCAATAAGCCCAAAGGGTATTCCTGCAAAAATAAAGTTCAGGAATATAAATGAAAACAGAGGGAAAGTATATCATTTCGGTAGTGATTTGACCCTTGATTGTATTAAAGAGGATACTCATCCTAAATCAGGAGTATTAATATACAGAGTGAATTATTACGGAAAAAAGCTTATCTTTGCAACCGATGTAGAGACTCCCGGCGGTTTGGATGAAAAATATATAAACTTTATGAAAGATGCCGATGTTCTTATTCACGATGCTCAATATACATCTTCCGACTATTATGATAAGAACAATCCGAAAATAGGTTATGGTCACAGTACTCTGGATATGGCTGTAAATAATGCGAAAATGTGTAATGCAAAAAAACTGTATCTTTTTCATCATAATCCGAGATATTCTGATAATAAACTTGAATTAAATCTAATTAAAGCAAAAAAAAGTTTTTCAAATACATATCTTGCAAGAGAAATGAAAAAAAATAAATTAAGGAGATAAATATGTCCGGACACTCAAAATGGCACTCCATTAAACACAAAAAGGCGGCAACAGACGCTAAGAGAGGGAAAATTTTTACAAGAATAATAAAGGAAATAACAGTTGCTGCGAAGATGGGAGGAGGAGATCCCGAAAGTAATCCGAGATTGAGAACAGCTGTTGATGCTGCAAAATCGGTAAACATGCCCAATGATAATATTAAGAAGGCTATCCAGAGAGGAACGGGTGAGTTGGAAGGGGTGAATTATGAAGAAGCGGTCTATGAAGGATATGGACCCGGAGGAGTTGCAGTTATTGTAGATTGTTTAACGGATAATAAGAACAGAACTGTAGCCGAGATCAGGTTTACTTTCGGAAAACATAACGGAAACCTCGGAGAATCAGGCTGTGTCGGCTGGATGTTCTCAAAGAAGGGAATGATAATTATTAACAAAGATAAAACAACTGAAGATGAATTAATGGAGATAGTGCTTGAAAGCGGCGGTGATGATATAAGAGATGAAGAAGATAGTTTTGTTGTTGTAACTTCGGTTGAAGATTTTTCCAATGTTGCGGAAGCGATTAAGAAGAATGATATCGAGTGGGAAACTTCGGAAATTACTATGGTACCCTCAACATATGTTAAGCTTGATGAAAAACAGGGTCTTCAAACGCTTAAACTGCTTGATAAACTGGAGGAACTTGATGATGTTCAGAATGTCTGGTCGAATTTTGATATGGACGCTGAACTGATAGAAAAATTCAACAGTGCCGAGTAATGGTTATTGCAGGTTTCGATCCCGGTTCATCCGTTTTCGGAATTGGAATAATAGAACGGAAAGGGAAAGATTTTGAATATCTCTTTTCAAAAGAGATAAAATTTCCAAGGTTTGATTTTAATAAAAAAATGGAAATTCTTTTGGAGGAACTTGATAGATATTTTGACCTCTATTCTCCAGATGAGGTTGCGATTGAGGACGGATTTCTCGGGAAAAATGTAAAATCAATGAATATCCTTTCAAAAATTCGCGGAGTGGTTCTTGCAAAATCTATAATGAGTAATAGAGAATTGATGTTTTATTCTCCGCGTGAGGTTAAAACAGCAGTGAGCGGAAACGGAAATGCTTCTAAAGAACAGGTTAATAAAATGGTTAAGTATATTTTTAAATTAAGAGAGACTGAAATAGGAAATGATGAGAGTGATGCTCTTGCCGTTGCATATTGTCATGGTGTAAATAATAGATCGTTAGTGAGATAAATAAATGGTGTACGGGATAAAAGGTAAAATTATTCAAAAGTTGCCGGGGCACATTTATCTTGACACGGGATCCGGATTTATTTTTGATCTTAATACTCCGGCATCATACTATTTTGATCTTAATGAAGGAGATGAGACTTTTTTTTATACTGTTCTTAAGATAAAGGATGAGGATGTTTTTTTATATGCTTTTTTAAAAAAGGATCAGAAAGATTTTTTTCTGAAAATGATCTCCGTCAGCGGAATAGGGAGCAAAACCGCACTTCTTCTGATATCATCTTTTTCTCCCGAGGAATTTCTGATGCTTATTGAGAATAGTGATGTGGACAGATTGTGCTCTATTCCGGGGATCGGGAAAAAGACAGCTCAGAGAGTTATTTTAGAGTTGACCGGGAAATTGTCATTTGAATCTCTCGAAGAATCGTCTGATCACAGAGTCAGAGATGAACTGGTTTCCGCTCTGACAAATCTCGGTTTTTCAGCTAAGATTGCAAGAACGAGTGTAAATGAGATATTAAAAAGCAATGTTGATGAACACTCATTTGAAAATTTATTCAAACTGGTCTTAAAAAAAGCCAGCAATTTAAATTATAAATGAATAATGAGGAAACGGTCGGGAGGAAAAGCTGAATAATATTGATATTACGCTGCGTCCATCTCTTTTAGACGAATTTATCGGTCAGAAGAGAAATATCAGTAATCTTCTGACTTATATAGAGAGTGCCGGGAAGAGGGATGAAGTTCTTGAGCATATTCTGTTATACGGTCCTCCGGGGCTTGGGAAAACGACATTAGCCTCTATTGTTGCAAGAGAGATGAATGTAGGAATAAGATATACTTCCGGACCGATTCTGGATAAAAAAGGAGACATTTCTGCAATATTGACCGATCTTAATAAAGGAGATGTACTTTTCATAGATGAGATTCATCGTTTGAAGACAAGTATAGAAGAGATCCTTTATAAAGCAATGGAAGATTTTAAGCTTGATGTGATAATAGGTCAGGGTGCGGGTGCGAAGACAATCACTCTTGATATAGACAGATTTACCCTTATCGGAGCTACAACAAGATCGGGACTTTTATCATCTCCTCTTAGAGATAGATTCGGAATAACCGTTCAGCTTGGTTTTTATTCGGTTGAAGAACTCAAGTTAATTGTACAGAGAAGTTCAAAAATATTAAATGTTTCAATAGATCGGGATTCCGCATCGGAGATAGCAAAAAGATCAAGAGGAACACCGAGAATTGCAAATAAATTGTTAAGGCGGATCAGAGATTTTGCACATGTTAAAGGTGACGGGAGTATTTCAAAAAAAATTGTTGAATATTCATTCAAGGCACTTGAGATCGACAGTGAAGGATTTGATAAAACGGACAGAAAAATCCTTTTAACGATAATGGAAAAATTCAGCGGCGGTCCGGTTGGACTTTCAACTATTTCAACTGCCGTTATGGAGGATAGGAATACACTTGAGGATGTATATGAGCCTTATCTTGTTCAAATGGGATTCCTGAAAATAACTTCAAGAGGAAGGGTCATAACAAAAGCCTGCTATGACCATTTTAAAAAAGAGCTTCCTGATAAGAGCGGTCCTCTTTTCAGCCGTTGATTTTTTACACTTTAAACTGATATAATTAATCTATGAAACTGATAAAATTCTTAATAATCGAAATGCGGCCTAAACAGTGGATTAAGAATATGTTTATCTTTGCTCCCGTTGTTTTTTCCCAAAATTTTTTAAATTTCAAATATATTGAAAAATCATTTGTAGCTTTTTTTCTTTTCAGTTTCATAACGGGAAGTATATATATATTTAATGATTGCATAGATTATGAAAATGATAAGAATCACCCTAAAAAGCGATTCAGACCTATAGCAGCCGGAAAAATTAAGAGAAGGAGTGCATTATATTTTTCAATTATTCTGTTAACGGTGATGTTGACGGCAGGATATATTTTTAACAGTGACTTTTTTCTTCTTGCCTTAATATATGTGATCCTTAACATTCTCTATTCAATATATTTAAAAAAGATCGCGGTTTTTGATGTCTTTATTATAGCGATAGGTTTTGTCCTCAGGGTTATGATAGGAGGTGAAGTAAACAATATATATTTGTCGCCTTGGATATTTATAATTACTTTTCTTCTCGCTCTATTTCTCGGACTTGTAAAAAGAAGGCAGGAACTTGACGGAATGGATGAAAAAAATGAAAGTTTCACAAGGGATTCTTTAAAGAACTACAGTATTCCCTTTCTGGATCAGCTGATATCGATTACAACTTCCGCTACGCTTATTTCCTATATAGTATATGTTGTGAATCCGGATGTTCAAAGTTATTTTCATACAAAGGAGCTTTATCTGACGGTTCCCTTCGTGATTTTCGGTATTTTCAGATATATATTCCTTACTTATATGAAAAATAAGGGAGAAGTACCCGAGGAGATTATTTTTTCGGATTTTCCTTTTCTTATAAATATTGTTTTGTGGATTTTAGTATTTATTTTTATTATATATTTTTAAAATTTTGGAAAAAGATAAAGCTGAATTATTAAAAAAAATAAGATTGGGCAGAGTTCCCGAATCCGAACTGACCGAAATATATTATGAATACAGGGGAAATCATCAGTTTTTGTTCAATCTGATACAAAATCCTTTATTCCCGATAAGACTCGGTCAGGAGATAATTCCTGAGCTTTACCCCGTGGAGCTTATCAGGGTTATAGCTAATAAAAGGACAAATCCTTTTATACGGAAAAGATGTGAAACCGAATTTTTTGAAAGATATAAAAAAATAGCAATAGGAGAAAAGATATCATTAATGAAATTTGCCCCTTTATCGGTTTTGTTATATTTTATTGAGGAAAGGGATAAAAAAATACTTAAAACGATTGTATCGAATCCTAAATGTACTGAAGAACTGATTGTAAAATTAATCAACAGAAAAGGTGACCGGACCGATCTGTATAGTATACTGTTGGAAACCGACTGGTTAAAACAGAAAAATGTTTCAATTGCCGTATCTTATGATAAAGAGGCTCCGATAAAAGCATGGATCAAAATCATTCCGTTTCTTCCTCTTAAAAGACTTAAAGAGATGTCGGATAACAAAAATATTCATAAGATAGTAAAAAAAAATATTAAAATAAGGCTGAATAAGTAATAATTCAAATAAACCGCCTATATTATTGACTTTTAAGCTTCAATCATATATATATTTAGACATGAATAGATTTTTCATCAGAATATTTCTGATTTTATTGATCTCTTTTAATCTTTTTTCGATTGTACCTATTTTTTACGGTGCAAGATCATTATCGCTCGGTTTTTCTTCTTCGGCATTTAATTATGATGTTAATTCAATATTCATAAATCCTGCGATTTTATCGGAATTACAAATTCCTGTCGGGGCTTATCAGTTTGAATCCGGTAATTTTGCCTATAAGAATTTCTATGATGATCTATCTTCCCTTACTTTGGATAACATCAAAAATTATTCACAGCTAAGTGAAGATTTAAAGGGTGAAATATCTGATAATCTGAGAAATATTTTCGGAAGTAAATTCGGTATGTATGGATTTCAAGCGAATATTCCGGGTTTTGTTGTAAAGAGATACGGTTTTTCGGTTTCATTTTTTAGTTTAACTATAATTAATCCGATCTCTAACAGTTTGACCGATAAAAAGGTATCGGTTTTAAGTCAGGATGAAATAAACAATTTAAAATTTAATGTGATCGGACTGAAATACAGACAATATTCTGTTGCATATGGTGTTGATCTTTCAAAATCGATGAGCTTGGGTGTTACCGTACACTATTTGAATGGAAAGGTAGGAATATCGGATAGATCCGTTACGGATGATTTTTTTTATAACGGATATTCCGAAAAAGAATATTCTCAAAACGGATGGGCGGAACCTAAACAAAACTTCGGCAAATTTATAGCAGATGTTTCTATAAATTCGAGAGTGGGAAAATTTTTTAATTTTGCGGTTATCGTGAAAAATATCAGTAATCCTACGATTGAAACGGATTTTCGAGAGCTTGAAATAAAAGAGCGGTTTATTGTCTCTTTAGCTTTTCGTCCTGAAAATAAATTCGGATTATATTTTGATTTGGATCTTAAAAAAAAGGATCTTTTATTCAGCGGAAATGAGATACAACCCGTTTCAATCGGTGTGGAAAAGATATTTTTTAATGGAAAATTTACAGTTAGAGGGGGAATTCTTAGTGATTTGACCGAACACTATATTTTCGGAAAGAGATCAAATATTCTTTACGGGCTCGGGCTTGGTGTTAATACCGGTAATTTTCTGGTTGATGCGGGGATCGGTTTGGGCAATGATGGAAAGTTAAGGAGTATCGCCATTTCGGGTTTCTATATCATCAAATAGGATGTTTGACAAAAAAAAATCATTTTACTAAAATATCATCATGGAAATGAAGATCGGGGAGTTACTTTTAAAAGATAGTATAATTACTCAGGAACAGTTAGATAAAGCTCTTGAGATTCAGAAAACAGAGCCGGGAAAACTCGGCAGTATTCTTATCAGACAAGATTATGTTTCGGAAGAGGATATAGCTCAGGCACTTAGTAAACAGTTCGGATATCCTTCAATCAACCTTTCAAAATTTGAAATTGATGAAAAGGTTGTTGAGTTGATAAAGCCGGAAATTGCCAGAAAACATATTGTAATGCCGGTTCACAGGATCGGATCGATATTAACGATAGCAATGAGTGATCCGTCGAATCTTTTTGTACTTGAAGAGTTAAGGTTTTCAACCAACCTTAGAATTCAAGCTGTTATTTCACCTGAATCTTCAATTTTGGAATCAATTGAAAAATATTATGGTAGTTCAACCGGAATTGAAGCACAAAAATTTCTGGAAGAAATTGAGCTTAGTGATGATTCCTCGATTGAAGTCATCGAAGATTATGATGATGATGATTCGCTGATAACTGATACCGGAGATGATGCACCGGCAATAAAACTTGTTAATCTTATATTTCAAGATGCTATATCAAAAGGTGCTTCCGACATCCATTTTGAACCGTATGAAAAAGTGTTTAGGGTTAGGTTTAGAATTGACGGTGTGCTTCAAGAATATATGAATCCACCGATGAATATAAAGAACAAAGTATTATCAAGAGTTAAACTGATATCAGGGATAGATATTGCCGAGAAAAGACTTCCTCAGGACGGAAGAATAAAAACCAAGCTGAAGATCGATAATATAACGAAGTCTATTGATATGAGAGTTTCCTCTTTGCCTACAATCCATGGTGAAAAAATAGTTATCAGAATACTTGATAAAGACAATCTTATGCTTGACCTTACAAAACTCGGTTTTGAATCAATTTCTCTTGAAAAATTTGATAAAAGTATTCAGGAACCGTGGGGTATAATTCTTGTTACAGGTCCGACCGGTTCGGGAAAAACAAATACACTATATTCAGCTATTCAAAAACTGAATAGTGAAGATGTGAATATAATGACAGCGGAGAATCCGGTTGAGTTCAATCTTTTCGGGATAAATCAGGTGAATATCAAAGAGTCGATAGGATTAAGTTTCCCTGCAACCCTAAGATCTTTTCTTAGGCAGGATCCTAATATTATTCTTGTCGGTGAGATCAGGGATTTTGAAACTGCAGATATTGCAATTAAAGCAGCTCTTACAGGTCACCTTGTTTTATCAACACTTCACACAAATGATGCACCCTCAACAATTGCGAGACTTATAAATATGGGTATTGAGCCTTTCCTTGTTTCAAGTGCCGTAAGATTGGTTGTTGCACAGAGACTTGTCAGAAGACTTTGTAAAAGTTGTAAAGCTCCTGCAAATGTTCCCGCACAATCACTTATTGATATTGGTTTTGCTCCCGAAGAAGCTAAAAGTGTAAAAATATATGAAGCTAAAGGATGCGAAAAATGTAATAATACCGGATATAAGGGAAGGGTCGGTCTTTTTGAAGTTATGCATATAGATGAAGAATTAAAAGAGCAAATTCTTATGGGAGCCTCTACTTCCGAGCTAAGACAGAAAGCTAAAGAGAAAGGAATGCTTACGCTGAGAATGAGTGGTGTAGAAAAAGTTAAGGCGGGAGATACATCGATAGAAGAAGTATTAAGGGAAACATCGAGAATGTAAAGGAGAAATGATATGGCATTACCATTACCGCAATTATTAAAGATAATGATTGATGAAGGTGGAACAGATCTTCATATTTCAACAAATTCCCCTCCGATTATAAGGGTTCACGGTTCTTTAAGGCGAATTGATCATCCTGTGCTGACTCCTGCGGAAACAAAGCAGATAATTTACAGTATTCTGAATGATAATCAAAAATATAAGTTTGAAGAGAACTGGGAACTGGATTTTTCATTCGGTATAAAAGGTATCGCAAGATTCAGAGCCAATGTTTTTATGCAAAGAGGTGCTGTTGCAGGTGCATTCAGAAGAATACCTTATGAGATCTGGGGATTTGAAAAACTCGGATTACCTCCGGTTGTTGCATCATTAGCAGATAAACCGAGAGGATTAGTGCTTGTTACCGGACCGACAGGCTCGGGAAAAACTACAACACTTGCTTCTCTTATTGATAAAATAAATAAAGAGAGAGCGGTTCATATAATAACAATTGAAGATCCGATCGAATATCTTCATTCACACAGAAAAGCTTTAATAAATCAGAGAGAATTACATGCAGATACAAAGGGTTTTGATGTTGCATTGAGGTCTGTTCTCAGAGAAGATCCCGATGTCGTTCTAATTGGTGAAATGAGAGATCTCGAAACCATACAATCTGCTATTACAATTGCTGAGACGGGGCATTTAACATTCGGAACTCTTCATACGAATTCCGCATCTCAGACAATAAACAGAATTATTGATGTATTCCCGCCTCATCAACAAGATCAGGTTAGAACTCAATTATCTATGAATATTGAAGGGATAATAACTCAGAGTCTTTTACCGAAACCTGATGGAAGGGGAAGATGTCTTGCTGTGGAAGTGCTTATTCCGAATCCTGCAATTAGACATCTTATAAGAGACAATAAAATTCATCAAATATATTCAACTATGCAGACAGGACAGGAAAAATACGGAATGATAACTTTTAATCAGTCTCTTGCCAATCTCTATTTTAAGAGAGATATATCTTTAGAATTGGCGATGACTGTATCTCATAATCCTGAAGAACTTAATGAACTTATAAAAAGAGGAGCGAATGCACTCTCAAGTCAATTCAGACCGAATTACGGAGGAGGATCATATTCAAGTGGGAGTAGTGGAAAATTTAACAAATTTTAGGGGGGAAAATGCCAGTTTTTGTTTATAAAGGGAAAAACAGGATAGGTAATATAATTGAAGGGGAGAGGAATGTCAAAAGTAAAAAGGAACTTATAGAAGCTCTTGAAAAAGAGCAGATACAGGTTCTTCAGGTTGAAAGAAAAAAAAGTTCTCTTTCCATACCTTTTCTCGGGAAGAAAAAAGCTAAAGTTTCGCTGAGGGATATTACTGTTTTTAACAGACAGTTATCCGTTATGTTTAATGCGGGACTTCCGATAACTCAGGGATTGGGGATCTTAGCAACTCAACAGCAGAATAAAAGTTTCAGCAATGTTTTAAACAGCATAAGGAAAGATGTTGAATCCGGTTCCAATCTGTCAAATGCACTGAAGAAACATCCGAGTATCTTTTCAGAACTTTATACCAGTATGGTTCAGGCCGGTGAAGCCTCGGGAAACCTTGACACAATTCTAATGAGATTATCACAGTATATGGAAAATATGTCGAAATTATTGGGAAAGGTTAAATCTGCTATGGCATATCCTATTGCCGTCCTTATTATAGCGTTTGTTCTAACCGGAGTTATTTTAACCAAAGTTGTTCCTATATTTCAGGATCTGTTTGAACAGTTAGGTGCTTCATTACCGGCTCCTACTCAGTTTGTCGTTGATGCATCGGAATTTCTCAGATCAAATTTTTTTCTTATAGTAGCTGCTATATTCGGTGCTTTATATGCTTTGAAATATTATAATAGTACTTATAAAGGTAAGAGGTTTTTTGATAATCTTAAACTAAAGATGCCTGTTCTCGGAGAACTCTTAACAAAAGTCGGTGTTGCAAGAGTAACAAGAACTCTGGAAACATTGCTTAACTCAGGAGTTGAAATAATTGAAAGTATGACAATAACGGCAAAGACTGCAGGAAATTCAATAATTGCCGATGCGGTTTTACGAAGCAGAGCTTCAGTTCAGGAAGGAAAACCTTTAGGACAATCGTGGGATGAGGAGAAAGTATTCCCTTTTATGGTCACTCAAATGGTCATGGTTGGTGAGCAAACCGGAGCCCTCTCTTCAATGCTTGGAAAAATTGCGGATTTTTATGATGAAGAAGTTGATGCTTCCGTATCTTCATTAATATCTCTGATGGAACCGATAATGATCGTTGTTCTCGGTGGACTGGTCGGAGGAATCATTGTTGCAATGTATCTCCCGATGTTCGATGTTATAGGAAAGGTAGGATAAAAAAATAATTTAAGAAGCGTTAATTTGAAACAATTTGAAGATAAAGAGTTACAAAGACGGGTTTTTCTTGTTAATTTAATAAGAATTACGGTTCTGAGTGTTTTCCTTTTTATTTCAATAATACTGTTTTTTTTTAAACTTCCTTTTAATATAATTCCTATTTTTATTTTTCTTTTGATTTCTATCTTTATAAGTTTTTTTCATTTTTATATTTTTGAAAGGTCAAGGATACGGTTATCCGTATATATTCAGATTCTTTCCGATATTCTTATAATAACAACGATTGTATATTTTACAGGAGGTTCAACCAGCCCATTCTATTTTTTATATTTTATTCCGATTATGATCTCTTCAATTTTTTTAAAAAAGATGGATACTTTTTATTCAGCTACAATTTCTTATCTACTATACGGTATTCTTGCCGATCTGATCTATTTGAAGATTATAAAGCCTTTCCCGGGTCTTTTCTATTATGAAATGTCTATGGAGAGTTTTATATATAATCTTATCGTCGGGTTCATTGCTTTTACTTTTTTTGCAATTGTTTCTTCTCTATATTTTGATCGAATTAAAAAAAAGGATATTGAACTTAAAAGTGTTCAGGAGGATCTTGAAGATCTTGTCATTCTTAATAATATTGTTCTGGAAAGAATGGAGAGTGGGTTTCTTGTATGTGATTGCAATGGGAAAGTTATTTCTTTAAATGAAAAAGCAAAGACGCTTTTAAATATCAAAGAAGATTCTAATATTTTTAAACTGATAAAAATTAAAGATGAGAATGATATTCTCAATAAGATTAAAAACAGGGAGAATTTTTATTCCATTGAATTAAAAAGATCAAAATATATCCTTGAGATATCAATATCTTCAATTGAGGAAATATACTCTTTTAAAAGAATTTATGTTTTACTTATTGTTGATCTTACAAATAAAAGGAAAATAGAGGAATCATTAAAAAAAAAAGAGCATCTTGCCTTGATCGGCGAAATGTCTGCCGGAATTGCACATGAGATACGAAACCCTCTCGCATCAATATCAGGGTCCATTCAGTTTATTAAAAATGAGATAAAGCTTGAAAAAGATATGCAGAATTTGATGGATATTGTAGTTAAGGAGTCCAAAAGATTATCAGATTCAATTGAGGAGTTTTTACAGTTTGCAAAAACCCCTCCTATTAAAAGATCTGATTTTAATCTTGCAAAGGTAATTGAGGAAGTGACTGAATTTATAAAAAGTAATCATAAGTATATCATAGTAAATAAGAGATTTAATGAAGATGTAACGGTAAACGGAGATTTAAGAAGAATAAAACAGGTGATTTTTAATATACTTAATAATTCGGTAAAAGCAACGGGAGAAAATGGAATTATTGAGATTGATATTTATAAAAAAAATGAAGATACTTTTCTTTCAATCAAGGATAATGGAATAGGTATGTCAAAAAGTGAGTTGACTAAGATTTTTATTCCATTTTATACTAAATTTACTTCCGGAATAGGGCTGGGGATGGCTTTGGTAAAAAGGATTCTGGATGAACATGATTTTAGTATAAATGTAAGTTCGGAAAAAAAAATCGGAACTGAGGTGACGATATGCTTTCAAAAACATTAAATGTTTTAGTAGTTGATGATGACCCGAGCATTCGAAATATGCTTTCAATTGTTTTAAAAAAAGAGAACTACAATGTGTATATCGCCGAATCCGGCGAAAAAGCTCTTGAGAATATAAGAAAGAATAAAATAGATATGGTAATTTCGGATATTAAAATGCCGGGTATGAGTGGAATTGAACTTTTAGGAAGAATAAAAAAAATAAGGAAAGATATTCCGGTTTTAATGATAACTGCATACACATCAACAGATGATGCTATAGAAGCAATGAAACTCGGTGCTGAAGATTATGTGTCAAAGCCGTTTAATCTTGAAGAGTTAAAAATAGTTATTAGCAAGGCATTTAATAAAAAGAATCTTGAGAATGAGATCATTGATCTGAGATCGAAAGTCAAAGATATTAATGAGTTTGAAAGTATTATCGGAAATAATTCAAGAATGATGGAAATTTTCGAACTGATTGAGACTGTTGCAAAAACCGACTCGACGATTCTTATTTCAGGTGAGAGTGGAACCGGAAAAGAGTTGATAGCCAAAGCAATACACAATAAAAGTAATAGAGCTGATGAAAAGTTCATTTCAATTAATTGCGGGGCACTTCCGGAAAATTTATTGGAGAGTGAATTATTCGGTCATAAAAAAGGTTCTTTTACCGATGCCTTTAGAGACAAGAAAGGGCTTTTTCTTGAATCCGACAAGGGGACTCTTTTTCTCGATGAGATAGGTGAGATGTCACAACAGATGCAGGTGAAATTATTAAGGGCAATTCAGGAAAGAAAGATTCGTCCCGTAGGTGATAATATAGAGATACCGATTAACAGTCGGATAATATCGGCAACGAATAAAGATTTAAAAGAGAGAATAGATGTCAATAAATTCAGATCTGATCTTTATTATAGATTAAA
>Ga0256845_1001445_pt1 | contig 19061 bp, 20 predicted proteins | sample RiftiametaG_FD_189101 | JGI IMG/M metagenome (GOLD analysis project Ga0256845, IMG submission 189101) | Tube worm associated microbial communities from hydrothermal vent at the East Pacific Rise, Pacific Ocean - Riftia | ecosystem: Host-associated > Annelida > Integument > Unclassified ...
TGGATAAAAAAGAATACTTTCTTGACGGTGGATACGGGTTTATTAATTCCCATCTATCTATGAAAGGTTCGAAACTATTAAATAGACTTCTTTGTAAGGATATTAGGCTACTTATTAAGAAAAAGTTAAATAATAATTCTCGGAATTTACAAAAAGGAATTAATCCATGAATTGCCAAAACGTGCAAATAACATCATTATTGAACTCGTGCGAGGGCTTGACTGCCTTGCTAATAAAGTGTAAAATTCGCAATTAATGGGGTCTTGATATATGGTTTTTACTTCTATTCAATTTATTATTTTCTTTGCTGTTGTTTTTACATTATTTCACATCACACCTCATAAATATAAGTGGTTTACATTACTTTTATCAAGTTATTATTTTTATGCACATTATAAATTAGAATATTTACCCTTACTTGTAGTTCCTACCTTGCTTGTATTTTTAATTAGTATCAAAATAAGTAGAACTACAGAAAAAACTGTGAGAAAGCGGTGGTTATTATTCGGGCTCTTTATAACCTTATCGGTTTTAGCTTTTTTCAAATATGTTAATTTCATTGGGGATTCTGTTTTTTCCATTGTAAAGATTTTCAATAAAGGTGTGCATTTTACACCAATAGAGCTTATTTGGCCGATTGGTATTTCTTTTTATATTTTTAAATTAATTAGTTATCTTATAGATGTTTACAAGGAAAACACTGAAGTGGAGCTTCATTTAGGCTATTTTGCACTATATGTTGCAAGTTTTCCGCAATTATTGGCAGGTCCCATAGATCGAGCTAAAAACTTTATTCCGGAATTAAAAAAGAGAGTATATTTTGATTTGGACAGAATAATAGAAGGTGCTAAACTTATTCTATTGGGAATATTTAAGAAAATGGTTATTTCGGATCGTCTTGCTATATACGTAAATGAAGTTTTTTCAAAACCTTCTGATTTTCATGGGATTAATGTTTTATTAGCTGCATATTTTTTTGCATTTCAAATCTACTGTGATTTTTCAGGATATTCTGATATGGCAATTGGGCTATCAAAAATGCTTGGATATGAATCTATGGATAATTTCAAATTTCCCTATTTCAGCAAAAATTTAACTCAATTTTGGAATCGCTGGCATATATCCTTATCTACATGGTTGCGAGATTATCTTTTTTTGCCAATAGCATACTCTGTTATGAATATGATAAAAGGTAATAGATTTATGAAAATCAAAGTTGAAACCTGGGGATATGTAATAGGAATGTTTATAACAATGTTTCTTGGCGGTTTATGGCACGGAGCTACATGGACAATGGTAATATGGGGAAGTATTCATGGGCTGTTTTTATCAATAGGATATTTGACAAAAAAATTAAGAAGAAAAACATATAAAAAATTAGGTATAAACAAATTTAAAAGAATTAAAATTTTTTTCGGTACCTTGTTTACATTTAATCTTGTTACATTTGCATGGATTTTTTTCAGATCTGAAAGTTTTGGTAAAGCAATGAATTTTATCGGACATATAGGTCTTAAAACTTCCGTAAAAGGAAACGGATATATGCTTTTTAATCTTATAATGGTTATTAGTTTTATAATATTTGAGTTAATTTATAAAAAAATAGAGGAAGAGCAAATCAAAGTTCCCACAATTATCAAACTGGCAGGTTATACTTTTTTCATATGTATAATAATTGTATTGGCTGTTGACTCTTCCAATGAATTCATATACTTTCAGTTCTAAAAGCACATAAATTTAAACTGCGTTACAGAAATGCGTAATATTTTCTATTAATGTTTTTACTTAAATTTTTTAAACTTAAATAAAAAAAATAAAAAAAGAGTTGAATTTTGCACATATGTGCATTATAATATAGCTGTAAGTTTTGAGGAGGTTATGATATGCCGAGAAGAAAGAAGAGGAGAATGGTTAGTGCTCCGCCGGTTTATTCAAGTTTTAAACCTATAGGAGTAAGGCGAAATGAAATTCATAGATTAAGTTTAGACCTTGATGAATTCGAGGCTATAAGACTTGCAGATTATATGTCTATGGACCATTCAGAAGCTTCTGACGAGATGGAAATTTCTCGTTCTACCTTTTCAAGATTAATCGAAACGGCAAGAAAAAAGATTGCTCAATTTATTATTGAGGGCAAGGAATTATACATTAAGGGAGGAAACATTCATTTCAGAGGTAATCTTATAAGATGTAATGAATGTGGGAATATGTTCAGTATTGAGATAGGCGAAAATATGCTTATTTGTCCAACTTGCAAGTCTGAAAATTTGTTAAATTTGGCAGGTGGATACGGGCATGGTAGGTGTTGTGCCAATAGAAAATAAAGGAGGTATAAAATGGCTTTTTTTGGAAGAAATTCAGGATTAGGAAACGGCCAGGGATTAGGTAGCGGTGGTAGAAAAGGACGTAACGGCGGAGGTGGATTCGGTATCGGCGGAGATTGCGTCTGTGCTAAATGCAGTGAAAAAGTTCCACATGTAAGAGGACAAAAATGTACGGATTTAAGTTGTCCAAAATGTGGAAATACAATGGTCAGAGAAGAGTTATTAAACAAATAAGGAGAATAAATGGAAAAATTATTTGCAATTCCGACAGAGAATGGAAAATTATGTGCACATTTTGGGCACTGTGAAAAATTCGCTGTTGTCAAAACAAAGAGTAATGAGATTATTGATGTTGAGTTTATAACACCACCGGTACATCAACCGGGAGTATACCCAAAATTTCTTGCCGATAACGGAGTATCTGTTATTATTGCGGGAGGAATGGGTGTTAAAGCACAGCAACTTTTTGCAGAGAATAATATTGAAGTATCAATGGGAGTCTCTGCAGAATCGCCGAAGATATTGGTACAAAAATATCTTGACGGGCAACTTGAAACCGGTGAAAATCTTTGTGACCATTAAGGAGTTACTATTAGGTTGAGTATGATTTTTTCTCAACATTAATTGTTTGTTTATAGTATGTTTGTATTATTATTAGGGAGGAGAGATTTGGCAAATACAAAAGCTTTTGATGAGAATGTAGATAAATACGAGAAGTGGTTTGTTGATAACGAGTTTGCTTTTCAATCTGAATTAAGAGCAATAATATCCGCTCTTCCCAATAATAAATGTGGTGTGGAAATTGGCATAGGAAGTGGTGTATTTGCTAACAACTTAGGAATTAAAGATGGTATTGAGCCGTCCTTAAATATGCGTAATCTTGCTAAACAAAAAGGATTAAACGTATTAGACGGCATTGCCGAGGCTTTACCATATTCCGATGCAACTAAAGACTTTGCATTGATGATTACAACCGTGTGTTTTGTTGATGATGTTTTAAAATCATTCCGTGAAGTAAATCGTATATTAAAAAAGAAAGGGCAGTTTATTATTGCCTTTGTGGATAAAAACAGTATGTTAGGTAAGACGTATTTAAAATATAAAAATAAGAGTGTTTTTTATGTTGAGGCTAATTTTTTTGGAACCGAAGACATATATAATTTGTTAAGAAAAACAGAATTTAAAATAATTAAAACATATCAGACAATTTTTGGACAACTTGATAAAATAAAACAGATTCAAAATGTACTGGAAGGACACGGAAAAGGTAGTTTTGTAGTAATTAAGTCTGAAAAAGTTTAGATAATATATAAAAATTAGGAGATAGCGAATGAAAATATTTTTTGATGTTTTTAAAAATGCGTTAATGATAACAGGCTTTGTTTTTGTGATGATGCTTATTATTGAATATATAAATGTCCAAACAAAGGGTTTATGGCATAATAGTTTATCAAAAAGTCAGTGGAAACAATATTTCCTTGCAGCGGTATTAGGTGGGATTCCCGGTTGTTTGGGGGCTTATACTGCCGTTACTCTGTACTCTCATAAAATTATTTCCTTTGGTGCATTGGTTACAACAATGATAGCTACAAGCGGAGATGAAGCCTTTATTATGTTGGCAATGTTTCCTAAAAAAGGACTTATACTTATGGCAATTATATTCATAATAGGAATTCTTGCAGGATTTGTAACCGATAAGCTTATTTCTAAGAAATTTATTTTAAAAGAGCTTGAAAATAAAAAGCTCCCATTACATACGGGACATAGTTGTTTTTGTATTTCTTATAAAAACATTTTTTCTAATTTTAAAAGAGATTCAATGCCAAGGATATTAATGCTCATAATTGTCTCTATGTTTTTACTCGGAACTGTTTCGGGTAGTATCGGTCCACAAAGTTGGAATTGGATAAGAGTTACAATAATGCTTACCTCTTTGATAGCTCTAATGATAATTATAACTGTTCCTGAGCATTTTTTAGAGGATCATCTTTGGAATCATGTTGTTAAGGTTCATATTCCGAGAATTTTTCTTTGGACATTCGGCACCTTATCGGTTGTTCAAATTTTGCTAAAATTTTTCAATATTGACGATTGGATAAAGGGAAATATGTCGATTGTTTTAGTACTTGCCGTTTTAGTAGGTATAATTCCCGAGTCGGGACCGCATCTCGTTTTTGTTACTCTCTTTGCCTCAGGAACCGTACCTTTTAGTATCTTATTGGCAAGCTCAATAGTTCAGGACGGTCATGGTATGTTACCGCTTCTTGCCGAATCTAAAAAAAGTTTTTTTTACGTTAAAATAATTAATATGGCAGTAGGAGGACTTGTAGGTGTTATAGGTTTATTTGTCGGATTTTAAAAATTGAAGAATGAATGTTAATTGAAATAATTATAAATATAAAAAGGGGAAAAATATGAAAATAGCTGTTGCCAGTGGAAAGGGTGGAACAGGCAAAACAACCTTGTCCGTAAATCTTGCACTGTTTTTGTCTGAAAAGTTTAATGTGGTTCTTGCCGACCTTGATGTAGAGGAACCTAATTCAGGACTTTTTTTAAAGGGAGAATTGAAAGAGTCCGCATCACAATATAAAATGATTCCTAAATGGAATCAGAAAACGTGTGTCCTTTGCGGGAATTGTCAGACTGTTTGTAATTTCCATGCTGTTTTGAAGTTGGGTAAAAAAATTGAGGTATTTAATGAATTATGTCATGGCTGTTATGCCTGTTCGGAATTATGCCAGACAAATTCTTTACCTATGGTTAAAGAGCGAATGGGCGAATTAAAGCATTACAAAGTAGAAAATATTGATTTTATTGAAAGCCGTCTTGATATCGGACAGGAACAGGCTGTACCTCTGATATCTCAAACAATTGATTATTTAGATGAAAAATTTAACAATAACAGTGTCTTTATATATGATTCGCCGCCGGGAACATCCTGTCCTGTTATCGAGGCAACCAAGAATGCCGATATCATTATTCTTGTTACTGAACCAACACCATTTGGGTTGCATGATCTTTCTTTGGCTGTGGATACTATGGAACAATTAGAAAAGAAATATGCCGTTGTAATAAATAGAGCTGGTCTTGGAGATGATAAGGTGGCTCAGTATTGCAAAAACAAAGGTATACCTGTAATTGCAAAAATTTCCAATAATAGGAAAATAGCAGAGCTTTATTCAAAGGGCGATATTATTTACAAAAAAATACCCGAGATGAAATCGGAGTTGGAAAGTATAAGCAGATTCTTGTTTGAGAGTGAGAACGGGGGGACAAGATGAAAGAAATAGTTATTATCTCAGGAAAGGGTGGTACGGGTAAAACTTCTATAACTGCATCTTTTGCCTATCTTGGAGGCACTGATATAATAGTTGCGGATTGCGATGTTGACGCAGCTGATATGCATTTATTATTAGAACCGAATCTTGCACAAACAGAAGATTTTTATAGCGGGGAACTTGCAAATATAAATCAAGAGCTGTGTATTCAATGCGGTAAGTGTGCGGAGGTTTGTAGATTCAAAGCTATTCCGGTAGTTGATGGGAAATTTATAGTTGATGAGTTGAGTTGCGAGGGTTGCGGATACTGTGCAAGAGTTTGTCCGGTAAATGCCATTACAAATTTAAACAGTAAAGCCGGTCAATGGTTTATGTCGAAAATTAAAACAGGTAGTACGATGGTGCACGCAAGACTGGGAATTGGCTCCGAGAATTCCGGTAAACTTGTTGCCAAGGTAAAAAACGTAGCCAAGAGTATTGCGGAAACTGAAAAAAAGGGCTATGTATTGGTTGACGGCTCTCCCGGAATTGGTTGTCCTGTTGTTTCGTCGTTATCAGGTGCCACATTTGTAGTTATGGTAACAGAGCCTACGGTATCCGGTTTACACGATTTGAAAAGAGTATTTGAATTGGTTAAAAAATTTAATTTGAAATCAGGTTGTATTATTAATAAGTATGACTTGAATATAGATATTGCCGAAGAAATTGAAAAATTCTTAGAACAGCAGGGCATAGTTTATATAGACAAACTACCATATGATGAGAATTTCACAAAGGCAATGGTAAAAGGTTTAACAATTGTAGAGGCAGATAATGGTCTATTAAAAGAAACACTGGTAAACAGTTGGGAAAAAATAAAAAAAGAAGCCTTAATATAGGTAAGGAGAAAAAATGAAAATAGCATTTACAACAAAGGGAACAGAGTGGAGTTCTCAAATGGATCCAAGATTCGGGAGAACTGAATTTATTCTAATTTATGATGAGGAAAACGATAAGTTTAGTGATTTTGACAATCGTGCAATAGCCGATGCCGCACATGGTGCAGGACCAAAGACAGCTCAAAAATTATTCGACCTTGAGCCTGATGTCTTAATTACAGGAAACGGTCCAGGAGGAAACGCAGCCGAGGTATTAAAGAGAGTAAATATAAAGATTTATATAGGTGCAGGCGAAAATACTGTAAAAGAGGCTTATGACAGATATAAAAAAGGTGAATTAAAAGAGTTTTAAGCCTTTATTAAATATTCTGAATATTTAAACCGGTACAAAACAATACGCTTGTGCCGGTTTAAAGTATTTGAGAAAATTACGATATTCCTGAAATTTTAGGATATTATTGGCATTATTAATATGGCAGGAAATAAGTGTATAAATTGCGATAATACAAGTTGTCCCAATTATATAACACCGGAGCAGAGACAAAGAATCTTAAAAATAAGAATTTTTATTTTTTCACTTATCTTAGCATTTCTAATCTTGAGTGTTAGCTAATAATTAGTAAATAAATCCTTCTCTGTTTTATGATAAAAATTTTATTTTGCAAGAAATATGAATTCTAATTGTTTTAACATATAATAAGGGCACGATTAAATGGTGTTACAAGGTTTAAGCTAACTATTTATAAGGCCTGTAATAAGGAGAATGAAATGATAAAAAAAACAATTTTAATTATGGCAATTATGTTGGTTTTTCTTTTTGGCAGTATCTTGGATTCTAAACCAAGATCACAGATGATGAGACATTCGGGATTTAATCTTAGAATGGTTGAGAGAAATCTTTTACCCGCAAGAATGTTGCTGAGAATGAAAGCAGAGATAGGATTGACAACTTCACAGGTTAATAAGATTGAAAAAATGCAATTGGACTACAAAGAATTTATAATTAAAAGTTCAGCCAATGTTAAATTAATCGGTTTAAAGATGAAAACTGAATTCAATGCAGAGATGGTAAATAGAGTAAAGGTTATCAATTTAATAAAAAAGATTGCCTCTATTAAAACCGAAATACAAATAAGTAGAATTAATTATCTTCTTGATGTTAAATCCATACTTACCAAGAAACAAATAGAAAAAATTGATACTCTGAGAAAAAACAGAAGAAATAATAGGATGAGCAGACGTAAATCTATGAATTCGAAGACGAGATGTGGCAATAATACAAAGCAACGTCGATTTAGAAATTAAGTTTTGAAATAAAGAAAACAGCGAGGTAGGAGACAGGTTATACTTGCCTCTTGCCTTTAGTCTTTTTAATGAGTTTTATCTCTGAAATTTCCATATTTTTATCAACGGCTTTACACATATCGTATATTGTAATTGCTGCGACACTTACAGCGGTAATTGCCTCCATTTCGATACCTGTTTTAGCATCGCATATGGTCTTTGATGTGATGTTTATATAATTTTCTTCAATAGAAAAAGAAACATCTATCTTATTTATCAGAATATTATGACATAGGGGAATTAATTCCGATGTTTTTTTTGCTCCGTTAATAGCTGCTATTCTTGCGGTTGCAATAACATCTCCTTTCTTTAACATATTAGTTTTAACAAGTTCAATGGTTTTTTTACTTAAAAAAATCTTACCTGACGCAATAGCTTCTCTATGGACGACACCTTTGGCACTTATATCAACCATATTTGCTTCACCGTCTTCATTTAGATGAGTTAAATTAGTTATCATCCTTCTTTTTGTGCCTGTAATTGAAGAGCAAATTTTCGTATTACCGGACTAACATTTTTATCCCTTTTTATCATTTTTATGTCATTTGAGTGAAGCTTTTTTAAAAAGCCCAGTGCATCGGACACTGGAGTTTTGGGGTTCATTACCAAATCAAATATAATCTGGTAACTCTTTGTCCACTCCTTTCTTTTGGCAATCTTCGCAACTAAATCACCTGCAACACTCTTGTTTTTAATAATTGCACTAATCTCGTCAATAGACATTTTAGGACTGTTTATTACAGCCTGAGATACAAGTTTATTTGAATCTCTTATTAGAATGGACCTATCGGCTTTTGTACCGAGAAGAGCTGTTTTTACCCTATCTGCTACGGTCATATTATTGATTTCCTGAAGTCTTGATAAAACTGTTTTTTGCACATTCTCTATAGTTTCTAATTTCTCATTGTCAATATTCGATTCTTCTTTGTGAGTTTTTTCTTCAGTTTCTTTTATCAATTTGAATATTTCATCATTCGGATTATCAATTTTAATCTCTTCAGCCTTCTCAGTGGTAAGGTAAAACTGTTTAATCTCGTCAAGTTTTCCCTTAATAAAAGAATTAATATTTGGATTTTTTTCCATTTTTTTTATTATTTCAGAGTGAGCTATTAATCTAATTTGATTTTCCGACAGTATTTCAAGTATTTCAGCATTACCCTTTTCAGCAATTTTCACAAGAAATATATCCGGTAAATAATTATTATGAATTATTTTAGTAAGAATTTCATTTTTTAGTAAAGATAGAGATTCCACCAAAATAAAATAAGCAACATTAAGATTTGCAGAATTATTTTCCACGTAATTCTTTTTTGTTCCATCTGAAATTAACTTTATGTTTTCTACTGCACGTTTTTTATATTCATTTTTTTTTATAACAAAAACAAATGCTTCGAGATATTCCAACTCTGTAAAAGGCAATTCCTTATTAAGTAACATTTCACACATATCAGAATCAGACGTCCCATTCACAATCAGTTTTACCAACGGGTTTTTTGATAAGATAGACGTCATTAGTTATTTTTCCTTAGTCTTGTTTGTTATTAAAAGTTTCTGATAGCCTGTTTTATTCTTAAAATAATTGAATTTTTTCCCGTTTAAAAGAACATCTATAGCTGAGGAAAATTGAGTGTGTAGTAAAAAGCTGTATCCTTTCAATTTTAAAATTTCGCCTGACTTAAACTCTCTTCCTAATATTTTTTTATTATTTTGAAAAACGGTTATATAATTTGTCTTGTTAACTATTATAACTAAATTAACGGCATATTTGTCGTATGAGAAATTAAGTTGCTCATTTATTAAATCATCACCCTGCTTATTGATATTGTCAAAGCCATAGTATAAAATATTAGGGATATTATCCATGTATATGCCAGTACACGGTATTGTTTCTATCCCTTTAGCTCTTTCAGGTGTCAAAAATTCTTTAATTTTATCAAAATTTTTATATAAGGCAAAGTAACCGATTATAAACAATAAAATAAAGACCAGAAATTTAAAAAAAAGACCTCTCCTTTCAAATTTACTATACTTCATCTTGTATATATAGTGACTCCCCGCATCACAATCGAAATGGATATTATTTATTAAATCCTTATGTTTTAAAAGAAATTCTTTATAGTTTACACCTATTGCAACAAGATAATCTTTGATAAAGTTCTTGAGATAAAATTTACCGGGTATATTAGAATAATCATTTTGTTCTAAGGCAAGAATAATTTTGCCCTGTATATTTGTTTTTTGCGTTATCTCAGAGATACTGATTTTTGTCTGTAGCCTCTCGCTTTTTAGTAATTCACCTAAACCATTCATAACACCTATATTGTAATAAATTTAAAACATATGTCAACCGTTATGTGCAATTATTTGGTTTTTATATGATGATTTGAAATATAAAACGATAAAATCCCAAACGCATGGCTTAAATTCATTGAATTTTTATAACCAAGCATTGGAATATGAACTGATTCGGAACAATAACTTAAAATATTATCCGAAATACCATAAGCTTCATTTCCTATAATTATATTAAATGGAGTTGTGGGAGGTGCCCATTTTGTTATGGGAATTGATTTTGAAGTTTTTTCGAGTGCAATTACGGGTGTTGCGGTTTTTTGTAAGAATTTGGGGAGATTATCTATGTATTGTATCGGAATCCACTGCTCTGTTCCCATTGCAGACCTTTTTAAATGTGAATTGTCGATATCTAATCCTTTTGTACTGTGAATTAATTCCGAAAATCCGAAATTATCTATAATTCTTAGTATTGAACCTATATTATACGGAGTTAATACCTGATCTAAAATCACCGATATATTTTTTTGATAGTTCCAGATTAGTTCTGCTTTTTCAGTTTTTGATTTAATAAAATAAGATATGGCTTTCCCGCTCAACTTCTGATGAAACGAAAAAAACAATTCGAGAGCCTCTTTATCATTGATCCAAGCCGGTGGTTTATATCTATCAATAGGAGCGTATGAAATTAGACGATTATAATACTCTAAAAATTCATCGGGATTGGATTCATCAATACAGTAAAGGGCAAATTTTGCAAGAGCTGTGTGTTTTTGTCTCGGGCTTAAAAAAATCCACTTGTTCTTTCCTATAATCTTAACGGACTTTCCCATTTACGATATTAAGAGTTGTTATTTTTTTATTTTTTATTAACAAGGGGGTTTCATCCCATAGTAGTATTTTGTCCTTAACCGAAAGCTCAACTTTTTTAAATATATCTATATCAATTTCATTCTTATTGGGTGAAGAGTTATTGCTTTGAACAATATCACCTATGTTAAAACCGTTCAATTCATAAAGTTCCAATTTCTTTTTCTTTTCCGCCGTTAATATCATTCCTTCCGATTCAACTCCGCTCAAGTTAACCTTTTTTAGGTTTGTCAGTAGCAACACCTTTCTGTTTAATAAATCCGACGTTTCGAAATACTTTGTCAATCCTGCACATACCGTTCTTGGGCTTTTCTCTCCAATATCTACCTTTAATACATAAAGATGTTCTGCATTAGGATGTGATTGTACGTCAACTATTAAGCCCACTCTTATATTTAAGACTGAGAAATCCATAAAATCACCACTGTATTTCTTCCTCCATTTTTCTGCATCTTTCATATCAAGTTTTTTATATAATATCTCGGGAATACCTATCTTATGTCGTTTTAAACCTTTGAATTCTGTAACTGTTTCCCAAATATTATTCGATGTTATTTCCTTAGGATATTTTAACATATCAAATAATCTTTTTGATGTTTCGGGAATATAGGGGCTTAAAAGGATTGCCAAGTTCTTTATTAAATACACAAGAATTGTTATTGTTGTCTGCACCTCTTCCCTATCGGTTTTTATTCTTGCCCATGGCTCGGAATCCTGAAAAAACTTATTCCCGTTCTTACTTAATAGGAGTATTAATCTAAGCCCGTCTCTAAGTTTTACCGCTTCAAGATTTTCGGTAATCTCATTGATTTTGTCTTTACATTCATTTACAAAAGTTTCTTGATAGTCAGATAAGGGACCATCAACTATTTCACTGTCAAAATTTTTAACAAGATATACTAAAACTCTATTAACGAGATTACCAATATTATCAAGAAATTCAAAGTTTATTTTTCCAAAAAAGTCTGTCCAGGAAAAAACAGTATCATTCTTTTCAGGTCTTATTGCCAAAAGATAAAATCGCCAGAGATCGATTGGAATAGCTGTTTCCTTTACATCTGTTCCGAAAACGCCTATATTACGAGATTTTGAAAACTTAGTGTCTTCGTAATTAAGATACTCCGTACTATTAATATGATGAAGGAGAGTCCAGTTTTGCCCTGTTCCCATAAGTGTTGCAGGGAATAATACAGTATGAAAAGGTATATTGTCTTTTGCCATAAATTGATAGAGGTCAACCTCGTCAGGATTTTGCCACCATTCTTTCCAATTTTCATCACTCTTTGCCGTTATTGATATATATCCTATCGGTGCATCAAACCAAACATAAAAAACCTTGTCCTCAAATCCCGCTTTCGGTACCGAAACTCCCCATTTTAAATCTCTTGTTATAGGACGAGAGGCAAGTCCTCTTGTAAACCATCCCTGTGTTGTTGTTAAAGCATTATTTACCCACTTACCTTCTTTTGATTGTTTTTCAAACCATTTTTCTAATTTTTTCTCTATTTTATCTAAATCCAAATGCAGATGCTTTGTCTCTTTTAGAATTGGTGGTTTACCGCAGACCTTACATTTTGGACTTATCAAATTTTCCGGTTCCAATAAGCTACCACATTTATCGCATTGATCGCCCCTCGCATCCTCATAATCGCATTTTGGACATGTTCCTTCAACATATCTATCAGCCAAAAACATTTTATCGTAATCACAGTAGGTCCTATTTGAACTATGTTCTGATATATAATTGTTTTTTTCAAGAGCCTTAAATATAAGATGTGATACCTCTCTTTGTTTATCAGTAGAAGTTCTACCGAATATATCAAACTTTATATTAAAAAAACTATATATTTCCGAATGTATCTTATTGTATTTATCACAAATCACCCTTGGTGTTAAGCCCTCTTCTCTTGCTCTATTCTCCGTGGCCGTACCGTATTCATCCGTTCCGCATACATAGAGAGTACCATATCCTCTTGCTCTGCAAAATCGGGCATATACGTCAGCGGATAAAACACTTCCGATAATATTGCCAAGATGAGGCACGTTATTAACATAAGGTAAAGCCGATGTGATTAATTTTTTTTTTTTTAATATTTTGTTTCATTTATTCCTTCTGCATACAGGCAAGATTAATTCTAAAAGAATTGCCCACACAAGAGTTATTCTAATATAAAAAAGTCTTTCTTTCAAGGTTGTAACACGTTTTCACCTCATTTGAATACTGATTATCCCTATAAAGCCAAGTAATATTCCATACTAAAAACTATACACATAAGTTCGTAAAGATAGATATTACCCTGTCAATACGTCTTACGTATCGGTGTTAATAAGAATTGTTCATGATTAAACGTAAGCGATTTATACTCTTGTCCAAAAAGTCCGTGAATTTTTTTAAACTTCGCATTAAAAATTCAGGTACAATATAGTTGACAAATTTTTTTATTAGATTTAATATTTATTTTATAAAGTACAATAGTGAGGTGTATAATGAAAAAATTTATTGTTTCGGATGAGTGTATCGGGTGTAGAGCGTGCGTTGAAGTAGCTTCTGTAAATTTTGCCATAAATGACAGTAAACTTGCATATGTGAAAAAACAACCCACAAATATAAAGGAAGAACAAAAAAGTCAAAAAGCACTTAATATTTGCCCCGTTAATGCAATCTCTTCAAGTGAGTCTAAAATACAAAATGATGTCAAGGTCATTATTGCTACATCAAATATAAAGGAAACTTTAGATAAATATCCTGATTTAAAAGATATTTTGGTAAAACTTTCACCAAAATTTAAAAAGATGCAAAATCCTGTGCTTTATAATACTTTAGCAAGATACGCAAATTTTAATGACGCAGCCAAGGTTACCGGTGTATCTGTTTGCGGAATTTTACATGAAATTAATAAATTTCTCGGCATAGAAGATAAACTGGTAAAGAGTATGCCCGAATGTATTCAAAAAGTTAAAACGCTAAACGAAGATAAGGGGGTAAAAATAACATGGGAAGAGAGTGCGGAAAGATATATATATAATAATAGCAGTATAGAAGAATTAATAAAAAAGGTATCCGAATTATCTCCGCAAAAAAGCATTGTCATCATTGCAGTTGAAAAGCCTAACGAGTTACTAAAAGTCATAACCGGACTCGGACTCTTGTTTAATATGGAAAAAACAAGAGAGTATAGAGTCTCTGTTTTTAACTCAAAAGTAAAAACAGCTCCTTGGACAGAGCGAAAAGATTCTTTTGAAATATTAGATGTAAGAAAGATGTTATCAGACCCTTTTGATATTATTATTAAAAAAGCATATGAAGTTAAAGAAGACAGTGGCTTTATTTTAATTCAGCAATTCGAGCCTACTCCAATGATAAATATGCTTTCAGAGATGAATTTTGAACATATTACAGATAAAAAATCAGAAAATGAATTTTGGATATACCTTCATAAAAAAGAAGATAACCAAGAGGAAACACATACCGAATCTTCAAAAGTAGATGTTGTCATACAGTCAGCAACACCGGTTGCATATCCTGTTATAATGCGTTTACTTCAATCGGATAAGATAAGAAAACATATTAACATAAAAGAATTAAAAGTTTGGGATGAGACCGAAAAGCATCTTGCGTGGATAACAAGCGGTAGAGCGGATATAAGTTTCTCCGCATTAATTACATCTGCTAAATTAAGAAATAGTGATATTAAGATTCCAGCTCTCTTTGTATGGGATAATTTTGTTATTCTTACTCGTTATAAAGCTAACAAATTAAAAGATATTATGGGCAAAGACATTCACACTCCGCTTTTTGAAGAGGCTCCTCCTGCCAAAATAACAAAGTATCTGATAAAGGCAAGCGGTTTAAATCCTGATGATTTTAATTTTGTATTCGGAACACCGTTTGGACGTCCTGAAAAAATTTATGCCGATTTTGTTACGGGTAAAGCTGATACCGTTATTTTAAGAGAACCAGAGGCAAGTTATGCCATAAAAATTATGAGAGATAGAAAAGAGGATATTTCAATAATTTCTTATAATAAAATATGGAATGAGCTCAATCCGGGATTTGGAAGTTTTCCTAATGCAGGTTTAGTTATTAAGGGAGAGTTTGCAAGAAAACACCCAAAGTTAAACAGCGTCTTAATTGATGAATTAAAATCCGCTATCGACTGGGTTAATAAAAACAAAAAAGCTTCGGCAAAACTCTCTTTTGATATGATGCGTCAGCCTGTTGACAGAATCGAGTTGTTTTTAGAAAGAGTAAACTTTAACTTTGTTGAAGGAGAGCCTCTTGTAGAAAAAGTAAAACAATACTTCGATATTCTTGTAAAAAATGATATTGTTAAGATGGATATAGATCAAGCTTTCCTTGATATTTTTAGACTAAATAGCTGATTATCACAAGATAACTCAGGCTTTTGACACTTGACTTTATTTTTTTTTTGTTATACCATGGTATGGCATGAGTAAAAAGATCAACTTATTAATTGTAGATGATGATAAGACGTTTTTGTTAGGTTTAAAAGATGTTCTTGTTTCTTATAATAAAGAATATAGTGTTCATATTGCATTTAGCGGTCAAGAAGCGACAGATATTCTTAATATGAATAGTATAGATATCATTATTATAGATATAAAAATGCAGGTAATGGATGGGTTTGCACTACTTATATTCGTCAGTAATAAATTTAATAATGTCTCGGTTATCGTAACGACTGAATTTGGAACAGAACAAATTGAGAAAAGGATTAGACACATAGGGCTTTGTAAGTACTTAGAAAAACCGCTTAATCTTAATGTTTTAATTACTCTTATAAAGAATTGCTTGGATGAGAAAAATGCCGGTTTTATCAGTGGTATAGACTTAACTTCAATTTTACAATTGATTGAAATAGAACACCAAACTTGTACACTAATTATTACATCTGATAAAAAAAAGGGTAAAATGTCTTTTAATAATGGTATTTTGATAAATGCAGAAACAGATGCGTTAAAAGGAGATACAGCAGCCTACGATATTGTCTTATGGGGTAAAACTGAAATTGTAATTAGTAATAAACATATAAATAAAAAAAATATTACAAAAACATTAAATCAAATTCTTATAAATGCACAGAGCGAAATAGATAAATATGTATATATATCAAAAAATAAAAAGGAGAAAAATATGAATGTAGAAAGACTTAATGAAGCAATAGGAGGATTAAAGAAAGATTTAGGTGCAGGACTTCTTGCTGTGGATTTTTTTTCTATTGCCGACGGACAATCTTTAGCAGGTTTTAATACTCAGCCGAAAGCTTGCGCACTTTTTACCCAATTAACAACAGATTTGAATCAGACCTTAGGAGGAGCGGGCTTTCCTCTAATTGGAAAATACTACATTTTAGATTTAACAGACAAAAGTATGGTTATTGTAATTCCTCTTGGCGACTATATGTGTGGAATGCTTTTAGATAAGGATAATACTAAGTTAGGATTAGTTCTTAATATAGGAATTCCAAAAGCAATTGACGTTTTTGAAGAAGCAATTGTAAGTTAATCTAAAGGAGAATATTATGGGAAAAGAGCTTATAAAAATATTCCAAATTGTTGAGGAAAAGGCAGGAAATAACGGAAGACTTAAACTTTCCCAACAAAGTAAAATTTCGAGATTAATGGCTGAACAGATGACTGATGAGCCTGAAATAATAAAATCTTTAAAGAAAATTGCTTCCGAACTCATCAATACCGATATAGAAAAATATTTATGAACGGCAATGTTTGTTAAAATTTTAGGTACGAGTTAGTTATTATATTTTTTTAAAGTTTTTACTATTAATTCAACTTTTGTTTTTGTTAATTCGGGAAATACAGGGAGTGATATTTCTCTGAAAAACATGTCCTCGGAAATTTTAAGGTTTTCGGTTTCCTTTTTTGAATAATATTTTTTAAAGAATGAGAAGAAATGAATAGGGACAAAGTGTACAGATGGGAATATTTTATTTTTTCGTAAATATATGAGTATTGAATCTCTTTTTTCTTTTAACTCAGGTTTTATAAGTATAGGATAGAGGTGTCTTGCAGAATAATTATGACTTTTAATTTTAGGTATGTCAATAAAACTTAAATTTTGCAAAAACCCATCATACCATTTTGCAATAAGATTTCTACGCTTTGTTATATGTTCAATTTTTTTCATTTGAGCTACACCTATTGCAGCTTGAATATCCGTTAAATTGTTTTTGTATCCGGCATATTCAACATCATAAAAAGGTAATCCTGTTTTATATCTTTCAACATTATTTTTTGATATTCCATGCAATGATAATTTCCTATAAATATCTTCGTCTTTATTGCTTTGTTTAACAATCATACCGCCTTCACCCGTTGTTATATTTTTATTTGAATAAAAGCTAAAACATACTGCGTTTTTCGAATTACCTATTTTAATGCCTTTATATTTGGCACCAATTGCGTGAGCGGCATCTTCGATAAGAAAAAGTTCGTTTTCCTCTGCTATTTTATTTAATTCATCCAAGTCTGCAGATTGCCCTGCAAAGTGAACTGCAATAATACCTTTTAAGTATTTTTTTCTTGTTTTAGAACGTAATCCTTTTGAAGTTTTTATATAATTAGTGTTTATATATTCAAGTATTTTGTTTATATCAATATTAAAGGTTTCCGCTTCAATATCTATTAAAACAGGATGAGCACCTCTATGAATTATAGATAAAACGGTTGAAACAAAAGTATATGGAGTCGTTATTACTTCATCCTTATCGCACACATTATTTACCGAAAGGGAGATATCGAGTGCAGCCGTTCCTGAAGAAACAGCAACAGCCATATTAACACCAAGAAAATCTTTTACATTGTTTTCAAATTCTTTTACTTTTTCTCCGGTGGTTATCCATTTCCCCTTTAATACGCCTGTAACCTCTTCAATTTCTTCTTTACCTATGAACGGCTGTGAGAAGGGGATTTCTTTTGTTGTCAATATCTTTTCTCCTTAAATAATGACCTAAATAAAATTATACATTAATCCGTTTTTAAATCAATTAAAAATTTATTAATATTTTTTTCTTTTGTTGCCCATGAAGTTACGAGTCTTACTACAGAATCATTCTTATTATAGTCTTTCCATATATAAAAGCCATATTTCCTCTGTAATTTATCAATTACCTTATTTGGTAAAATAGGAAAAATTTGGTTGGAGACAGGGGTTGTCATAAATTCATATCCTGCCGACTTAATTCCATCAGATAATTTTTTTGCCATAACATTCGAGTGTTTGCCCAATTCAAAAAATAGATTATCTTTGAAAAATTCAAGAAATTGAACGCCAAGCATTCTTCCCTTTGCAAGTAAAGCACCTTTTTGTTTTAAAATAAATCGAAAGTTTTCTTTTAATGCATTATTATTAATTACTATTGCCTCACCGAATAAGGCACCGTTTTTTGTACCTCCGATGTAAAATATATCAACAAGTTTAGACAGTTCCGGCAGGCTAATGTCATTAGTATCTGATGTTAAAGCCGAGGCCAGCCTTGCTCCATCAAGATATAAAAATAAATTATTTTGTTTGCAAAAAACAGAAAGACTTTCCAATTCATATTTTTTATAAACCGTTCCAATTTCAGTAGAATTTGATATAAAAACGAGTCTTGGTTTAACCATATGCTCATCCTGATGAATATCTATAATGCTTTTAATACTTTTTGGTGTTAATTTCCCGTCTTTTGCTTCAATTGTATTTATTTTATGACCCGTTGTCTCTATTGCTCCCGCCTCATGAACTGCAATATGCCCGGTAGTAGCTGCAATAACCGATTCATACGGTTTTAAGACCGATGAAATAACAGACAAATTAGCCTGAGTACCTCCAGAAACAAAATGTATATCGGCATTGGGGGATTGAATTACATTCTTAATGAGAGATATTGCCTCTTTAGAATAAGTATCATAACCATAACCCTCTTCCTGATTTAGATTTGTCCGTATAAGTGCATTTAAAATATCGGGGTGAGCACCCTCTCTATAATCACTGTTAAAACTATACCTATTCATATCAGTCCCTTATAATCTTATTAAAAATATTACCATAATAG
>Ga0256845_1001446_pt1 | contig 19039 bp, 18 predicted proteins | sample RiftiametaG_FD_189101 | JGI IMG/M metagenome (GOLD analysis project Ga0256845, IMG submission 189101) | Tube worm associated microbial communities from hydrothermal vent at the East Pacific Rise, Pacific Ocean - Riftia | ecosystem: Host-associated > Annelida > Integument > Unclassified ...
TCTATAAAAGATTTATCGGAAGAAATAACACCTCCTGATAAACCTAATAATTTTTCTATAAACCCTTTCTGTGTTTATAGTATTAAAAATGCCTTTATAATAGTCGCCGTCTATATTTATTACTTTGTCTGGAAAACTATCTACATTCATTAAAACTATAATAAAGTAACTCCTATTCCTTTTAAATTGCTATACTCAATAATACCATCATTTATTTTAACACCTTCGGCTATATCTTCCGACAGCAATAAAGCGCCATCCATATCTACATAATCTAATAAAGGTAATAAATGAGCAATAGACGAAATGCCAACAGAAGACTCCGTCATACAACCAACCATTGTTTTCATTTGTAACGTTTTTGCTTGTTCCAACATGCGTTTGGCACTTGTTAAACCTCCACATTTAACGAGTTTAACATTAACACCATGAAAATAGTTATAACATTTTAAAACATCTTCTTCTACTTGACAGCTTTCATCTGCTATTATTGGTAATACCGATTTAGAATAAACCTCTTTATGCCCATCCCAAAAATCCGCTTTCATTGGTTGTTCAATAAATTCAACCCCCAATTCCTTTAGTGCTTTAGCATTTTTTATAGTTTCGTCTACTTCCCAACTACAATTAGCATCTACTCTAAATATAGCATTTGTATGTTTTCGTAACTCTTTAATAATTTTAATATCATCTTTTGTCCCTAATTTTATTTTATAAATAGGCCAAAATTTTTCTAACATTTTAGAAATCATTTTATCAAGTGAATCAATCCCAATCGTATAGTCTGTTTGAGGGTTATTATTAGGAATAAGATTCCAGTATTCAAATAATTTTAAACCTTTTGTTTTAGAATACAAATCGTTATAAGCAATATCTAAAGCGCATAAGGCAAACATGTTATGATTTAATTGCTCTTTAAGTAATTTCCAAAAATCTTCTGGTTGTATTAATTTAGAAATTGATTTAATTAAAGGTTCAACTAGCATAATATCATTCATCATACTATCGACAGAAATACCATAATACGAATTAGAAGTAGCCTCACCGTACCCAACAAAACCATTATTACTTAATTCTACAATTAATGTTGGTTGAATATCATGTGACTTCCTCGAAATGGTAAACGTATGTTTTAATTTTAACTTAAACGGTCTTAATTTTAGCTCCATAATACACCTGTTTAATCTTAAATAAAGATAATAAATTATATCTTTGATATTCATCGTAAATAAACAAATATGCCTTTAGTAACACCACTATCTGCCGACCATAACTTAGAAACCAAAGAATTAGCAGAATTCTTTAACGAAACACTTGGGTTTTGCCCAAATTCTGTACTAACTATGCAACGCAGACCAGCCATTTCAAAAGCCTTTATTAATTTGAATAAAGCGGTTATGGCAAACGAAGGCAAAGTAACTTCAGCATTAAAACGTATGATTGCTTGGGTTTCTAGTAATGCAACTGGTTGTATATATTGTCAAGCACATGCCATTAGAGCTGCCGAACGTTATGGAGCAGAACAAGAACAACTAGATAATATTTGGGAATACAGAACACATGCTGCATTTTCTGAAGCTGAACGTGCTGCTTTAGACTTTAGTTTAGCAGCTTCTCAAGTTCCAAATGCTGTTGATGAAAACATTAAAACCGAATTATATAAATATTGGAATGAGGGTGAAATTGTAGAAATGCTTGGTGTAATTTCACTCTTTGGATATTTAAATAGATGGAATGATAGTATGGGAACTTCTATTGAAGAAGGTGCTGTTGAAAGCGGCAATCAATACCTTGGAAAACATGGTTGGAAGAAAGGAAAACACTTATAAATAGTAACAAGAATGCACAAAAACCCCGAACTTGAATTAGCTTTTAATTTTGTTGAAAAAACCGATAGAACTATTTTTTTAACAGGAAAAGCGGGTACTGGAAAAACTACTTTTCTACACAATATAAAAGCCAATTCGTTAAAACGATTGGTTGTTGTGGCTCCTACAGGAGTTGCAGCTATTAATGCGAAAGGTGCAACTATTCATTCGTTCTTTCAAATGCCTTTTGGTCCTATTTTACCGGAATCTGCACAATCTCAAGCCACAAAATCGAGTTTTCAGAGAAAGTTCAATAAAAATAAAATAGACATTATTAGATCGTTAGATTTATTGATTATTGACGAAATTAGCATGGTTCGTGCCGATTTATTAGATGGTATCGACCAAGTTTTAAAACGCTATAAAGATAGAACCAAAGTTTTTGGAGGTGTACAAGTATTAATGATTGGCGATTTGCAACAATTATCTCCTGTGGTAAAAAATGATGAATGGGAATTATTAAAACCACACTATAATACACCTTACTTTTTTAGTAGTAAAGCATTTATGCAATGCAGCGCCATTAGCATAGAATTAAAGCATATTTACAGACAGGATAACGAGAAATTTATTAAGATTTTAAATGAAATTAGAAATAATGAATTAACTCAACAATCGGCAGATGAACTAAACGAGCGTTATTTACCAAATTTTTCTCCAAAAAAAGATACTGGCTATATTACATTAACAACGCACAATAATAGAGCGATGGAAATGAATAATACTGAACTAAAAAAAATAAGTTCTAAAAGTTATTTTTATAAAGCTACAGTTGAAGGTAAATTTCCTGAATATTCTTTTCCTACACATGAGAAATTAGAGTTGAAAGAAGGTGCTCAAGTCATGTTTATTAAAAATGATAGCTCGCATGAAAAGCGGTATTTTAACGGGAAAATTGGAAAAATAATTCATTTAAATAAAAAAGAAATTATTGTTCGTTGCCCTGAAGATGATTTTAATATTGAAACCACCCCAGAAACTTGGGAAAATGTAAGTTATTCTATTAATACAGAAACAAAAGAAATTACAGAGAATATTTCTGGTTCTTTTGAGCAAGTTCCACTGCGATTGGCATGGGCAATTACCATTCATAAAAGTCAAGGATTAACATTCGAAAAAGCAATTATTGATGCGCAAGCCTCCTTTGCTCACGGACAAACTTATGTGGCTTTAAGTAGATGTAGAACACTTGAAGGTATTGTATTAAAAAATCCAATTACAGAAAGTAGTATTATAAATGACGGTAGAGTAACTTCGTTTAATAAAAATGTAGAAGACAACCTTCCCGATGTAGAAACACTAAATGAATCTCAAAAAATATATCAGTTAAATTTAATTAAAGACGCCTTTAATTATTATGCGTTTCTATATCCTGTAAAACGCTTAATAGACATTTATTACACTAATAAAACTAGTATTATAGGAACAATGATTGACCCTTTATTAACCATAAAAGATGAAGGTATTACCAAATTATTACAAATAAGTAATGGTTTTCATCATCAATTAAACGAATTATGTGCTGAGGTTAAAGAACCCGAAAATGATGCGACAATTCAAGAAAGAATACAAAAAGCTGTCCTTTATTTTATAAAACATACCGAAGAAAAAATAAAAACACCTTTAAGCAAACTAACCTATTCTACCGAAAATAAAGCTGTTGAAAAAGATATAAAAAAGCAATTAAAACTATTAAACGAACACTTATTAGTAAAAATGTTTTGTTTAAATGGGTTAAAAAATGGCTTTACAACAACAAAATATTTAGAATTACGCGCAAAAGCTATTTTACAAAAAAGTACAGTTACTACAAGTAAAAAAGAATATACTGCGCCAACATCGACAGAGCATCCTATATTATTTTCTGCTTTACGCGCTTTAAGAGGTCTTTTTGCCGAAGAAAATGATATTGAACACTTTCAAATTTTCACCCAAAAATCGTTATTCGAAATGTGTGAAACACTTCCCACAACCACAAAACAACTACGTGCTGTAAACGGTATGGGAAAAGTAAGAGTAGAAAAATATGGCAATAAAATTATTGAAGCTATACAACGCTATTGTGATAAAAACAACATAGTGCCTAAAAAAGATATTGCAGAAAAGAAAACAACATCTAAAAAAGGTGAATCACACAAAATATCGTTACAGCTTTTTAAAGACGGATTGTCTATTGCTGAAATTTCAAAAAAAAGAGATTTAGTTACAGGAACTATTGAATCGCATTTAATAAAGTTTATTACCACCGGTGAATTAAAAATCACAGACTTAATGCCAAAAGAAAAATACTTAGAATTGAAAAAAATAATGCAAGAAACTACTTTTGAAAATACTTATGAATTAAAAAATAAAATTGATTCTAAGTTTACGTATAACGAGATTAGAATGGTGAGTAGAGATATTTAGATTGTTAAACTAGAATACTTCGTTTTTAGATAAATTAATCAGATTGAAAGCTTTGAAAAAAAAAACAAAAAGAGAAAGCTTTTCTTTTGGAATAGAAAAAAAAATGAATTACTTCTTTCCACCAACAACAATAACAATTTCTCCTTTTGGCGGTTTGTTTGTATAATGTTCTAAAACTTCTTTGGCGGTTCCACGAATAGTTTCTTCGTATAGTTTTGTTAATTCTCGTGATACTGAAACAGGTCGATCTTTTCCAAAATATTCACAAAAGTGACCAAGTGTTTTTATTAATTTATGTGGAGATTCGTAAAAAATAATAGTTCTAGTTTCTTCTGCAAGTAAAAGCAATCTAGTTTGTCTACCTTTTTTAACAGGCAAAAATCCTTCAAAAACAAATTTATCGTTTGGTAAACCAGAATTCACTAACGCTGGTACAAATGCAGTTGCTCCTGGTAAGCAATCTACTTCTATATTATTTTCAATACAAGCTCGTGTGAGTAAAAATCCAGGGTCTGAAATGGCTGGAGTTCCAGCATCGCTAATTAAAGCTACGGTAATTCCGCTTTTAAGTTTTTGAATTATGCTTTCAACTGTTTTATGCTCGTTATGCATATGATGCGATTGCATATGTGTAGAAATTTCGAAATGCTTTAATAATTTCCCTGAAGTTCGTGTGTCTTCTGCAAGAATTAAATCGACTTCTTTTAAAACCTGAACGGCTCTAAAAGTAATGTCTTTTAAGTTTCCTATGGGTGTTGGTACAATGTAAAGTTTACTCATGTGTTAGTGATTGAACGGTTTGTTTGAGCTCTTTTTGTGTTTACAAAAAAGCGAGTAGTGAAAGCACGACCACGTTTTTTAACGTGGGAACACCCAAAATTTATTCAAACTTACTTTCCATAATTTGAATAAAACGTTCTTCAAATTCTTCTTTTCCAACCCAATCGTTATAATCTGGTTTTACAATATTTTCTATAAATTGTTTTGCATCACTAAAAGTAGCTGTAGTGTTTAATTGCGAAATTACACGCTCGTAATCTTCACTTTCCCCATTAAAAAGATGCTTTATAAAAGCTATTTTATCGTTAAGTCCAATATTTAATCCGCCCAGATTTAGTTTGTCGTTAAGCGATTTTTTGTCTGCTGTACCATTTTGAGATTTAGAAACAGGTTCAAAAACTGGCATCTCTTTAAAATCTGCCGTAATATCTTCAAAATCGTTTTTATAATATTTTTTATTCGGAATAGCTTCTTCAAAGATAGTATCTACCTCTAAAGTTTCTTGTGGCATTTGTGCTACCATATCCTTAATGGTTTCCATTAATGGTTCTGCAATTACCTCATCTTCACCCTCATCCAAATTAATGTATATTTTATCTTCAATCTCAATAGTGTCACTTACTTTATTATTAAAAGCTTCGTCTAACATCCCGAAAAATGAAGAATCACTACCAATTGTAGGAATGTCATCTTCAAAATTATCGTGTGCAAATTTTAAAACCGATAGTTTTTCCAAAAGCGCCGAAGCCTCTGTATGCATTTTAATTACATCTTCCTTCCCTTTCAATTTAAGAATTCTGTGTGCTATACTAACCAATTCAGATTCTAGCTTCTTCTTCATTATTTATAATTTTTAAATTAATGCTATTTAGGTTTTTGATTTTTAATAAATTTACGCCACCTTTATACAAACGAATAATAGCTTTGTTTTAGTGTTAAAACTACGAAATGTTTCTTGAAAATACAGTAAATCATAAAGAACAATTTGGATGGATTGAAGTAATCTGTGGCTCCATGTTTTCTGGAAAAACGGAAGAATTAATCCGAAGACTTAAGCGTGCGCAATTTGCAAGGCAAAAAGTAGAGATTTTTAAACCTGCAATTGATGTGCGTTATGATGAAGATATGGTAGTCTCGCATGATGCTAACGAAATTCGTTCTACACCAGTTCCTGCGGCAGCAAACATTCCTATTTTAGCCGATGGTTGCGATGTGGTTGGTATTGATGAAGCTCAGTTTTTTGATGATGAAATTGTTCGCGTTTGTAACGATTTAGCCAACAAAGGTGTTCGCGTTATTGTTGCAGGTTTAGACATGGATTTTAAAGGTAACCCGTTTGGGCCTATGCCTTTTTTAATGGCTACAGCCGATTATGTTACCAAAGTACACGCGGTTTGTACAAGAACAGGAAATTTGGCACAATACAGTTATCGAAAAGCAAAAAGCGACAACCTAGTTCTTTTAGGTGAAGTTGAAGAATACGAACCTTTAAGTAGAGCCGCATATTATAAAGCGATGCTTCGTGATAAAGTACGAAATATGAAGGTTAACGACGCTGAAGAAATCGCTTCTAAATCTAAAAAAACCAATGCCTAAAGCGCAAGAAACTGTACTTGAAATTGATTTAAATGCGCTTAAACACAACTATTCGCATTTAAAATCTAAGCTTAATAAAAACACTAAATTTTTAGCGGTTGTAAAAGCCTTTGCTTACGGTAGTGATGCTTCCAAAATTGCTAACTATTTACAAGAATTAAATGTTGATTATTTTGCCGTAGCATATGTAAACGAAGGTGTTGCATTACGAAATTCTGGTATTAAAAAACCTATTATTGTATTACATCCGCAAGCAATAAATTTTAAAGCTTTAATTAATAATTGTTTAGAACCTAGCCTGTATAATGCTAAAGTTTTAAATGAATTTATTAAAATCGCTTCCGCGGAAAAACAAACCAATTACCCTATTCATATAAAATTTAATACAGGTTTAAACCGACTTGGTTTTGAGGCAAATGAGGTTGAAAATTTAGTTTCAAAAATAAAGGAAACAGCTTCTATAAAGGTAAAATCGATTTTTTCGCATTTAGCAGCAAGTGAAGATTTAAAAGAACGAAAATTTACTTTAAATCAAATCGCAAGCTTCAAAATTATCTCAAAAAATATGATTGATGCATTGGGTTACAAACCGATGCTTCATATTTGTAATACTTCAGGAATTTTAAATTATCCTGATGCACATTTCGATATGGTTAGAAGTGGTATTGGGCTTTATGGTTTTGGTAATTCAGAAAAAGAAAACAAAAATTTAAAACCTATTGCGACTTTAAAAACTATTATTTCTCAAATTCATAATATAGAAAAAGGAGAATCTATTGGTTATAACCGTGCCTTTAAAAGTAATGAGGTGTTAAAAACGGCCACATTGCCTATTGGTCATGCCGATGGTATTGGTAGACAATTTGGTAATGGTAAAGGCTTTATAACCATAAACGGACAAAAAGCATACATTATTGGAAATGTTTGTATGGATATGATTATGGTTAACATTTCTGATATTGACTGTAAAGAAGGTGATGAAGTCATTATTTTTGGACAAAACACTACGGCCGAAAATTTAGCAGAAACAGCAAATACCATTTCTTACGAACTTATAACTGCTATTTCACAACGCGTTAAACGTGTTTTTATGAAATAGTTCTCCTTTCAAATTTTAACATATTATTATTTTAACTAAATTAGTAGCTTACTAACTTAAAACTATTAATAATGTTAAAAGAATTTAAAGAGTTTATTACTGGCGGTAATGTTATAGAATTTGCTGTTGCTGTAATTATGGCTGGTGCCATTGGCGGTGTTGTTAAAGGATTTGTAAACAATATTGTAATGCCTTTTGTTGGTCATTTTACTGGCGGAGTAGATTTTGCTGATAAGAAAGTTGTTCTTGATGAGGCTATTGTTGATGCAGCAGGTGTTGTTACTACGCCAGAAAACGCTATTATGTGGGGAAGCTGGATTAATACTATTATAAACTTGGTGATTGTTGGTTTTGTTATGTTCTTAATTGTAAAAGCATACAACAAAACTAAAGCGCCAGTTGAAGAAGCTGCTCCTGCAGAACCTTCAGATAATGATTTACTTGCTGAAATAAGAGATTTGTTAAAAAAATAACTTATTGTTAAAAAAATAACATTGTGTTATTTGTTGTTAAAAAGACCTCAATTTTAAAATTTGAGGTCTTTTTTATTATACCTAAATAAAATTAATACTTAATTTTGTGCACGATTTAAAATCATAAAAAATGAAAGTAGCTGTAGTTGGAGCAACAGGAATGGTAGGCGAAGTAATGTTAAAAGTATTAGCAGAACGTAATTTTCCTATTGATGAATTATTATTAGTCGCATCAAAGCGTTCTATAGGAAAAAAACTAATGTATAAAAATGAAGAACATACGGTAATAGGTTTAGCTGATGCGGTTGAAGCAAGACCAGATATTGCAATTTTTTCTGCTGGTGGAGATACGTCTTTAGAATGGGCACCAAAATTTGCTGAAGCCGGTACAACAGTAATAGACAACTCTTCTGCGTGGAGGATGGATCCGACAAAAAAATTAGTAGTTCCAGAAATAAATGCACACGAATTAACAAAAGACGATAAAATTATAGCAAATCCTAATTGTTCAACCATACAAATGGTGATGGCATTAGCACCTTTGCATAAAAAATATAAAATGAAACGTGTGGTTGTTTCAACATACCAATCGGTTTCAGGAACTGGTGTAAAAGCAGTTAAACAATTAGAAAATGAAATTGCGGGTATTGATGGCGAAATGGCTTATCCTTATCCTATAGGAAGAAATGCATTACCACATTGTGATGTTTTTGAAGAAAACGGCTATACTAAAGAAGAGATGAAATTATCTCGCGAGCCACAAAAAATATTTAATGACAGAACGTTTTCTATAACTGCAACTGCTGTTAGAATTCCAACAGCTGGCGGACATTCAGAAGCTGTAAATGTTGAGTTTGAAAATGATTTCACTATCGCTGATGTTCGTAAAATGCTAAGCGAAACTTCTGGAATAGTTCTACAAGATAATATTGAAACCAACAGCTATCCGATGCCAATTTTTGCACACGGAAAAGATGATGTTTTTGTTGGTAGAATTCGTAGAGACGAAACACAACCAAACACATTAAATATGTGGATTGTTGCCGATAACCTCCGCAAAGGAGCAGCTACTAACGCTGTTCAAATTGGAGAATATTTAGTTGAACACAATTTAGTGTAAACTGTTAAACATTATAACTTTATATAAAACTTCTGTATTTCGGTACAGGAGTTTTTTTGTTTACTTTTGAAAAAACTAAAACTCATCAATCATGAAAAAATTAATAATTAGTCTTTTAACACTTGTCGTTTTTGTTGCATGTAAAAAAGAAAAGGTTGAAAAAAAAGCAATTGTTGTGAATTATCCTGAAACAAAAAAAATTGATACCGTTACTAACTATTTTGGAATTGATGTAAAAGACCCTTATCGTTGGTTAGAAGACGATAGAAGCGATGAAACGGAAGCTTGGGTAAAAGCACAAAACGTTTCTACTTATGGATATTTAGACAAAATTCCTTATAGAGAAGAGCTAAAGCAACGATTAGAAAAATTATGGAATTACGAAAAACTTGGGTCACCCTTTATTGAAGGCGATTACACATATTTCTTCAAAAATGATGGACTACAAAATCAATATGTACTTTATAGATATAAAACTGGTGATAAGCCAGAAAACGCTGAAGTGTTTCTAGACCCAAATACATTTAAAGAAGACGGCACAATATCACTAGGAGGCAGAAGTTTTTCAAAAGACGGAAAAACATTAGCATATAGTATCTCTGAAGGTGGAAGCGACTGGAGAAAAATTTTGGTTATGAATACCGAAACCAAAGAAATTGTAGAAGACACTATTATTGATGTAAAATTCAGCCCTATTTCTTGGTACAAGAACGAAGGATTTTATTATTCAAGTTACGATAAACCTAAAGGAAGTGAACTTTCTGCTAAAACAGACCAACATAAAGTATATTATCATAAACTAGGAACACCTCAAAAAGACGATGCACTAATTTTTGGTGGTACTCAAGATGAAAAACACCGTTATATTTATGGAAATGTTACAGAAGATGATAAATATTTAGTTATTGCTCCTAGAGTTTCAACATCTGGAAATAAATTGTATATAAAAGATTTATCCAACCCAAACAATCCGTTTGTAACCATTTTAAATCATACAGACAGCGATACTTATATTATCGATAATGTAGGTAGCAAACTGTTTTTGGTAACCAACCTTGATGCACCAAACCAAAAGATAGTAACTGTTGATGCCTCTAACCCAACACCAGAAAATTGGGTTGATTTTATTCCAGAAATAGAACATGTTTTATCACCTTCAACTGGTGGTGGATATTTCTTTACAGAATATATGGTTGATGCTATTTCTAAAGTAAAGCAATATGATTATAACGGGAAATTCATCCGAGATATTGACCTTCCAGGGGTAGGAAACGCTGGTGGTTTTGGTGGCAAAAAAGAAAATAAAACAGATTACTATTCATTTACAAACTACAATACACCATCAAGTATTTATAAGTTTGATGTAGAAACAGGTAAGTCTGAATTGTATTGGAAACCTACAATAGAATTTAATAGTGATGATTTTGCAAGTAACCAAGTGTTTTATACATCAAAAGATGGAACAAAAATTCCAATGATTATTACTCACAAAAAAGGTATAGAACTTAACGGTAAAAACCCAACTATTCTTTATGGTTATGGTGGTTTTAATATTAGCTTAAACCCTTCATTTAGCATTACAAATGCTGTTTGGATGGAGCAAGGTGGTATTTTGGCTGTACCTAATTTACGTGGAGGTGGTGAATACGGTAAAAAATGGCACGATGCAGGAACGCAATTAAAAAAACAAAATGTATTCGACGATTTTATCGCTGCAGGAGAATATTTAATTGAAAACAAATACACGTCTTCAAATTATTTAGCAATTCGTGGTGGGTCAAATGGCGGATTATTAGTTGGTGCTGTAATGACGCAACGACCGGATTTAGCTAAAGTCGCATTGCCTGCTGTTGGAGTTTTAGATATGCTACGCTATCATACCTTTACCGCTGGAGCAGGTTGGGCATACGATTATGGTACAGCAGAAGACAATAAAGAAATGTTTGAATACCTTAAAGGTTATTCACCTGTACATAACGTAAAACATGGCGTAGAATATCCAGCAACTTTAATAACTACTGGCGACCACGATGATAGAGTTGTACCGGCGCATAGTTTTAAATTCGCTGCCGAATTACAAAGCAAACAAACTAGCACAAACCCGACATTAATTCGTATTGAAACAGATGCAGGTCATGGAGCAGGAACACCTGTGAGTAAAACCATAGAGCAATATGCTGATATTTTTGGTTTTACACTTTATAATATGGGGTTTGATGTATTGCCAAGCAAAACAAAAGAGAAAATAAAAGGGTAAAAATATTCTTTAAAATAATTAAAAATTCACTCAAATTTTGGGTGAATTTTTAATTATAAATTCTTGGTCTCTAAATTGAATTTTATCGCCTATTGTTTTACCAATCAATAATTGCCCAATAGGAGTATTTGATGAAATAGCGTAAAACAACTCCTTACCAACCTTAAGTTCTCCTCCACTAATAGCTATAAAATAATTAGCGTTTGTTGTATAGACAAGGCTTCCTAATCCAATAATTTTTGAAGAATTGTTTATGTTAATTTTAGAAAGTGCTTCTTTAACTTTTACTATTTCGGCTAATTGATTTCCTGCTTTTTCGCGTTCTAATTGTAACATGGCGCGACCCGTTTCATGCTTATCGCCTGCGCTACTTTTTGTTTCGGAAGTTAATGCTATTTGTATTTCGTTAATTGTGTTTTGAATTGTTTGAAATCTGTTTTCAACAAATTCTTTACACTGATTATATAAACTTTGTTTAATATTCATATTACATTTCTCGCAAATGGATTCCTGCCTGCGCAAGAATGACAAAGACCCTAAATTAATTCTGCTAATTCTTTTCCAACTAAACTACCTATTGCAACTCCCATTCCACCAAGGCGAACACCACAAAAAATATTGTTAGAAACTTGCTTTACAATTGCTTTTTTCTGATTTCCTATTCCCATAATTCCGCTCCAACGATACTCTATCTGAAAAGGTATATTTGGTAAAATTGTTGTTTTTAATAACTCTTCAAGCTTATTTTGTATTAACTCTGTTCGATTAAATTCTGTTGTTTCTTCAGCCTTGAAATCTAAGTTCCTTCCTCCTCCAAATAGAATTCTATCATTTATATTTCTAAAATAATAATAGCCTTTATCTAAATGAAATGTCCCTTTTATGTGTAAATTTTTTATTGGTTTTGTTATTAAAACTTGTGCTCGTGCGGGTTTTACCTTTTCGTTTAAAAGTTGCGATGCAAAACCATTAGTTGCTATTAGTAATTTTGATGTTGAAAAATCAAATAGATTTGTTTTTATTTTTACTGAGTTATTGTTTTCTAAAAATGTTTTAACTATAACGTTATTCAATATTTTTATACCTTTTTGTTGTACTTTTTGAAGTAAAGCATCCATCATTTTTCCTGTGTCAATTTGTCCCTCAAATTGATTGAAAATATATTGTTTTTCAATATTTTGAAAATTAAAAAGGTTGTCTTTTAAGCTGAAAACATTTGTATTAAAAATAGGTTTTAGTAATTGATTGATGGAGGTTTTTTGTGATATACAATTTTCAAATAATTCGGAATTATTTTGATTAAATAACTCAAAACCTCCGTGTTGTACATAATTTATGTTTTTATCTCCTAAAGTTTTTCTTAATAGTTTTAATCCTTCAACACGTTTATTTACAAGTTCTAAAATCTCTGTTTCTGTATGTGTTTTTAAATCGTCAAGAATTTCGCTAAGACTTCCAAAACAAGAAAATCCTGCGTTTTTTGTACTTGCTCCTTGTGGTAAAATACCTTTTTCGAGAATTAAAATATTAGCTTTAGGAAATTGTTCTTTTAAATTTAATGCGCAATTTAAACCTACAATACCACTGCCAACTATAGTGAAATCTATATTTGTTAACCAGCTTTTTATTTCCCAATAAGATAAATTCAAAATGTTAGGTTTTAAGTTTAGTAAAAGTAACGATTTTGCGTTAAGGATAGTAGCGACATCCTTTTTGAGGCACGAAAAAAGATATAGCGAATAGCCTGACTTTTGCTTTTTTAGGCAAAAGTAACGCCATAAAAAAACTCCGAAATTGTTTTCGGAGTCTTAATTATTTATTCTTCAATTGGTTTTTCTAATACAAAATCTTCCATAAATTTTGTGGTATAGTTTCCTGCTACATAGTCTGGATGTTCCATAAGTTGCCTGTGAAATGGAATGGTGGTTTTGATTCCTTCTATAACGAATTCATCTAAGGCACGTTTCATCTTACTAATAGCTTCTTCTCGTGTCTGCGCTGTTGTAATTAACTTTGCAATCATTGAATCGTAATTTGGCGGAATTGTGTAACCGGCATACACGTGGGTGTCTAAACGCACACCGTGCCCACCTGGAGCATGCAATGTGGTAATAAGTCCTGGTGATGGTCTGAAATCGTTAAATGGATCTTCAGCATTAATTCGACATTCAATTGAGTGCAATTTTGGTGTGTAATTTTTTCCTGAAATTGGAACACCTGCTGCTACTAGAATTTGTTCGCGTATTAAATCGAAATCTATAACTTGCTCTGTAATAGGGTGTTCTACTTGAATACGTGTATTCATTTCCATGAAATAGAATTTTCTGTTTTTATCTACTAAAAATTCTATGGTTCCTGCGCCTTCGTATTTAATGAATTCTGAGGCTTTTACAGCGGCTCTACCCATTTTTGCTCTAAGCTTATCCGTCATAAACGGTGATGGAACTTCTTCCGTAAGCTTTTGATGACGACGTTGAATTGAGCAATCTCTTTCTGATAAATGACATGCTTTACCTCTAGAATCACCAACAATTTGAATTTCAATATGTCTTGGTTCTTCTATGAGTTTTTCCATATACATATCGTCGTTACCAAAACAAGCTTTTGCTTCTTGCCTAGCAGAATCCCATGCTTCTTTAAGTTCTTCTGGTTTCCAAACAGCACGCATGCCTTTTCCTCCTCCACCAGCTGTTGCTTTAAGCATAACTGGATAGCCTGTTTTCTTTGCGATTTTTTGGCATTCTTTAAAATCGACAATAATTCCATCACTTCCAGGAACACATGGTACGCCTGCGGCTTTCATGGTTTCTTTAGCATTGGCTTTATCGCCCATTCTGTCTATCATTTCCGCGGAAGCGCCAATGAATTTTATGCCATGTTCTTCACAGATTTCTGAAAATTTAGCGTTTTCTGATAAAAAACCATACCCTGGATGAATAGCATCGGCATTTGTAATTTCTGCCGCCGCTATAATGTTTGACATTTTTAAATAGGATTCACTACTCGCTGGGGGACCAATACATACAGCTTCATCAGCAAATTTTACATGAAGACTTTCTTCGTCGGCTGTTGAATATACTGCAACGGATTTAATTCCCATTTCTTTACAGGTTCTAATAATACGTAGTGCTATTTCCCCTCTATTGGCAATCAATATTTTTTTAAACATAACTTCTTGAATTAAAAATTACAAATTCCAATCGCCAAATTCCAAATATTGGATTTCGAGATTTGTATATTGGAATTTTTAACTGGTTATGATGGGTCTACTAAAAATAAAGGTTGATCGAATTCTACAGGTGAAGAATCGTCAACTAATATTTTAACTACTTTTCCTGAAACTTCAGATTCAATTTCATTGAAAAGTTTCATAGCCTCAATAATACAAAGTACATCGCCTTCTCCAATTGTTTGTCCTACTTCAACAAATAATGGTTTATCTGGTGATGGTTTTCTATAAAATGTTCCAATAATTGGTGATTTTATAGTAATGTATTTTGAATTTTCTTCGTCTTCTGAAGCTGTCGCAGATGATGTTTGTGTATCAGTTTTTACCTCAACAACTGGAGCCAAAACTTGTGGTATTGGTTGAGCTGCAACTGGTGCATAATGTACAGTTGGTGCATCTGAACCTGAGTCTGTTTTAATTGTGATTTTGATATCTTTCATTTCTAATTTAACCTCGCTTGCTCCAGATTTGGCAACAAATTTAATTAAATTTTGAATCTCTTTTATATCCATAATTTTGCTTATTAGTTAGTGGTTAGTTTAACGAATTATATGCCCATTTAAAATAAATAGATCCCCAATTAAATCCGCCTCCAAAAGCGGCAAATATTAAATTATCTCCTTTTTTAAGTTGTGATTCGTAATCATTTAAAAGTAAAGGTAATGTAGCCGATGTTGTATTGCCATACTTTTCTATATTCATCATTACCTTTTCGGTTTCTAAACCTATTCGGTTTGCCGTAGCATCAACAATACGTTTGTTGGCTTGATGTGCAACTAACCAATCAACATCTATTTTAGTTAGGTTATTGCGTTCTAATATTTTTTCGGCTGCATCTGCCATGTTAAAAACAGCATTTTTAAAAACCGTTTTCCCTTCCTGGAATGCAAATTGCTCCCCTTTTTCTAAGGCTTCATTTGTAATAGGGTATGACGAACCTCCAAAAGTTGCTTGTAGAAAATCTCTACCAGAACCATCGCTTCTAAGATACTCGTCTTGCAATCCAAGATTTTCTTCGTTCGGCTCAAATAAAACAGCTCCTGCTCCATCTCCAAATATGATACAAGTTGCTCTATCTTTATAATTAATCATTGAAGACATTTTATCAGCTCCAATTAAAAGTACATTTTTATAACTTCCAGATTCAATATATTTTGCTGCAACCGACATTCCGAACAAAAAACTTGAACACGCCGCGTCCAAATCAAAAGAAAACGCATTAACGGCTCCTATATTACTAGCGGTAAATGCTGCTGTTGAGGCGGCTTTCATGTCTGGTGTTGCTGTTGCAACAATAACAAGTTCTATATCTTTAGGGTCAATCCCTTTTTTATTAATAAGGTCTTTGGCAGCATTAATAGCTAAAAAGGAAGTTCCTTTACCTACGTCTTTAAGTATTCGACGTTCTTTAATTCCTGTTCTAGAGGTAATCCATTCATCATTAGTATCAACCATTGTTTCCAAAATTTGGTTGGTTAATACGTATTCTGGTACATAGGCACCTACAGCTGTAATCGCTGCTGAAATTTTACTCATAACTTTATAGTTAATTCGACCAAAAAATCATTAAAATTGGACAAAAACGTTCAAAATCTGGGGAAAACTACTAAATTTTGACGAAATAATGTGCAAATTAAATGTTTTTGTCTTTTAGAAATATCATATCATAAAAAAAACGCTCACAAGTGAGCGTTTTATTATATGCATGCATAATATTTATGCTACGTTTTCTACTTCTTCAGAGTTATCAATTAGTACTTGACCTCTGTAGTATAATTTTCCTTCATGCCAATGTGCTCTATGATATAAGTGAGCTTCACCTGTTGTTGGGCAAGTAGCAATTTGTGGCGCAGTTGCTTTGTAATGCGTTCTTCTTTTATCTCTTCTTGTTTTCGAGATTTTTCTTTTAGGATGTGCCATTTTCTATATTTATTTATCCGTTAATAGTTTCTTTAATGTATTCCATCGAGGATCTATTTCATCCTCAGTTTTTTTATCTTCACTAAGCTTTGGGCTTAATTCTTCTAATTTTTCAAGTATATCTGAATTTAAAGTTCCATCTTCAACTCCAGGGTGAATGCGTTTAATTGGTACATTTAATATCGTTGATTCATAAATGTATTGCTGTATATTGATTTCATACATTCCGTGAGGAATAATAAGAATATCTATATTTTCATCATTATACTCATCACCAAAATTAACCACCAAATCAAATTCATTTTCAATAGATTGATTAAATGGTTCATTTGTTAAGTCGCAATTAACATTAACAAATCCTGAAATTTTAAAATGTAATTCTAGTAATGTTGCCTTTTTTTCTAATTCAAGATTAACATTAATGTTTACATTATTAAACTCTTCATACTCAAAATGTTCAAAGAACGCTTGCTCAATTTTATATTCAAAATAATGTTTTCCTGTTTTTAGCCCTACAAAAGGAATTGTAAACTCTTTCAACGGCTTCATTATCACATCTATTTTGAGCCTGCAAATATATAAATTTTTATTTATGTGGCATTACTTATAAACATTTTTTTGTTTATATCTTTTACTAAGAATTATCCTTGTGTTTTAAAAACAAAATGGGGTGAACGGATTAAGCTTTAATGTTAATGAAAACATGCTTATTTACGCACATTTCTTGGCTGTTTTTTTAACGGATTAGAAGTAAGCTCCTTATAATCAAGCCTGTTTTTAAATATTTGTATTGCAGTAAAAACAGCTTCCTTAAAAGAATTCTCGTCAGCAATTCCTTTTCCTGCTATTTCATAAGCAGTTCCATGATCTGGAGATGTCCTTACTTTATTTAAGCCCGCTGTATAATTTACACCTTGCCCAAAAGAAAGGGTTTTAAAAGGTATTAACCCTTGGTCGTGATACGATGCAATAATCGCATCAAAATTCTTATAATTATTAGAACCAAAAAAACTATCGGCTGCATATGGTCCATAAACAAGCTTTCCTTCTTCTTTAATTTTGCTTAAAGTTGGTCTTAAAACGTCATCATCTTCATTCCCTATTACTCCATTATCTCCTGTATGAGGATTAATTCCTAAAACAGCAATTTTGGGCTTTCTTATTTTGAAATCTTTTATAAGTGAATTATAAACCGTATTTATTTTTTCTGTAATTAATTCTGATGATATATGCTCTACAATATCTTTTAACGGAACGTGATCTGTTAACAAACCAACTCTTAAATCATTGTTTACCATAAACATTAAGCTCTCGCCTTCAAGTTGTTCTGCCAAATAATCGGTGTGTCCAGGAAATTTAAAATCTTCCGATTGTATATTGTGTTTGTTTATTGGAGCAGTAACCAATACATCTATATCGCTATTTTTTAAAGCTTTTGTTGCTTTTTGCAGTGATTTAATTGCAAACTCGCCAATTTTAATATCTTCTTTTCCAAAATCAATATTTACAACATCGTTCCAACAATTAAACACATTTACTTTTCCAAAAGCTATTTGGTTTAAATCGTTTATGTTATTAAAATTGATTCCTGACTTATAATGAGATTTCAAGAAACTCATGGTTTTTGCCGAAGCAAAAATTACTGGTGTACAAAATTCTAAAATTCTTGAGTCTTCAAATGTTTTTAAAACTATTTCTCCACCAATACCATTTAAGTCACCTATTGATATCCCAACTATTATATTTTCTGCTTTCTTCATTAAAAATGACAACTTTTGTTTGTAGTTTTGATGTACAAATTTAACTAAATAAACAGATAAAATTATGTTTACTGGAATTATTGAAGATTTAGGTGTTGTTTCAAATTTAAGAACGGAGTTTGATAATCTTCATATTTCTATTAAAAGTTCTATTACTTCTGAATTAAAAATCGATCAAAGTGTCGCACATAATGGTATTTGTTTAACTGTTGTTGAAATTAATAAAGACGAATATACTGTTACTGCAATAAAAGAAACGTTAGATAAAACCAACTTAAAAACTCTAAAAGTTAATGATAAGGTTAATCTTGAAAGAGCAATGAAACTTGGTGATAGACTTGACGGACATATTGTTCAAGGTCATGTAGATCAAACGGCAACATGTACAAATATTGAAGAAGCAAACGGAAGTTGGGTGTTTACTTTTAGTTATGATGACACATTGAATAACATTACTATTGAAAAAGGCTCAATAACTATAAACGGTACAAGTTTAACGGTTTTAAATTCAAAGAAAAATAGTTTTAGCGT
>Ga0256845_1001447_pt1 | contig 19035 bp, 13 predicted proteins | sample RiftiametaG_FD_189101 | JGI IMG/M metagenome (GOLD analysis project Ga0256845, IMG submission 189101) | Tube worm associated microbial communities from hydrothermal vent at the East Pacific Rise, Pacific Ocean - Riftia | ecosystem: Host-associated > Annelida > Integument > Unclassified ...
AAAATAATAAGATAGCGGAGATATTTAATACTATGAATTATGGTCCCGCTCCAGAAAGTAATACCAATGTTTTAAATTGGCTAAAAAGTTATGAAAAATCATCGCGTATTTTTATTAATGGTGAATGGCAAAAAGCGACAACGAAAAACCTTTTTGATAGCTGTAATCCAGCGACAGGAGAGCAGCTTGCAAAAATTGCTCAATCCACCAGTCAACAGGTTGATTTAGCAGTCGCCTCTGCTCGACAAGCACAAAAAGGTTGGAATGATGTTGGCGGCAAAGGCCGTGCGAAATATCTTTATGCCATTGCAAGACTGTTACAAAAACGATCTAGAGAATTAGCTGTTCTAGAATCAATGGATAATGGAAAACCGATCCGCGAAACTCGTGATGTCGATATTCCATTAGCGATCCGGCACTTTTATCATCATGCGGGTTGGGCGCAATTAATGGAGTCTGGTTCAAGTTCGGAGTTTAATGACTTTGAACCACTCGGTGTTGTAGGGCAAATCATTCCGTGGAATTTTCCACTGTTAATGATGGCTTGGAAAATAGCACCCGCGATTGCTGCAGGCAATTGTGTCGTCATTAAACCAGCAGAATACACTAGTTTAACCGCATTAATGTTTGCTGAAATTTTAAAAGAAGTTGGGTTGCCTAAGGGTGTAGTTAATATTGTTACTGGTGATGGCAAAGTCGGTGCACAAATTGTAGAGCATCCTGACGTTAATAAAATTGCATTTACTGGTTCAACTAATGTAGGCAAAATGATCCGTAGACAAACAGCAGGCACGGGTAAAAAACTAACCTTAGAGCTTGGCGGCAAATCTGCATTTATCGTCTTTGACGATGCCGATATTGATAGCGCCATTGAAGGTGTCGTGGATGCTATTTGGTTTAACCAAGGACAAGTTTGTTGTGCCGGTTCTCGATTGTTAATCCAAGAAGGAATTGAAACGTTATTTCTTAAAAAACTAAAAACGCGTATGAAAACTCTGCGTATCGGCGATCCTTTAGATAAATGCACAGACATTGGCGCTATTGTCGATCCGAGTCAAAAAGCAAGAATTGAATCGTTAGTCAATCAAAGCGTAAAAGAAGGCGCAACATTGTATCAAAGCAAAACGAGCACAAATAAAACAAATTCTAAAGGATGTTTTTATCCACCCTCTTTACTTTGTGATATTGAAACCAGCAATACAGCAGCTAACGTGGAAATTTTTGGCCCAGTATTAAGCGTGATGTCATTTAGACATCAACCAGAAGCAATACAATTAGCTAACAATAGTAAATATGGATTAGCTGCCAGCGTATGGTCAGAAAATATTAATCGAGCGTTAGATGTAGCCCCACAAATTAAAGCGGGCGTTGTTTGGATCAATACCACTAATCAATTCGATGCGGCTTGCGGGTTTGGTGGTTACAAAGAATCCGGCATGGGTCGTGAAGGTGGCAAAGAAGGTATGTATGAGTACCTAAAAGTTAAATCTGTTTCCGCTCCAAAGAAAATAAAACGATCAAAAACAAAAACTCAAAAAAACAATTCTGCCAGTAACTTATCCCATCACGAGCAAAAATTTGATCAAAAGATTGATCAAACCGCAAAGATGTATATCAATGGTAAACAAGCAAGGCCAGATAATGGTAATACATTAATCGTTACCGCGCCCAATGGCTTACAGATTGGTCGAGTGTCGGATGGAAGTCGAAAGGACATTAGAAATGCAGTTGAAGCCGCTTTTAAAGCAAGCGCTTGGAGTAAGTCAACGGGTCATCTTCGTGCACAGATACTTTATTATTTAGCGGAAAATTTAAACTATCGAAAAACTGAATTTTGCCAAAGAATTATAGACTCGACTCATGTCACTCAAGATCAAGCAGAAAATGAATTTAATGCGTCCATCGAAAAGCTATTTACCTTTGCAGCATGGGCAGATAAATACGATGGTAGCGTTCATCAACCACCTATCCAAGGTATCGCACTGGCGATGAACGAATCGATTGGTGTTATGGGAATAGCGTGTCCAGATGAGTCTCCCCTACTAGCGTTTATCTCATTATTAACACCAGCAATTGCTATGGGTAATCGTGTAGTAATTATTCCGTCACAAACTGCACCACTCGTTGCAACCGATATTTATCAAGTATTAGAAACATCCGATATGCCGTCAGGTGTGGTTAATATTATCACTGGTGATAGAGATTCATTAGCAAAAGTATTGGCAGAACATGATCAGGTTGAGAGTATTTGGTATCAAGGTTCTAAAGAAGGAGCTGAAATGGTTGAATTGGCATCTGCTGATAATTTGAAGCGAACCTGGGTTAATAATGGCAAACAAACTGATTGGCTTGATAACAACAATGATACTGAGTATTTAAGAGCAAGCTGCCAGGTTAAGAATATTTGGGTACCTTATGGAGATTGATTGACAGTTTCTATGATTTACCTTTAAAACTTCGAAGCCTGCTACATTTGGTACATACCAGTAGCTTTCTTCGTATCGTTTTTAGATTGTCGGAATCGATAATAGAATTGTTGTATCATGTGAATACACAATCTTTTATTAGTAAGGCATCTATGAATACTCGGCAATATATAAATTATTTATTTCCAATTCTACTAGTTGTCATACTTTCATCTTGTGGATCTAATAGTTCACCTAAAAAAAGCAACTCTACTGATAACGTAGCAGAAATACCTGTTTCTGAAGAAGAAATCGATATTGTTATTTCTGAATATCCCGAAATACGGATTAACGAAATCATTACAAAGAATGCTGAATCTGAATACAGCTGGATAGAACTGCACATAACAAGCAATAATGCTGTAAACCTAAGTGATTTTTCGCTGACCAAAGATAGTACTGAGTTTTCACCTTTACCCGATATTTCTCTAGAACCTGGAAGTTTTTATATCATTTATGCAACAACTGATTTAAATACAGGTTTAGAAACTGTTAACTTTAAATTGGGCAATAGTGATAACGTTAGTCTATTTAAAGGCGATGATTTAATTGACAAAATTTCTTGGAAAAAAGGCGAAGCTCTTTTCGGTTCCAGTTTCGGCCGCTTTCCCGATGGGAGTGACTCAACTCAAACTCTTATCCCAACAGCGTCAAACGAAAATATTAAAGCTACACTGCGTGATTTAGTCATCAGCGAAGTCGTCGCAAATGCAAGTGATGACAGCAATGATTGGTTTGAATTATTGAATACTAGCGATCAGGAAATTATTTTATCTGAGTATCAAATTATCAACAAGAATAAAGAATTAGATCCAGTAACGCTACCTGATATTATGTTATCTGCTGGTCAATATCAGAAAATAATCGCAAGCGAAATAGATCCGGGTGAAGCTTATGTACCATTTCAATTAAGTAGTAGCGACGAGTTGGAATTAATATTTAATGGTGAAAGTATTTACTATTTTGATTGGAAACCAAGTGATGTTCCAAAAGGGTTTAGTTACGGCTTAAGTATTGATGGCAACTTACCAAGAAAAACATTAATACCGACCCCTTCTGAATCAAATCGAAATGTCATTGTATTCAACGAAAGTATCGTTCAGAGTTTATCCATAGAAATAGCCGATGAAAACTGGCAAGATATTTTAAACAATCCTCTAGATAAGATATACCATAGGGCCTCTCTGACTTTTAATGGTGTAACTTTAAATGAGATCGCAATTAGAACTAAAGGCAGTTCAAGTCTAACGTCTGTTTTTAATTCTGGTGGTGAAAGATTTAGTTTTAAATTTGACATAAATGAATATGTCAGTGGACAAAAATTATTCGGTTTGAAAAAATTCGTGCTAAATAATTCTTTTCACGATCCTTCTTATATGCGCGAAAAAATAGCTTATGATTTACTTGATGAGATGGGAGTTGTTGTTCCTAAACATGCTTATGTAAATTTTTATGTTAATGGCGAATTACGTGGTTTGTATCTAATGCTAGAAACAATTGATAAGACGTTTCTAAAAAAGCACTTCGGCAATAGTCAGGGCGACTTATACAAGCCAGATGGTGTTGGCAGTGATTTACGGTGGATTGATAATGAATTTATGAGCTACCCTGGGGTTGAATTAAAAACCAATAAGAAGTCTTCTGATAACGGTGCATTTGTTAATTTTGTTTCTGAAATGAGTTTTGGTGATACCAATTCAGTGATAGATATAGATAGTGTTTTGCGTTATATGGCAGTCAGTGTTTCACTTTCAAATTTGGATAGCTATCACGGACCTCATGATCACAACTATTATATTTATGAGCAAGATGGCATTTTTTCATTCCTACCATGGGATTTAAATGAATCTTTTGGCACTTTTGGCACTTTGTTGACATGCCAGACACAAGATATTAGAGAACTCACTATCGATGAACCGACAACTGGCCCACTTATCGAAAAACCGTTACTCGCAAAATTATTTTCAAATCCTATTCACTTAGAAACATATCATAATTATCTATGGGAATTAATTAATGGCTCTCTTTCTTCTCCTGCTTTCTCTGAGAGAGTTAATGGTCTTGCAAATCTAATTCGAGAACACGTTGCTAATGATCCAACGTCTTTTTATAATTTATCTGACTTTAATAAAAACATTAATGAAAGTGTTGACCGTTTTTATGGGTTAACCTCTTTTATTGAATATCGAAGAGATAATATGATTCGGCAACTTAGTGGTGAAATTGATCCTACGCGGAGCGGAAATGGATTTTGTAGTACATTTTAACTTTGTTGAATAATTTAAGAACGTTGCTACCGACAAGAATATATTTCAATATTATCATTCAAATTTTAACCTAAATTAATCAGTTATAACTTATCTTTTTTATAATATTACAAACTAAAAACCCACTAATTTTTTCGACTTAGTGGGTTTCAAATTAATTAGTCTAAAAAAATTTAGAATTTATAGTTAACACCCACTTTAATTCGCCAAGCAGATGCTCCAAGGTTGATTCGGTCATAATTTCTTGTATCTTCTCCTCCAAAACGATCATCCATAATGTAGCGATCTTGATCATCTAAACCACCAAAATCATAAATCGCTTTATTTGGAAAACGATTATTTCGTTCAATTCCCCAATCACTGTTTAACAAATTCGCAAAGTTATCAATAAGGAAAAAGACTTGAGCTTTATGTCCTTTTAAAAATCCAGGTATCTCTTGTTTAATACTTAAGTCCATAGTTGTCACCCAAGGTTGACTCGCTGTGTTACGATCCAGTATTTGACCGCGCTCAGATATCCCCGCTTGATTAAGGAAAACTTCAAGTTCACTCCAAGACATTTCAGATTCATCCCAATTTACATTTGGATCATTTGGCCCTGTAGGTATATAAGCTAAATATGCTGATGAGCTATTAAAAGCACGAACATCACCTAAGTCGCCATCTCTGAACATCCCCATAGTCCAACTAAATGGTCTGCCAGAACGTCGTTCCAGGAATAAGTTGACATTGGTTTCATATCCAGAAAACAACTCCGCTGAATAACCTAAATTCAATTTAAAGCTATGTTCAATTTCATAATGACCTCTTGCTACAAAATCTAAATTACGACTTTTAATGACATTATGCTGATAATTACTTTGAGCTCGAGATGACCCACCCACTTGATTTTCTGTAATATCCTGATGTGCATAAGACATCATCATATTAATGCCATTATCCCAGCTTTTAGCAAGCGAAGTTGAGAAAATAATTGAACGGCCATCTTCAGCAGCATTAGTCATTTGAATGTCAAAGTTATCCGCTAAATCACCAGTATATCGCGTATCATAGATCACACGCTCCCCATCAGCAACTAAGCGATTTTGCACTAAAGCCGTATTAGTCCAAACAGCTTCATTTTCTTTAACATGGTACATTAACTCTGTAGAAAGTTTAAAGTCATTACCTAAAGAAGGTATATCAAAACTATAGTCAACAGCAATGCTTGATCTCCAACTTGAAGGCAACTTAAAATTGGGATCGGTATAATTTATACTACCTGCGCCTTGAGTCAATGAGTCAATAATACTTTGAGGTACTTCAAAGTTAGAATCAACAGGGTTATTATCATAATGATCATCGATCGCATTTTCGGAAGCTGCAACAAAAGTCAAACCATCAACTTGGAATGGATTGTTATACCAAACATTTGGAATTCCACCTTGAAACCTTCCAATCCCACCACGAATAACTAACTCATCAGATAATGACCAATTAAGATTAATTCGAGGTAGTATTATATCGAGACCATCCAAGTTTTCTTGGTTAGAATAGCCATATGTATCAAAAAAACCTTGGTTGAAAGCAGGTTTCTCACTAGCAGATAATCGCTCATAACGAACACCTGCTGTTACCGCTATATCAGAGGTCAGGTCAAAATTATCTTCTACATATAACGAGATTTGTTTACGAGATAAGTCATATGCATTATCTCTAACGTTACCAGTAAACGCATTACTATACTCAAAAGATCCAAAATTACCTAAAGTTTGATTTTCAAAATCATCAAAATTAGCAAACTCCCATACACCTTTAGAATCATTTGCAAAAAGGTTATATAAGTTTAAGTCTTCGTGAGAAATTCCAAATCGAATTTCATGTTCTCCCATCAAATAGGTGCCGTCAAATGAGATAGTAATATTTTTGTTTGCCGATTCATTTGCATGCCTAAATTGTTCGGTACCAAATGAGAATGATGGACCTCTGAAAAATGCATTTACGTCAACTTGTCCAATATTTGAATTCGTAATACTGTTTGTCTCTACATCTTTTACACTTACCCCAATTTCAGTACTCAATTGACTATTCCAATTAGAATAGACTTTTGCTGCAAAGTTGTTTAGCTTAGTGACATAATCATAACGTCTTGAAGCTAAAGAAACATTACTTCCACCCGTACCAAATTCTCGAGCATCATGATCATCTTGCCATTGATAAGTAAAATCCCCCCGATGATCAGAATTAATATTCCAACTTAATTTAAACAAAAGAGTTTGGTTTGTATCTTCTGGGTTTCCACCAAAAGAATCGGTCATTCCATAAACATCATTTAGAATTCGATTAAAAGTGTTAAATTGATCTTCAGTAATATCATATTCATGGGTTGCACCACTGCCATCAAAACCATAATCCATACTCAAAGTACTTGACCAGTCAGTATAATTTAGGAAATAAAACAACTTATCTTCAATAATTGATCCTCCAACACTAAAGCCAAACCTTTCTACTGTCTCAATCGATGGAACTTTAATATCTTCATATGTCCTGTGACCATTTTCATCAAGTAGATTTCGACCATAGTCACCCAACACTGTGTCAATTCTAATGGAATCTCCAGTCATACTTGGTGCTGAAGTTTCAGCAAAACTAGAAAATTCAAATTTGTTTGAACCTGATTTGGTAACAGCATTGATTATGCCTCCGCCAAAATTACCCTTTTTAGCTGAAAAAGGCGAAACATCAACTGATATTTGTTCAATTGCATCTAGCGATATAGGTGGCTGTTGAGTTGGGTAACCTCCGCGATTTAAACCGAAATCATCATTTTGACCAATTCCATCTACGGTAAAACTATTTGAACGTGGATTACCGCCAGCGATGACCAACTCTCCCTTGCCGTTAATTGTGGCTAACGGGTTTAACCTAGCAATGTCTTTTATATCTCTATTAAAACTTACTGCATTGATAATAGCTTCTGCTCCAAAAACACTACTTGAGCCTCCAGCTTCTTGAATAACTCTCGCACCGGTAATAACCATGGTATTAGCTTCACTTTCAAGCTCAACACTTAAACGCTTAACCTTGCCTAACTGTAAATAAATGTTAGCAAGCTCTTGGTCTACAAATTTATCAGAATCTATTATTACTTTATATGGTCCACCTACTCTTAAACCAGTAGCACTGTAGTTACCTGAGCTATTAGCGTGGATCGTTTTTTTTGTGCCTGAGGGTACGTGGACTATAGTTATGGTTGTATTTGCAGCAGCATTGCCTTGAGGATCAGTAATCTTACCTCTCAAGCTAGAAGAAGTATCTTCCGCTAATACATTACCACTCAACGCCATGGCAACCATGAATGCGAGTAATCTATTTTTCATTTGTTTTCCCCTGTTTTAGCCTATATTTGGCTATCATAATAGTTTGGTTTGCAATAGATGCTAACCAGACGTTTTACTGCATTTTTATATAGAAATACCTGTCATACATTATTAAATCTTGACTTTTTAGTCAAGTTAAAAAGTCAACTTATTTTTACCTTTTAATTCAGCTAGTTAAGTGTATCATCGGGCTTATAAATTATATCAGTCTGAGTTACTAACTGATTATCTAAAAATAAATTACTGATATGAATGTTTTATGTGCAAAACGAACACGGTTAAATAACTATAAAAATATTTAGGTGTATAAAATGAGAATACTATTCATTTGTCTTTTGTTGGCTTTTTCTACCAGTACTTTTGCTTTAGGTCAAACTGGTCATAGAATAACCGGAGCCATTGCCGAGCGACACATTAATCAACATACAAAATCAGCTATTGAAAAAATATTAGGATCTGACACGTTAACGGAAGTAACTAATTATGCTGATGAAATGCGGACAGATCCGTCTGATTTTTGGCAACATCAAGCAAGACACTATCATTACGTGACAGTTCCTAAAGGCAAAAAATATAGCGATGAGGGAGTGCCGAAACAAGGTGATGCTGTGTTTGCATTAGATAAATATTCAAAAGTAATCCTTAATCCTAAATCTATAAAGAGTGAAAAACAGTTAGCACTAAAGTTTATAGTTCACATTATTGGCGACCTACATCAGCCTCTGCATGTAGGAAGTGGGGAAGATAGAGGTGGAAATAACGTTAAACTTAAATTTTTTCGTAAGGATACTAATCTGCACCGTATTTGGGATACTGGTTTAATTAAACAAAAACACCTCAGTTATTCAGAATGGACTAACTGGCTAGATCGTGAAATAACCACCAACGATATAAAACAATGGCGTTCAATTGATCCGCTTGTTTGGATCAATGAAAATGTTAAAATACGCGATAGTATTTACCCAAAATCAGATTCCATTAGTTTTCGTTACCTTTACAAAAACATGCCTATTATGAGGCTTCGCTTAAAACAAGCAGGGATCAGAATGGCTTTTTTTTTAGATGAATTATTTAAAAAACAAAATTAGTCATAGGTATTAAAGTGAGATTATCTTCAAACCCATTTATTCATTTACGTTCTGCCCTATCAATTCCTTTGCTCATACCTGTACTTATTTTTTCCTTATTGATTAATAGCGTAAATGCGAGTGCCATCATCTACAAAAATGTTAGCGATTTAGCGGTTATGAATAAGGCAATTAATAAAGATAATCCAGATAAAAGATCTACTCTCATCATTTTTGATATTGATGACACGCTACTTGAATCAGTCAACTTTGTTGGTAGTGGCAAATGGTATAACTGGCAAAGAGGTCGTAAAGTTTACGACCCAACTGGTCAAGCGTTTGTTATTGATAAAAAACAACAATTTCATTGTATATTTAGAACCCTAGGTACAATGTTCGAAGTTGGCTCTACAAAATTGACTCAAAATAATGCTGTTAAAATTTTTAACCTACAAAAACAATTTGATCTATTAATTTTAACTGCTCGAACAGCAAAGTTTAGATCAGCAACAGAGCGAGAACTCAGAAAACATAAAATTAATTTAGTTGATGAACATTTTGAAGAATCAGGCAATGGTTATAATTTTCAGTTTAATGATGGCAATAGAACCGCAAGAGTCACTTATCGAAATGGCTTTATCATGTCATCTGGGCTAAACAAAGGTCTAGTACTTGAAAAATTTTTAAATAAAACAAATAGGCAATATAAAAACATTTACTTTATAGATGACAGTTCAAAAAACGTGAACAACATGAAGGAAATATGGGATTCAAAACCTGAAATAATGAAGATATTTCACTACACAAGAGTCAACAAATCTATCAACAAAATAGAAGTAGAAGAATCCGATAAAGCAAAAATTCATTATGATGCTTTTTTGAAAAGTGCTTACCCTGAACAACTAAAAGAATTTCAAAATGGTCACTGTAATTAATCGAACAAGGAGTAAATTATGAGCGTATTTGAAATAAAGCACCCGCTAGTTCAACATAAATTAAGTTTAATGCGTCAGGCAGATCGAAGTACTCGAAGTTTCAGACAGCTAGCAGCAGAAGTTGGAAGCCTTTTAACCTATGAAGCAACCAAAGACTTACAACTAGAAGACTACACGCTAGAGGGCTGGGAAGGTCCAATTACAGGACAACAAATTAAAGGAAAAAAAGCAACTGTCGTCCCTATTTTAAGAGCTGGCATTGGAATGCTAGATGGTGTTTTAGAATTAATGCCAAGTGCGAAAATAAGTGTTGTTGGGCTATATCGTGATGAAGAAACATTAGAACCAGTTAGTTATTTTGAAAAATTAACGGACAAGATGGAGCAGCGTATGGCGCTCATTATTGATCCAATGTTAGCCACTGGTGGTTCTATGGATGCAACAATTGATTTATTAAAAGAAGCTGGTTGTAAAGATATTAGAGCACTGATTTTAGTCGCAGCTCCAGAAGGAATTAAAAGGCTACAAGAAAAACATCCTGATGTTGATATTTATACAGCAAGTATCGATAGTCATTTAAATAAACATGGTTACATTATTCCCGGTTTAGGTGATGCCGGTGATAAGATCTTTGGTACTAAGTAAATACATTTTCTCCTTCTTCAAGTGGAGCAATCTATAAGTGATTAGCAATAGACTGACCAATATCACAAAAACTATTTCTTATTCCCACATTAATTTCTTTTACCTGATTAGGCCTATACGCAATAAACGGAATATGTTGTTGACCTAAACGTTTAAGAATTTCAGTACCTGAACCATGACAATTACCAAGAATTCCATCAATATCTGTTTGCTCAATTAACGCATCTATTAGTTTTTGTGGAAAACTATTTTCTTTATCTAAAAAATACCCCCAATCAAACCGTACAGGAACACCTGTAATCTCCCAGTGCCCAGAGGGTGTATCTTTCCCTGTTGAAATCTCTTTGCAAGCGCCATATAAACCTATGATCGATTCATTAGTTGAAAGCCCGACTCTACTGATACCGGTACAAAGTTTATTTGAATTTCCTAAACCAAGTTTAACTAAGTTAAGGAATTTTAAGAATGCCTTTTGCTCTGTCTTCACAAATATTTCCTTGAGCACACCATTCAGCAATATGACCTAGAGTATCAGCCCCACTATCACCAAACGATCCAGCATCAGGCGTTGCTCCGACACCTAGGCTATCTAATACTAAAATTATTGCTCTTGGCATTTACCTTTCCTATCTTGAGTTCAAGTATATATTGTCGAACCAGCTAGTAATAATTATACAGGCTAACCTTTCAATTCACCTCAAAACTGATAAACTTTGTTCTCTACAGAATAATTTTAAATTGTTTGGATAAATCATGGAAAAAACCTATATAGATGCTCAGTCGTTATTAGACATGTCTTTTGAGTTAGGAATTAAAATACTTAAAAATGGTTTTAAACCTAAATTCATCGTTGCTGTTTGGCGTGGCGGAACTCCAATTGGTATAGCCGTTCAAGAAGTCATGGATTATTACGGCGTTAAAACCGATCATATTGCAATTAGAACAAGTAGCTATATTGGTATGCAACAACAAAAAGAAGTCAATGTTCATGGTTTAGAATATATCATTAACAATATTAATGCTGATGATAGTCTTTTGATTATTGATGATGTTTTTGATAGTGGTCGTTCAATCGAAGCATTATTACGTGAATTACGTCATACATGCCGACGCAACACTCCAGAAGTGATTAAAGTAGCAACGGTTTATTACAAACCTAAAAAAAATGTAACCAATATTAAACCCGATTATTATATTGAAGAAACTGATGATTGGTTAGTATTTCCACATGAGCTAGTTGGCTGTACAAAAGATGAAATTAGAAACTGTAAAAATTTAGATTTACCTAAATTAGATCTCTAAAGTGAAAACTATGGAGCAGGCGAAAAATCATTCCTAGCGAAAGAGGCTGAGTAATTTTTCCATGATCGTTTGAGAATAAATCGTCAAGGCATTTATTCTATTGTGGAACTTTCTAGTGAACCTACAAAAGAAACACCTTAATTAATGTTATAAATTTAAATCTTTAATCAACAAATCAAAAATATCTTCTGGATTATCTATATGAGTAATCAGTGATTCAACTTCTTCACGATTAATTGTACCTCGCAACATCATATCTTCTAAACGACTATACAAACTTTTCCAATGAACTTCTTTTTCTCCAACTACATAGATTGGCACTGGTGTTAATTGACCACTCTTTATTTGTTCTATTGTTTGAAATATTTCCCATTCAGTACCGGTTCCTCCTGGTGCAAAAACCATAGCTGCAGAATGCAGAATCATAATATTTTCTCGAACGGCTACACTAGTAAAAATCAAACCATCAGTAAAAATTGTTTGAGCACCCTTACCTTCAGGTCGGTACTTCCAAAAAGCTTTACTCGCATCACCACCATATTTCTTTCTTGACGATCCATAATAAGTTGTATAACCGATACTTGGTCCACCAGCGTCCATAGCTCCTCGACTAGTAGCCTCCATAATACCAGGACCTGCACCACTTAGGATTGGGTATTTTGATGAATAATGTTTAGTCCATTTATAGGACAAATTATAAATTTGTTTATATAACTTATCATTTGCATCATCGACTAGTTTATTTCCAGAATTGTTTTTTTCTTGGATTCTTGAACTACCAAAAATAGTGAAAAATCGATTAGGGTATTTGCTTTTGATAAACTTATCAGCACAAACATAGTCCCGATTAAAATCGGCTACACTTAAATTATTTTCAACACCTTTGTAAACACCTGTATAACTGGCATTACCCGTTGTACTGATACAATCTATTATTCCTTTAGCATTTATATTGGTTGGCAAAAGTAAAAGAGTGACTAACGAAACTATTATAGAATTTTTTCCCATGATTTTTTCCATATTCTAATATTTAATACTTGTAGGTACCATTAACTTTAATGAGTTCCCAAAAACGCATACTTCGAAATAAATATTGCAGCCATAATAACTACAGAAAAATTAGATTTGTTAATTTTTCCTGAAAGAAGTTTTAAGAATGCATAGGTAATTATTCCAAAACCAATCCCATCCGCTATAGAAAAGGAGAGAGGCATCACAACGACTGTAATCACCGCTGGAACGTACTCCGTCATATCTTCCCAGTCAATCAATGTAATATTTTTCACCATCAAAGTAGCAACAAACAATAGAACAGGGAAAGTAGCATAACTCGGTATTGAACTGACTAATGGTGCAAAGAATAAACTCGCTAAAAATAAAATAGCAACAACAACTGCGGTAAGTCCCGTTCTGCCTCCAGCATTTACTCCCGCGGTACTCTCGATGTAACTTGTGACCGGCGAGGTTCCAACAACAGATCCCGCTAACATAGAACTACTATCCGCCATTAATGTTCTACCTAATCGTGGTAAATTTCCCTTTTTATCTAATAAACCTGCCGAGTTTGCAACCGTCACTAAAGTGCCTGCGGTATCAAACATATGAACAAACAAAAAAGCCATAATGATACCGAACATGCCCACATTAAATGCACCGGCAATGTCTAATTGAGCAAAAGTTGGAGCAAGACTAGGAGGGGATGAAACGATGCCTTTAAATTCTGTAATTCCAAAAGCGACACCAATTAAAGTTGTCGCAACAATACTAATAATTATTGCTCCTGGGATCTTGCGAATTTCTAAAGTCACTATCAACAAAAAACAAAACATGGATAACAAAACAGCTGGTTGAGTTAAATCACCTAAGGTGACTAGAGTGACTGGATGATCAACAACCATAGACATATTTTGTAATGCAATGATAGCCAAAAATAATCCAATACCCGCGGCTATTGCCATTTTTTGTGATTTTGGTATCGCATTGATAATCCATTCTCGGATAGGCAATACGCTCAAGATTAAAAATAGAATACCCGAAATAAATACCGCACCAAGCGCGACTTGCCAAGTATACCCTTGTCCTAAAACAACAGTGTAGGTAAAGAAAGCATTGACTCCCATTCCGGGAGCTAAAGCGATGGGATAATTGGCAATTAACCCCATCAGTAAAGTCCCAATAGCTGCAGCTAAACAAGTTGCAACAAAAGCAGCATCTCGATCAATACCAGCCTGTGCAAGAATATCAGGATTAACAAAAATGATATAGCCCATTGTTAAAAATGTAGTAAAACCTGCAATGACTTCAGTTTTAATGGTTGTTTTATGTTCTGTTAATTTGAAAAATGAATCGAGCATATTTGTTTTTCTCTTGATTGTTTTTATTTTATGTTTAAAAAGATCTAACCATGTAATTTGTCTAAAACCGGAGAACGGCTATTCCATGTAAATAATAAAAGTGCCATACCAATAAATGCAGAGGCTATATAAAAATAAATAACATAATCCCAACCCCATCGTTCTGAAATTAATCCTGTGCCATAATTTGCAACAAATGCACCAATATAGCCAAACAGCCCCGTTAATCCAACCGCAGTCGCCGCCGCTTTTTTTGTTGCAAAGTCAGCCGCAGCAACTGCGACTAATAACATCGGTCCATGAACAAAAAAACCGACAGCAAAAAGTGTTAACGCCATTAAAAAAGCACTATTTGATGGTACATATAATATTGTAAATACCGACAGCACTAACAACGCCATAAATATAACCGAGACACGCCCTCTTCGCCCTTGAAAAATAGTATCAGATAACCAACCAGCGGCAATAGCTCCAGCAATACCTGCAATTTCAAAAATCGCTGTTGTATTGGCTGATTCAATAATTGAAAGACCTCGGCTTTCTTTGAGAAAGCTAGGCGCCCAATCTAATAAACCTATCCTAACAATATAGATAAACAAGTTAACCAAACTAACTAACCAAATTAATTTATTACCTAAAACGTATTTAAAGAATATATCCTTGCTTGAAGGTTTTGGTTCTTCTATAAGTGCATCTTTATCGAGATCAATTTTTTCACCATCTTTTATATTTTGATAAACTTCAACGTCTGGCAAACCAACTTCTTCGGGTTTATCTCTAAGTCGGTTAAATAAAAATAATGCATAAACTAACGCAAAAGTTGCTGGCCCATAAAATACAGCTCTCCAACTTTCGAAATATGTGATTAGATATCCACCCGCAGAAAGAATAATGGCGGCACCAATATGATGAGATGAATTCCAAATTCCCCACTGCTTTCCAATTTCTTTAGTGCTAAACCATTGTGTAATTAATCGACTACAGGGAGGTTGTCCAGCCCCTTGAAAAATATTATTGATGATCCAAAATAGAGCAAAAAAGCTAGTAACAGATAGCCCAAGAAATTCACTAAAGCTTTCTGTTGTATATCCAAGAATAAAACTAATTAACGCCGACAAAAATAAGCCTGCGCTCATAATATAGCGAGCACTAAAATTATCCGCTAAAAAACCACTGGTAAACTTTGAAATACCATACGCAATCGAAGCGAAGCCAAGCGCAGCACCGAATTCTTCTTTGCCGATCTCAAACTCTTCACGGATATACGGATTAGCCACTGACAAGTTTTTTCTAATAAAATAAAAAACTGCATAACCAGCCAATATTGACCACATGATGCGCTTACGCCAATAAGGATATTCACTCAGTGGGGTATGTTTTATATCTGATTGATTTGTTTCTTTCAAATTGATTCCTTTTATCCTTTTTTATCCTTATTTTAGGCTCTTGAATTCAAGTATTGATTAGTATCAAACAATTGCTAAAAGCTTTTCATCGACCGATTTAATATGTTCAGCAATCTTACTATCACTCAAGAACGAACCAATAAAACCATTTTTTATCAAAGTGATAATCATCTCTTTCGATAAATTTAAACCCTCTTGAATGGCATGATAATTTTCATTTAAATACCCACCAAAGTAAGATGGATCATCGGAGTTTACCGTAATTAGTAAGCCTGCGTCCAACATTGACTTAATCGGATGCTCACTCATATCCTTAACTACACATAATTTCAGATTAGAAAGTGGGCAAACAGTCAATGCCATTTGTGACTTTTTTAGTTCTTGAATCAAAGATTTTGATTCCATAGAACGATTACCATGATCCAATCGATCAATCTTTAACAATGACAACGCTTCTTCTACATATTCAGGAGGACCTTCTTCACCAGCATGTGCAACCAATTTCAACCCTAACTCTTTAGCCATAGCAAATACATTCTTGAACTTTGAAGGAGGATTACCAACTTCAGAAGAATCTAAACCAACACCATCAATTAAATCAATAAATTCTTTAGCCTTATTTAGTGTTTTAATCGCATCTTCTTCACTTAAATGCCTAAGAAAACAAAGAATTTTTTTATAGCTAATACCAAAGTTAGTTAAGCCATCTTTAAGCGCTCGATTAATACCAATAATCACCGTCTCATACGAAATGCCCCGTTCGGTATGCCCTTGAGGATCAAAGAATATTTCAACATGAACAATATTTTGCTCATGACATTTCGTTAAATACGCCATTGTTAGGTCGTAAAAATCTTGCTCTTTTATCAGAACGCTCATACCCGCATAATAAATATCTAAAAAATCTTGTAACTGGGTAAAATTATACGCTTGCTTAATTTCCCCCACGTTAGAATAAGGAAAATCTAGTTCATTGCGTTTTGCTAGTTCAAACATTAATTCAGGTTCTAAGCTACCTTCAATATGTAAATGCAATTCTGCTTTAGGTAAATCTTGAATCAATTGAGTAATCGTTATCTTTTGATTTGTCATTTGCCTTACCCTTGTTGTTCACGATTAGCAATAAATTCAAGCGCCATATCAATTCTTGCCATACAACGTTCTTTCCCAATCCAACTCAAAGTTAAATCAATTGCTGGAGACATTCCACCACCAGTCACTGAAACCCGTAAAGGCATACCAACTTTTCCCATACCAATTTTAAGCTCTTCTGCAGTATCATTAACACAAGCTTGAATAGCTTCAGCTTGCCAAGCATCTATTGCTTCAAGTTTACTTTTAACCGTTTGTAATGCTTCTTTTGCTACAGGTCTTAAATGTTTCTTAGCCGCCTTTGCGTCATATTCTTCAAAGTCTTTATAATAGGTAGTAAGTGCTTTTGCTAGATCATCTAAAGTTTGCGATCTTTCTGAGAATTCGGGGATTAAATCCGCAACGTCAGGACCATTATTTAAATCTATTTCTTGCTGGTCTAAGTGCCATTGTAAATGAGGTAAAAGCTCTGATATGGGCATCATTTTGATATATTGTTGGTTCAGCCATTTAAGCTTATCGGTATTAAATGCCGATGGCGCTTTATTAATATTATTAATATCAAACAGTTCAAGCATTTCCTTCATTGAGAAAATCTCTTGATCGCCATGTGACCAACCTAAACGTATTAAATAATTAAGCACCGCTTGAGGCAAATAACCATCATCTCTGAACTGCATAATCCCAACAGCACCATGTCGTTTGGAAAGTTTTTTTCCGTCATCGCCTAAAATCATTGGCACATGAGCAAACTCTGGAGCCGTCGCCCCTAACGCATTAAAAATATTAATCTGTCTCGGCGTATTATTTAGATGGTCATCCCCACGTACAACCTGAGATATTTTCATATCCATATCATCAATCACCACCGTGAAATTGTAAGTAGGAGAACCATCAGTACGGGCAATAATTAAATCATCTAACTCTTTATTTGCAATCGTCACATCGCCTTTGACCACATCTTTAAATGTCACCACACCATCCTGTGGATTTCTAAAACGAATCACATGGGGCTTACTTAGATCCGAATCACTTAGTTCACGGCAAAGGCCATCATAACGAGGCTTTTGTTTATTTTGCATTTGAGTTTCACGTAAGTCATCGATTCGCTGTTTAGAACAAAAACAAGGATATGCTTTGCCTTGCTCAACAAGTTCAGCAATCACTTCCTTATAACGGTCAAAACGATGTGTTTGAAAAATAGGGCCTTCATCCCAAGCTAAACCTAACCAATTCATACCATTCATAATTGCCTGAACAGCTTCTGGAGTTGAGCGCTCTAGATCGGTATCTTCAATTCTTAATATAAATTTACCATCGTTCGCTTTAGCATGAAGCCAGGAATATAAAGCAGTTCTAGCACCGCCAATATGAAGATAACCAGTTGGCGAAGGTGCGAATCTCGTGATAACAGGCATTACAGGGATAATGGACATTAAAATTTCACTTGTTAAATTATGCAAAAAGACGTGAGCTATTCTAACAAACGAATCAATAAAAAAATATTGAAATTAATAGTTGACCAGTTAAAAAATTATCACTAGAATGCGCACCTCTTGAAAGTCAACGTCCTTCAAATAGACGCAGATTAACAGGGATTTCCATAAGACTATTTAGTGAATAGCATTATGGGCGCTTAGCTCAGCTGGGAGAGCATCGCCCTTACAAGGCGAGGGTCAGTGGTTCGAGCCCACTAGCGCCCACCACATTAAAAAAGCCTGTAGCCGTTGTGATTACAGGCTTTTTTGCTTTTATATAGTCGTGAAAATCACTTAAAAAACCGCATGAAAAGAAAAAGTGGCCAGTTTGTGGGCGACTTTATTTCTTGCTTTCTTCAAATACCTTAAAATCTGACCTCCGCCCTGTACAAAAACCCTTCATTTTCGTCTATTTAAAAAAACCAAATTAAATTTAGAAAAGCGAGAGTCAAAAATGAGTGTCGACCCTCGCTCAAAATAAGGGTTTTTAACGCTATTTATCAATATGTTACCGAATTTCATTTCTCTGTTATTGTGCGATTTCAGCATTAAAGATGCATCTCTATTAAGTATTTTGTCCACTTTAAAAGTGGCGAACGCTTATCTTATAAAAACAAATTGAATGAGTGACAAATATCGTTATCTCAAATAAAAGTGGCCAAAAT
>Ga0256845_1001448_pt1 | contig 19016 bp, 20 predicted proteins | sample RiftiametaG_FD_189101 | JGI IMG/M metagenome (GOLD analysis project Ga0256845, IMG submission 189101) | Tube worm associated microbial communities from hydrothermal vent at the East Pacific Rise, Pacific Ocean - Riftia | ecosystem: Host-associated > Annelida > Integument > Unclassified ...
GCATCAACCCCTTTGTAGAACTCAGTTTTGCTGCGGCAACATAGCTCTTTGACCTGTGGAATCCCTTCGAAAGCCATGTTATGAGGGTGCTGACCGCATCGTTCTCGTTTACTTCCATGGGAAGCATGGAATGACCGTCTATCTTAACGATGTTGTCGTACCCGGCAAGCATGGTTGTGGTTCCGCAGTAGGGGCAGGTGATAACATTCTCTCCTTCCATGTATGCAAGAGGGGCTGCACAGTTCTGGCATGCCAATTCACGATCGTGGGCCAGGGCAGTGGACTCCTGCTGTTCGGGCTCCTTGGCGGTTTCCGGCATTCCCGGCACCTCAGGCGCTTCGGAAGCTTCAGCCTCGGGAGTTGTTTTTTCTTCCTGCATAGTGTTCCCTCCTGTTGTTAAGAAAAGTCAATTCCACACACACTGATGCATTATACAAACAAACACAACACGGGAAAACGGTAAAAAAAAGAGCCGGCCCCATACTGGAGCCGGCTCTGTAACAGAAAAACTTCCTAGAAGTTCATTCTCCAGTTGGTATAGAAGTCTGTGTAGCCGTCTACTTCTATTTCCTGACCAGAGCTATAATTATTGTATTCCCCGTTGCTGCGAACACCGATCTGAAGTGTGTTCTTGCTGCTGAACAGACCTACATTGAGGCAGAAGTCGAGACGGGTCATACTGTCCTCCAGCGGATCCGCGTTTTCCAGAACTGCATCCCATGGATTTACACTGTCGTAACGAACGGCAGGCATAATTCTTACGAATACATCGCCGTCGAGATCCATGTCGTAACCAGCCATAATGCTCATACCTGATGCGTTGCTGGACTCCCAGCCTTCGGCTACCTCAACAGGATATCCCAGTATTCCGTACTCTCCGACAAAACGAAGTGTGGCTGTGGGAGAAACAGGATAGTTGGCAACTGCAAAGAAGTCCATACCGTTGCTGCTGAAAGCCTCGGTAGTATCTGATCCTGTCTCGATGTCGGGGTTACCGATCATGGCAAAGGAACCGCCGACTGTAAGCCACTCTGCAGGGTCTACGGCCAGTCTGGCTGTGAACTGCTTGTTAACAGTGGTATCTGCCGGGTTGCGCATGCCGTTGCCATTGGAAAGAGCAAGGTCGACTGTTACAGGTTCGAATTCGCCTGTAAGCATAACCATGTTGTCTTTTCCGCCGTATTTAAAGAACTGATCGCCCCCGGCAAGCATGGACCTGTCTGCGAAGTACATGGAGCCGCCACTGCGTGTGTATGCGTAACCGAACGGAATATTCAGCTGGCCACCGGTAAGGGTAAGGTTCTCTGTAAAGTGGAGATTGAGGTACGCGTAGCAGACATTGAAATTTGAGCTGCTCGGAGTCTTTACAGTTACAGCAACTTTACCATCAACATACTCGTTGAGTTTGGGAACCCAGCTGAGGTAGCTAGAAGTGCTGAAGTTTGTGGATGAAGCTGTGGGTGGAACCGAAGGACTATCCTCACCGTACATTGTCCAGCGGAAAGTACCGTAACCTGTAAATTTTGTAATATCCGAACTGCCGCTTACCATGTCGCCAGCGAAGGCAACAAGAGCGAACACTGCAAGAACAACAATAGTTCTTTTCATTGAATACACCCCTCTAAGTTTCGACAGGAGAAACCACATCTCCCAGTCTGTATCAAGCTGGATTATACTTCCCGTGTACGGAACAACGCAAGTATCTCACAAAGAAAGGCGCTGTATCATAAGTATTGACAGCATGTTCACGGTTTTTGCAGGGCTGTTCGGGCTGTGCATAGGAAGTTTTCTTAACGTGGTAATCTGGCGCGTTCCTCTGGGGAAATCCATAGTTTCACCACCCAGTGCCTGCCCTGGCTGCGGCAGGGAAATAGAACCCAGAGACAACATTCCTGTGCTCAGTTACCTCCTGCTCAGAGGAAAATGCAGAAACTGTTCAATGAAGATTTCTGCAAAGTACCCAATAACAGAGCTGATCACAGGTGTGCTGTTCGCTCTGGCAGCGATGAAAACAGGTTATTCACTTGCTGTTATCAACTATGCAGTTCTTATCTCACTGATGATCACAGTTGTAAGAACAGACCTGGAACAGTTCATAATCCTTGATGAGGTAAGCATAGGAGGTACAGTGGCAGGGGTTCTTCTTGCCCTTCTGCCAGGTGGCACAAACATACTGGCATCACTGATAACCGCCGTGGCAGGCGCTGGTTTGTTCCTTCTCATAAGACTTGGTGCTTCTTCCTACCTGAAGCGAAAAAATATCCGCACAGAAGCTCCTGAGGGTTTTGAAGAGGAAGAAGACGAGTTTCAGGGAGGAATGGGCTGGGGCGATATCAAACTTGCTGCCTGCATCGGAGCATTCCTGGGCCCGGCTTCAACTGTGATTGCTTTCTTTGCATCTTTCATCCTTGGGGCAATTACAGGCCTTGCCATGATTGCGTTCGGCGGAAAGAAGAGGAACTCCCCGATACCCTTCGGCCCGTTTATGGCCCTGGGAGCGGTACTCGCTCTGTTTTTTGGAAGCGAGCTGTGGCACAGCTACATAACCATGATATGGTAGCTGCGTAAACTCTGCCCGGTCAGCGCTGCAGAACAAAAAGGTCTGTTGTGCAGATCAGTGCCCTTGTTGTCTGGTTGTTGATGGCTATGTCTACAGGGTCGCCGTAGCCCTTTATCACAGCCTCCACTGTGTTGTCTACAGTGTTCACCACAGCAAAACCGTGGCCTGGAACCGTGGCATAGAGGTACTTGCTGCTGCTGGTAACAGCCAGTGCAGAGGCAGGGTACGGAACGCTGAATGTTCTGGAATGCTGACCTGTTCCGCAGTCAATGGCCCAAACCTCGCTTTTTCCGGCAGGGGAAACAAAAACTTCACCAGACGGCGTAGGGCACATTCCATTCACCCCACCCTCCACAGTTGTTTCCGCTACTGTGGAGAAATCAGCAGTTGATACCTTGTAGATCTTGTGGTTGCTGTCGGCTATGAACAGGTAGTCTCCGCTGGTTCCAAGGGCTGCGGCCACAGGGTGGGTTGAATCGGTTGCGCCAGTTTTGGTGATGGTCCAGCCAACGGTTTCCACCTTTGCCACTGTGCCATCGGCACACACAACAAAAACAACCGTGGAAGAAGACCTGGGGATTATGAATAACCCCTCTTCAGGAAGAAGAACCTGCTGGTGCAGGGTGTATATTTCGTTGGAAACCACAAAAAGGATGTTACCGCCAACGGCAAGGCCGTAACCGCCTTCAGGAGAACTTCCCACATCTGCCAGAGGCGCGCCCAGAGAAATCTCTTTCTTCACATAGTTGGCATCTCTGTCGATGAAGTACATGTACGTTCCCGCGACAGCCAGATAATCTCCGTTCCCTCCTAAAAAGGCACATGCAGTGGGGGGGCCACCTGTGTTCACAACCTGAAGCTTGAATACAGGAAATTCACTATTGATAACCGGACCTGCAGGGTTACACCCGGCAAACACAAGAGCAGCAACCACAGCTGCTGTAATTTTTTTCATAACCACCCTTTCACTCTTCCGCAAGAAGTTTCTGCATATCTGCGGCGTTAAGAGCCGCCTTCCCCATGTGGCAGTTGTTGAAGAAAACATAGCAGCTCTTCACACCTTTTGACAGCCTCTGAAGCCTCTCTGCCAGTATTTTCAGTTCGTTGTCTGTGTAGAGATAGTCGTACCTCTGCTGTGTGTTCCCCCACCAGCTGCCGGAGTTCCTTCCGTGAAGCCGGAGGTAAACGGCGGCTCCGCCGTCAATAAGACCATTATCAGGAAGCCCGGGCAAACCGGGAAGGTCTACAGACACAGGAATAAAACCCATTCCTCGCAAACGGTGCAGCGATTCCGCGCTGTACCATTTTTTGTGTCTGAATTCAACGGCAACCTTCATGTCCGCCAGATTCTTCCTTATGGAAGCAAGGTGGCAAAACGACTCTTCCCTGAAAGGAAAAGACCAAGGGAACTGAGCCAGCACCACACCCATTCTGCCGGACTGTACAAAAGGCCGACACATTCTTCGAAAGGCGGCCCACTGGCTTCTTAACGCATCTCGTGAATGGGTCATTGAAGAGTGAAGTTTTACAGAAAAAACAAACCCGTCAGGAACGGAATCAGCCATTCTTTGTGTGGAATCCGCAGACAGTATTCTGTACCAGGTTGAGTTGATCTCTACGGAGTTAAACTTCAGGGCATAGTACCCAAGCCAGTTTTTCCCTGCAATACGCCGGGGGTAGAACACACCGCGCCAGTGGGGAAAACTGTAACCTGATGTTCCAAGAAACAGCTTTGCCCCTGATGTTAAGTGCTTCTGCTCCAGACTGTTTCCAAAAAGCTCCACAGCTACCTGTTCCCCAGGATGTATTCAAGAGACCGGGCACTTACCACAGCCTTCTCGCCGTAGCGGTTTCTTACTTTGTCGGCCGCCTTGTTCAGCTCGATCGTTCTCTCGGGATAAAATGAAAGCTGGGCATTTTCTGACGGTACAAAGTGGGAAACAGACACCCCGATAAGACGTATTGGCTGTTGTACATGCTGCCTTGCCATATCTTCAGCTGCAGCCAGTATGGTTTGATCCTGGTCGGTGGAAAACGCCAGTGTTCTGCGACGGGTTAACATTTTCATGTTCCGAAGCCTGTATTTCAGTGTAACCGTATTACCCATCCAGCCTCCTTCACGCAGGCGATACCCGGTTTTCTGACACACTGCTGCCAGAGCCGGCATGTACTCTGAAGGAAGGGAAACATCACGGCTGAATGTGTGCTCGTGCCCCATGGACTTTGGTGGTTCTCTGTATCCGAAAAACCTTACCGGTCGGTCATCAATGCCTCTGGCATACCTGAATATCTCCTCTGCTCCTGTACCAAGAATGGATCTGAGCATCTCGCGGCTGAGGCTGCGGAGTTTCTCGATGGTGTTTATGCCGAACATCTCCAGCTTCGCAGCTGTACCCGGGCCTATACCCCAAATTGCCTCTACGGAAAAATCCAGTATGTCATCAGGCATGAGCAGCCCTGCCCCCTTTGGCTTGTAGAAATTTGATGCCATCTTGGCAAGAAGCCTGTTGGGGCCGCAGCCAACTGTACACCACAGTGAAGTGGCATCGTAAACCGCCTTCTGTATTTCAAGGGCTTTTTCTACAATACCCCCTGAAGTTCCGGTGAGATCCATGAATGCCTCGTCTATGCTTGTTGCCTGCACCATGGGGGTAAACGAAAGAAGCACTTCAAGAATACGGGTGCTGTAGGTTTTGTACCGGGCAAAACTGCCGGACAGCACCACGGCACCTGGAATCAGGTGAAGTGCCCTGGTCATTGGCATTCCTGCATGCACTCCGTATTTCCTGGCAGGGTAGTTGCACGAGGTTACCACCGAGCGGAAGCCCGGGTCTCCTCCCACAATAACAGGCCTGTTCTGCAGCTCTTCCCGGCCTAGCAGTTCCACAGACGCGAAGTATGCGTCCATGTCTACATGCAGTATCTGCCTGTCAGGCTCCATGGGAATACTCACAGTCAATAATCCAGCCCATTGTTTCTGTGTTCAGATGAATTTCGTACACATCATCGGCAGATGTGCGAACAACGTAGTGGTAATATTTAACAGTACCCCGACGGCTTTCCCACGAAGAAGAAACCCGTACAACATGGTAAACCCGGTTCTGCCAGCGGAATCTGCACGGATTTACAGTACCGCCTGCAAAATGGCAGATCATCTCTATTCTTTCCCCGAGTTCCTGCACGCAAACCACCTCCGGCATCTTACCTGAATAAATAATAGTATACATTTGTTCACGTGTCAAAGGGCACGTGCGAAAACTGAAGATCGCTTGCAGATATTTCGTTATATTGCAGGGTGAAGTTCACACTTGACAGAATACTTTTACTGCAGAGTACCGCAGTCTCCGGAGGAATTGACACATGTCCACTGATAGCAGAACAGGAATACCGACAATTTCTGCAGTTGTTCCTGTTTACAATGAAGAAAACAATGTTGAAACAGCTGTCAGAACCCTTGTGGAAGTGTTGAACAAAGGCTTCGGCGATTATGAAATACTGATCGTTGAAAGCGGAAGTACTGATCTTACCGCAGAGATTGCCGATAAACTGGCTGCTTCAGATTCCCACATTCGTGTTATCCATCAAATAAACAGGGAAGGTCTGGGAAGCGCGATCAGGCTGGGCTTTGCCAATTCAACCATGAACTACATTCTGTATATAGACGGTGATGAACCCTTTGACGTAACGGAAATTGGAAGAATCATTCCTCTTCTGAAAACCTGTGATGCAGTTATAGGATACCGTATAGGAGAACGTGAGAATTTAAAGAGAAAGCTGTTCAGCTCTGTTTACAACGGTATCATTCAGTTCTTTTTCAGGCTCGATGTAAAAGATGTTAATTTTTCCATGAAGGTTATATCGCGAAGCCTCCTGAAGAAACTCAAGTTGAGGGCAAACGGATGCTTCTACGATGCAGAGTTGATTGCAGAAATCAGACGCACCGGAACTGAAATCCGGGAACTGGGTTTTGTATACACCCCGCGCACACACGGTGAATCGTCTTTGGATAAAATATCTGTTGTTTTAGATATTCTGTTCGAGATGTTTGGTTACTGGTTTAGAAGAAAGCTGTTGGGTCGCTAGAACAAAGGAGATTTCATATGCCGGACAAACGGGTGGCCGTTATTCTTGCAGGAGGAAAGGGAACAAGGCTTGCGCCCTATACGGCAATATTTCCGAAACCGCTGGTTCCCCTTGGGCAATACCCTATAGTTGAAATTCTCGTTCGACAGCTTGTAACATCCGGCTTCAATGAGTTGATTTTTTCAACTGGTTATCTTGGCGAACTTATAAGAACTTACTTTCACGACCATCCCCTGAAAAAGAAAGGAGTTACCTTCAGTTGGGTCAGAGAGTCCACACCCCTTGGAACCGCAGCACCTCTTCGATTGATCGATAGCCTTCCCGAACATTTTCTTGTTCTTAACGGCGATCTGTTCACCACTCTTGATTTCGACAGACTTTACCGAAACCATGTAAGTTCCGGGGCTACCCTTACCATTGCCATGCACAGCAAGAAGGTTAAACTGCAGCTTGGAGTTGTGAAACACGACGGCAGAAGAGTAACTGGATACATTGAAAAGCCTTCTTACAATTATGATGTAAGTATGGGAATTTACGCTTATTCAAAAAAGGCACTGAACTTTATTCCCAAGAACGAAGTCATGGATTTTCCGGATCTGGTGCAAACCCTGGGTAAAGCAAAAGAGCTGGTTGAATGTGAGTTCAGCGATGCCAGATGGTTAGACATCGGGAATCCTGATGATTACGCGGCAGCCCAGGAAGAATTCGCAGCAGATCCTTCTGCCTACCTCAAAGAAATTGAATGAAAGTTCTTGTAACAGGAGCTGCTGGCTTCCTGGGAAAGAGTGTTACTGAAACCCTTTCCAAAATGACGGCTGATGTTACCGGTCTGGATATTGTGGGGGGGCACAATATTTTAAAATGTGACCTCACCAATGCCGGTGAAACATCAAAAACACTGAAAGGTCGTGTCTTTGATGCAGTCATTCATCTGGCAGGAATAAGAGGCAGCTTAAAAGAAATGAATCGCGTTAATGTACGTGGTACGGCTAATCTTCTCAATGGGTTTCATAGCCCTCCTGGGTGCTTTGTTCTGGCCAGCTCCTGTGCTGTTTACGGAATTCCTGAAGATGTCGGCGGATGCGTGAATGAGAACAGTCCAACGGCTCCTATCACTGATTACGGGCAAACCATGCTGAAGAAAGAACAGGTCGCAGGGGAAATCTGTTCCACCCGGGGAATACCAATGACTTCAGCTAGAATCTTTAACCTGTTCGGAGCCCGGCAATCTCCGTCCATGATGACTTCAGCTGTTGCCAGAAAACTTGTTAAAATCTATTCAGGCAGTGTACAACCACCCCTGCAAACAGGCCCGCTTCATACCCGGAGAGACCTGATCGATTCAGACGATGCGGCGCAAGCCCTTGTATTGATGGCTGTTGAAAAGACCGCAGGTAATTTTAATGTGGGCACTGGAATTCCTGTCTCGGGGGATGAAGTGGTTAATACACTGCAGGATATACTTGAAACACAGGTACCGGTAAGGATCAATTCAGAGTTCAATCCTATGGTTGAATCCATATACGCAGATATATCTAAAATTCAGTCGGTGCTTCGCTGGAAACCATCCGTACCATTCCGAACAACTCTCACTGCTATTGTAAATTACTGGCTGAAGCAGGAAAATGCCAGACAGCAATTCGATCATTCTCCCGCACAATAACCGGTACATCATCAGTTACATACCCACGAAAGGCCATGGCGAGTACCGTCTTAATCAATCTGTCTGATTTTCAGCACCAGACTCTCTACTCATCAGCTTTCTCCAGATTACTTCCAACCTTCCGGAATGATATTCTGGCAACAACAAGACTCAGTTCAAACAGAATATAAAGCGGAAGAGCCAGCATAACCTGCGTAAGGGGATCCGGTGGCGTAAGGATCGCAGCCATAACAAGAAGACCGACCACCACATGCCTTCGGTATTTTCCCAGCGTCCGCGGTTGTATAACCCCGGTCTTCGTCAGGAACAGTACTGCAAGGGGAAGCTGAAACGCTGCACCGAACACAAGCAAAAAGGAACCGATAAAGCCCAGATAGGCCGAGACACTCCATGTGCCGTGTATGTTTCCCGTTTCAAAGCTCTGAAACAGAACAAGAGCCGGCCTGCGCATTACAAACCAGGCAAACGCCGCTCCGCCGATGAACAGTAAGGTTCCAGCAGCAGTTACTGAAATTACCCCTTTGCGCTCTTTTTCGTAAAGCCCGGGAGCGACAAACCTCCAGATCTGAAAAAGAAGAACAGGGGAGGCAGCAATTACTCCAATTGCAACAGACAGCCTCAGATGAGCTGTAACAGCCTCTGCAGGAGCCAGAGCCACCAGTTCGCACGGTGAGGTGGATGTTATGCATCCCGTTGTATACCTGCTGAAGAAAAACGATACCGTGGTAAGAACTGCAACTGTTGCGAGCATCACGAACAGCCTTCTTCTGAACTCCTCAAGGTGGTCCCAGAAAGATCCTTCCTCCGGCGGTTTTACTGCCATACCTTTTCCAGAAGTTTTCTTTCGAAATCAGGGTTCAGCACGACCTGTTCGCAGTTCTCCCATCCCCTGGGTACTATCCAGATTCTTCCACGATCGGTTGTTTTTTTATCACCGTCGAGGTGTTTCAGTACTTCCTCAAGGGTGATGGAAGATGGAACGGCAGTTTTAAGACCAAGACTATGGGCAACCTCTCTCAGCTCTTCAGCAAAACTGTGATTGCCTCCTATTTCCGCTGCAATGGGAATACCCATGGCAACGGCAGCTCCGTGACTCACTGTAAAACCGCTGGCTGCTTCTATACAATGGCCGATGGTGTGCCCCAGATTAAGCAGCCTTCTTTCGCCTTTTTCCTCAAGGTCAGCAGATACAATTCTTCCCTTCACAGCCAGACAGGCCGGTACCGCCTGCATATAGTTCTCTTCCAAGAGGAAATCAACAATCTGCCTGTTTCCGATCACTGCTGTCTTGAATGCTTCAGCAATACCGTTCGCGGTTTCCACAGGCAGAAGGGTTTTCAGGAATTCGGGGCAGATAACTACCTGTGAGGCCGGATACACCGTTCCCGCCTGATTCTTTTCCCCTGCAATATTCACCGCAGTCTTCCCGCCCAGTGATGCATCCACCATGCACAGCAGCGTGGTTGGTACAAGGGTCAGGTTAACTCCCCGCTTCCATGTGGACGCGGCAAAAGCAGCAGTATCACACACTGTTCCGCCGCCTGCAACAACCACTCTGGAATCCCTCTGCAGTTTCGCCCGGCTCATTTCCAGCCAGAGTTTTTCCACTGCGGCAGGAATCTTACCTGCCTCGCCACCGAGTACTTCAACAACATTGCTGCACAGCGGTAGCCTGTTGCCGAACAGTCTTCTTACCTCTGAATCAACAATCAGCATGTCCGGTGAAACAGCAATGTCTTCCAGTGTGCTCACAGCGTGAACAACAGTTGAAACATCGGCTCTGGGAAAAGTGAATTCCAGTGGCATCAGTACAGAGTAAACTCTATTCCTCTCCGCCGGTGAATGATGTAAGAGTGATCAGACTGTCGGCAGACCGTATCATAACCATTCCCACATCAGGTGCCAGCCAGATATTTCTTACAGACAATGTGGTTTCCGGAGCAAAGCCTGCAGTTTGAATCCAGTTTATTACCATTTCCTCCTGATGCACTCTGTAGCAGTTAGTCCATGCACCATCGGGAGAAACCTCGGGCCCGGTGACAAACTGGTTTCGTATCCAGGTATGACTGAGGGTAACACCCTGACTCACAGCCTGTGCGCTTACAGAATCTCTGAAGGTCATTCCATCGGCAAGGGGCCACTGAAACATGGTTATCCATGCCTGATAAATAGGCACTTCAAATCCGTTGAAAAGAACCGTGTGATCCTCGTATTTTTCAAGCCTGCCTTTTTCGTTGATCCAGTAGGTGTAGTCTGCCCCGGATTGAAGCCTCCAGCACGGGCGCTCTCCTACTACAGTCTGATCCACAACGGTTACTATTCTGCTTCCTCCACCGTCAATGGAGTATTCCCACGTGGCACCCGAAGGGAAAACCGGGAAGTAGTTCGATGAAAGCCTGAAATAAACAGGGTTGCTTTCACACCCGGAGTAAAGCACAAGAAATGCTGCTACAGCTAATACTACAGTCTTCTTCACAGCTTTACCTCCCTTGAAACACCGAAAGTTAATCTGAATGCGTCTCCAGACTTCTCCGATGCCATAACGCTTTCAAGATCAAGCCCCAGCCCTGCTCTCCACGGAGAACCCAGGCTGAAATTCCACCGCAGTCCAGCCCGCCAGAAAAGGTCCCAGCTTTCCGGATCAATCCCACTTCCGGAAGCAAGACGGCTTCTGCAGTACCCGAAACCGGCAGAAAGACCGGGGTTGAAAATAGTTCCGCCGGGGCGGAAGTAGAACACAACATCAGCCATTGGTTTCAGCTGAGAAAATGAAGCACTGCCCTGGTTGGCATCTGCAAATATAGCTCCATCTATTCCCAGACCCGCTCTGAGCTTTTCTGTAAACAGCCAGTTGCCGTACAAACCGCCTGAAAGACCGTTACTGAGGTTTTCTCCCCAGCCGCCAACAGGCGTTATACCAGCCCCCTCAAAAACCAGATTCACCGTTCCAGCTGTAACAGCGGTGGCAATCGTTATTATCAGAACAGCAACTTTGTACAAAACGCCTCCTATACTTCAATGTATGGTAAAGCCTCGTAGGGCTTTCCGGTAAATACCCTGAATCTTCCATCTGCTACCTGCTTACATGACTTCAGTACAAGATCGGTTGTGTTGTTCTCTTCACTGAGATGTGCCGCCACGCAAAAGTTCAGCTCACTGTGTACTATACCAGCAAGGGCCTCTGCAGCATCACAGTTTGAAAGATGCCCCTCACCTGAAGCGATTCTCTGTTTCAGCGGCCACGGATACGAACCGTCCCATAGCATATTGACATCGTGATTGAACTCAAACACCAGCCCGTTGCACCCCTCAAGCATCGTTCGCGCAAGAGGAGTAAAAATACCCATATCAGTGGCAATACCCAGCTTTCTGCCCCCGGCGGTCACTGTGAACCCGCTGGGATCTCTGGCATCGTGAGGTATACTCCACGGTTCTACAGTAAAATGACCTATCTGAACTGTATCGCCATTGGAAAAAAACTCTATGCCCTTGAGTTTCTGGCCGGTGAGCCGGGCACCTTCAACTGTACCTCTTGTGCCAAAAACGGGAATATCCCACTTTCTTGCCAGAATACCTGCAGCCCTGGCGTGATCACTGTGCTCGTGGCTGACAAACAACCCCACAGCCTCCGCCCCGGGCATAGCAGAGCTTTCAAGACGAAGAAGATGCTGCTTCCCACTGAGACCTGCGTCAAAGAAAAGCATCTGCCCCATGTATTCAACAGCTGTGGCATTACCTGATGACCCGCTTGCCAGCACTGCCAGATTCACGGCAACCTCACTGTGTTGAAGTATGCCGGTGAAACTCCGTGTTCAGGGGATGAACCTTCCCCCCACCTGTTTTTCAGCATCTGTTCAGTACCCTCAGGCAGCGAGTTCAGACTGAACACGCAGATACCTCCGGCACCCAGCTGAAGAGCCTTTTCAGCACCCACAAGGGAGTTATCTACAGTCTGATTCCAGACACCTATTCCGTAAACAACTTTTTCAGGGCACACCGATGTGGTGGAAGATGCCAGTTCAAGAGCCCTGCGTGTGTTTGAGGTGTAAGCCATGGGGCAGACAAAATCAACGAGCCCCTGGTTCAGCCAGCTCTGCCAGTCGCATGAAAACTCTGATGCAGCCGAATATGGATTAGCCATAACTGCACACGAAAGCAGCACACCTGGGTCCACTGATCTAAGAGCGGTTCTTACAGTGGCTACAGTTTCTGTAACCTGATGCTGTCTCCAGATTCCCCACTGTTCCGGTGCTTCCTCCGGGGAAAAGCCAGTGGCAATCTGAAAAAGCTCCACCTCACCAGGTGAATACCCGAACGAAGAATTGGGATACCTGATGTAATCAAGGTGAATTCCGTCTATGTTGTAGTTTTCAGCAATCTCCACTGCGATGCCGGAGATGTATTCTTTCACCCCCGGGTAAGCGGGAGAAAGGGTAGCCCCCACAAGACCTGCCGCTTCGGCCTCATCCCTGGTGTAAGATCGGGAGCTTCTTCCATTTCTGCTGGCTGTAAACCACTCTGGATGACGGTGGTAAATGTGATCGGGAGACTCCGGCAACCACGGTGCAGACCAAACAAGGTAAGCATTTACCCATGCGTGAACCTCCATACCCATAGGGCCTGCCTCCTGTATTATGTAGGCCAGCGGGTCTTCAAAACCGGAGAAATCGGCAGGAGGAAGAATCTCCGACTGATAGTAGGCTTCGCCTCTTCCAACCACCTGAACAAGAATTCCGTTAGCCCCGGCAGCCTGTGCCCTTTCAAGCAGCCTGTCTACCTGCCGGGGGCTTGCCAAGCCATCTCTCACCACCCAGAAGTACCTGCAGCCGGACTCGCCATATGCAACGGTAGCCGCGGTAATTAGAACCAGAAGATACAGAATAATCGGTTTATTCAAGCGAAGCACTGAATTCTTCTTTCTGTGGGCGAAGGAAAAGCTGCCCTATTGCAGTTCTAAGATCTGTTTCGCCGTCAATAATACTTCGTACCATTGATGTGATGGGAAGTTCCACAGACAGTTTCTCAGCAAGGGAAAGCATGGCGTGTGATGTGGGAACTCCTTCGGCAAGACCGGTCATTTTTTCATTCTTTACAAGGGACTCTCCGAAACTCCTGTTTCTGCTAAACTTCGAGAACAGGGTAGCCTCGTAATCCCCCAGGTGAGAAAGCCCGTAAACACTTCTCCAGTCTCCGCCTGAAGCCTGTACAAGTCGGGCCACTTCCTGGGGGGCTCTGGCCATAAGAGCACCCTTCAAACCACTCATTTTCATCCCGTCCAACATGCCGGCGGCAATACCGATCACATTTTTCGCAGCCGCTCCTATCTCACAACCAATCAGATCTGTGGAACGGTACATTCTTACCAGTGATGAGCCCATTCTATCGGTGATTCTTACAGATGTATCTTCATGGAGAGAGCTTATCAGCATACAGCCGGGCACCCCTGCTACAAAATCCTGCGGATGACCGGGACCGACCCATATACTCAGCGAGCGTGGCCTTAGCCCTTCCTCACCAGCTACAACAGAAAGCCGTTTGCCGGTAGACAGTTCAAGCCCCTTCATGCATAGAACCACATCAGTGGTAGAAAGGTCATACTTTGAAAGCTGTGATGCAAGCCCCCTGAACAACTGGGCAGGTATCGAGATAATGATCTGGTCGGCATCAAGAGCCTGTTCCAGATCAGTTGTCAGTGTTACCGAGTGTGGCAGAGTGAGATAGGGGTTTGCCCTGTTCTTCACAAGCAAAGCAAAGCTAGTGCTGTCTGCCGGTTCCCAGCCTGTTACCTGATACCCCTGTTCAGCTGCATACCACAGATGAAAACCGCCCCATCTTCCGCAACCAAGCACTGATATTTTCATGCAGAAGGCTCCTTTCCCGGTTGCACACAATATAGTGTTTCCGATGATTTTTTGACATTCTGCTATTCCCGCTGTAATTTACGCCGGTAACCCTACTCGAAAGGAGATAATATGAAGCTGGTGATCTTTCTGGCCGCAACAGTACTGTTTCTTGCTTCCTGCGGGAGAAACGAAGAACCACCGGACCAGGTAGCAAACGCGCCTTCTTTTCCAGTTGACACCCTTGAAATAACCGGATACATCGGCGAGGAACTGGGCGACTCCACCAGCACTTTTGCCATTCTTGCAGATGCTGAATACCTCGCCGGCACCGGAAATATTCTCGTTCTCGATAACGGAGCAGCCTGCTTCAAGGAATACACTCCTTCAGGCGACTACATCAGACAGATTTCCAGACAGGGCAGCGGCCCCGGAGAACTATCCTCTTCAACCATTGAGTTTTTCCAGATGGGTGGGAATGTATTTGCTCTCAACATTCCGAAACAGGGTTTTGTTGTTTTCGATGATTCTCTGAACTTCCTCGAAGAAATGCCCCTCTGGCCACAGAACCCTCCCATGCAGAGCGTTCCTGTTTCCGACAGTGTTTTCGCCGCCTACAGGCTTGAAACTGAAGAAAGCGGAGAAGGCAGCTTCACACTGTTCCGAAGAATAGCCCTGTATACCTACGGGGAAGAAGACTACGATACCTTGCTGTGGCAGGACTCTACAGAACTGACTATCAGTGACCTCATCGCAAACAGCTCTATAATTGTCAACGACTTTCTCCTCGGTATAGCTCTTGGGGGAAACAGCGACATCATTCTTTTGTCTCTGAAGGAGTCAGACAACTACGCTGTTCATGCCTTCTATCCTGATGGTTCAGAGGCCTTTACCATAACAGTTCCCCTTGAACAGGTTGCTAAGACCGAAGAGGAAATAGCTGAAGAAAAGACTTACATGAATGGTTTATTCAGCAGAATGGATGCGCAGGGTATGGGCGATTTTGTTCCGGAACCCTACAGAGACATGGTTGTTGCAGTTTACACAGGGCCAGACGGCAACATCTGGGTACAGCGGGGAACTCAGGAACAGCCTTTCTTCGATATATTCGACTTAGAGGGCACCCTTATCGGCCACAAAGTTTTCCCGGAACCGGGCTGGACCTGGCACTTCTCCATGAGTCCCATGGGTATTCTGGCCTGGGAGGATGATCCGGAACTCGAATACCAGCAGCTGTTCCTTGTCAGATAGCAACCAATTGCCTGAATTTCCGGAAATCCGGCACAGAACTGTTTCCGTGTTTGCAGTGTCTGTACAGCATTGTTAGGAGGTGTTGATGAAGAGAATACCCGGTTCCGGTCCTGCTCCACAAACAGTGGTTGTTCAAGGTCTTGGTTTTGTCGGCGCAGCCATGGCTGTTGCTGTTGCCTGTGCCGTTGATGAGAATGATCATCCATACTTCGATGTTACCGGTATAGACCTGGATACCAAAACAGGGAACAGCAGAATCAACAGTATCAACTCAGGTCTTTTCCCGTTTGAGACTGTTGACCAGTCGATAATCAGAAGCACAGGGAAGGTAGTTCTAAGGGGCAATCTCCGGGCTACTGCTGATCCCGCCGTTCTGAAAGAGGCAGATGTTGTTCTAGTAAGCGTCAATCTCGACATCATTTCTTCCGAAAGTGGAGAGCCATCTGTAGATTTCGTGCACTTCAAAGAGGCCATAAGAACGCTGGGCAACAACATAGTTGCAGACACTCTTGTAATTATTGAAACAACCGTTCCTCCTGGAACCTGCGTCAAGGTTGTTAAACCAATTCTTCAGCAGTGTCTGTGGGACAGAGGTATTGATCCCGAATCCGTACTGATTGCTCATTCCTACGAAAGGGTGATGCCGGGGGCGGCATACCTTGATTCCATAGTAAATTTCTGGAGGGTGTACTCTGGAATAACTGATGATGCAGCAGACAGGTGCGAAGCCTTCCTTTCCAGGATCATTAATGTGAACAAGTATCCACTGACCAGACTTGATACAACTGTAGCCTCTGAAACGGCAAAGGTGCTGGAGAACAGCTACCGTGCGGTGACCATAGCGTTTATGGAGGAATGGGGCAGGTTTGCAGAGGATGTCGGATTTGATCTGTTTGATGTGATCAACGCCATAAGAAAAAGGCCCACTCACTCCAATATGCGTCAGCCGGGTTTTGGCGTTGGCGGCTACTGTCTTACAAAGGATCCTCTCTTCGCCGGATTTGCCGCCAGGGAATTGTTCCACCTCGGAAAACATGAATTCCCCTTCTCTTCACTGGCTGTTGCGACCAACCGGGCAATGCCCCTGGTTACACTCGGCAAGCTTAAAGAACACTTTGACCATTCTCTGCAGGGAATTCGAATACTTCTTATGGGCATCAGTTACAGGCAGGATGTTGGAGACACAAGGCATTCTCCATCGGAAGTATTTGCCATTGGTGCCATGGGGGAAGGTGCCGTGATTTTGCCACAGGATCCGTTCGTAAAGTACTGGCACGAGCTGCAGATGACTGTTACAGACGACCTTCCTGATCCCGATCTGTTCGACGCGGTTGTGTTTGCTGTTCCTCACTATAACTATCGATCCATCGATATTGGCGAATGGTTGAAACACAACAGCCGGTGCCTGGTTCTGGATAGCAACAATGTACTGACAGAAGTTCAGCGCACCGCCCTGGAAGAAATGAACACCCCACTGATATCCATTGGAAGAGGTTAGTTTGAAAAACGCGCTGATAACAGGAGGAGCGGGGTTCATCGGATACCATCTGGCTCTGCGACTGGTGCAGAAGGGCTACAGGGTTGATATAGCGGATAATTTCAGCCGAGGTGTCAGAGACAGCTTTCTTCTTCATCTGGCAAAGAGTCCGGAAGCCAGGCTGTTTGATGTTGATCTTCTTGATAGATCATCCTTCTCTGAACTCGCCGGAGATTACAGTGTTGTGTTTCATCTTGCAGCCATTATCGGTGTACAGCACGTACTGAACGCTCCCTATGATGTGCTGACCAGAAACACGGAACTTCTGGAGAACACAATAGACTTCTGCCGGGAACAGAAACACCTCGACAGATTTGTTTTTGCTTCTACAAGCGAGATCTACAGCGGTACTTTGAGACACTTCTCTCTGCCTGTACCAACACCCGAAACCGTCCCCCTTGCAATTACCAATCTGTCAGAAAACAGAACATCGTACATGCTTTCAAAAATATACGGAGAAGCTCTCTGCCTTCACTCTGGATTGCCGGTAACTATTGTCAGACCTCACAATTTCTACGGTCCCCGTATGGGTCTTTCTCATGTAATTCCCGAATTAATGAAGAAAGCATTTCTCAGTAACAGCAGTGAACTGACGGTGTTCTCTCCCGACCACACGAGAACCTTCTGCTTCATCGATGACGCAGTTGAAATGATCACTGTTCTTGCCGAGTCTGAAGCAACCAGAGGAACTGCTTACAACATCGGCAATGAAACACCAGAGATAACCATCAGTTCTCTTGCAGAGAAAATCCTGTCTGTTTCCAACTCAAAACAGACGGTCAAAGCAGGCCCGGTTACCGAAGGTTCTCCTGCGCGTCGCTGCCCTGATATGAGCAGAACACTGGAGGCTACAGGCTTCTCTTCACTTGTTTCTCTTGATCAAGGCTTACTTCGTACCTTCCAGTGGTACAAAACAAATGTTTTCCTGAACAACGGGGAAAGTGCCATCTAGCAAGCGATTCGGAGCGTCTAAGCCATAAGAGGGCAGCCTTTTCAGGCTGCCCTCTGTCTTACAGATAATCAATATCAGTGGGTAAGAACGATCCTGCAGGTTGAAACTTCCGCACCGGAACTGGCTACAACCGTGTAGATACCAGTTGCCATTGAACCGGCGTCTACAACAACAGAACCGGCTTCGTCTGCAACCCTTGAAGCCACAAGACGACCGGCAGAGTCGTAGATACGCAGCTCGACAGCTTGTTCTGCCGGTGTCTGGATGCTGATGTTGAAAGTTCCATGAGCCGGGTTAACTGCCGGTGAAACGGCAAAACCGCCCTGAACCTCTGCCTCTGTTTCCTCTGCGGTTCCTGTAAGGTCTGCCATGAAAATATGTACATACCCGTAGAAGTCACTGACTATAAGATCCGGGGTCCCGTCTTCATCCCAGTCGTTTACCCAGAGTCTGGTTCCGGTGTACAGGTCAAGGGGGGCTCCGTTACTCTGAATAGCCTGATACCCGCTGAAAACAGGATCGGCATCTGTGCCTGTGTTTTCGTAGTAATAGATCTGAGCATTGCTTTCACCCATGATCAGGTCTTTCTTCCCGTCGCCGTTCATATCGTAAACCTGGGGACAACAGCGGTATCTGTTAATGTTTGTTCCACCACTCTGTATGTACGACCATGTGGTAATTATCGGGTTCTGTGCAGTTCCCGAATTAAGGTACAGTCTTATACCCTGCGAACTGGCCTCGTTCCCTATCAGAAGGTCAAGAAGCCCATCGTTGTTCCAGTCAACAACAACCGGTGCCGAGTTCGAACCAACATCAATAACACTGCCGTTGGCTGTCAGATGCCCCTCGGAGGTAAGATCATCGACCCCTGACCCGGTTCTTCTGAACCAGGTTACAAAACCGTATCTGTCTCCAACAATAATATCATCAAGACCGTCACCGTTCCAATCCACAACCTGTGGATTCGTAGCACCGGTGCATCATCCTGATGGAAGGGTAATGTTGATGCCACCGACAAAATCAGCAACATGATCTATATCACTCTAACGGCATGAACAGCAATCAGATATAGTCATATTTGCCCTTGACAGCGCATGTCTCTGTGATTAGGTTAACAGCATACCTGGCAA
>Ga0256845_1001449_pt1 | contig 18995 bp, 16 predicted proteins | sample RiftiametaG_FD_189101 | JGI IMG/M metagenome (GOLD analysis project Ga0256845, IMG submission 189101) | Tube worm associated microbial communities from hydrothermal vent at the East Pacific Rise, Pacific Ocean - Riftia | ecosystem: Host-associated > Annelida > Integument > Unclassified ...
CCGGAGAAAGCTTTTAATCAGCCCAGAATGGAATTGAAACAGGCATGAGAATGATTCAAAGAGAGGAAAAATTACCTTTTAATCAGCCCAGAATGGAATTGAAACATAAATACAAAACCGTCTTTAATTGCTTTGTTCCTTCTTTTAATCAGCCCAGAATGGAATTGAAACCGGGTTGAGTATAGCCATCTTCTAAAATCGAAAGTTCTTTTAATCAGCCCAGAATGGAATTGAAACTCATCACCTGCTGATATTGATAAACCATTTATCTTACTTTTAATCAGCCCAGAATGGAATTGAAACTCACAAAGCACAAGGTAATTATCATCATTATTCCGCTTTTAATCAGCCCAGAATGGAATTGAAACAGAGTATTCAGAGGCAGAAGAGTTTGTCATGGAAGTCTTTTAATCAGCCCAGAATGGAATTGAAACGATATCATGGCATTGAGAGGGATGAGAATGGCTTTTCTTTTAATCAGCCCAGAATGGAATTGAAACACTGCAAAATTAGATGTGCCATATGCTAAAACTACCTTTTAATCAGCCCAGAATGGAATTGAAACAAGTCCGTGAAAGCATGGTCATGATTTGTTTGTAGCTTTTAATCAGCCCAGAATGGAATTGAAACTGTTTCTATCGGCGGTATATGTTTTACAGGCTCACTTTTAATCAGCCCAGAATGGAATTGAAACTTTCAATCAAAAAACTATTTCATATCTTGAAGTTATACTTTGTAAACTTTTTGTTCAGTTAATTATAGATTATTATTAATATGCAATAGGGATGATCAGTTTTTATTTTTTATATATTTTTCTAGTTGTTTTACTCTGTTTTCAAGGGATAGTAAATATTTTTCCATTGATTCAATATATTCTGAAAAGGAATATGTTATCCCCATCTCTAGAGTTCTCTGTTCGATTCTTTGTTTTAATTCTTCTTTAGTTTCTTTGTTTCTTTCTGAGAGTGTGGGCATATTTCCTCCAAGCTTCTGTTTACTTTGTATATTTATTCATACAGAATATATAGAAAAAAGCAAGTATTAAAAATCAATGTTTCCCGGAGTTCTTGGGAAAGGAACAACATCTCTGATGTTGCTGATGCCGGTTATCAACATTATCAAGCGTTCAAAACCCATGCCAAAACCTGAATGGGGAACTGATCCAAATTTTCTTGAATCAAGGTACCACCAGTAAATATCTTTTGGAAGATTCATCTGATCCATTCTTTTTTCCAACATATCAAGGCGTTCTTCTCTCTGGCTGCCACCAATAAGTTCGCCCAGGCGAGGGACTAAAAGATCAACAGCAGCAACGGTTTTATTATCATCGTTCATGCGCATGTAAAATGGTTTTATATCCTTGGGATAGTCTGTTAAAAAGACCGGTTTTTTAAAGTGGGTTTCAGCCAGGAATCTTTCATGCTCAGATTGAAGGTCTGTGCCGTATTCAACTTTGAATTCAAATTTTTTATTTGATTTTTGAAGGATATCAATTGCCTGGGTATAGGATATCCGTGCATAATCAGAATTTATTAATGTGTCAAGGGTGGCAGATAACGACTTGTCCACAAACCGTGTGAATAAGGAGAGGTCTTCTGCACAATGTTCCATGACATGGTTGATGAGATTTTTAATAAGCTTTTCGCCATGATCCATGTTTTGATTGAGATCACAAAATGCCATTTCAGGTTCCAGCATCCAGAATTCTGCAACATGGCGGCTTGTATTGGAGTTTTCTGCCCTGAAGGTAGGTCCGAAAGTATACACATCACCCAGTGCCAGGGCAAACATTTCTGCTGACAACTGTCCTGATACTGTCAGGTTTGCCTCCTGACCGAAAAAGTCAGTTTCAAAGTTCATTTTTCCCTGTTTTGCAACATCTCCAGGCTCCAGGCTTGTAACGCGGAACATTTCGCCTGCCCCTTCACAGTCTGAACCTGTAATGATTGGAGTACTGAGACATTGGAAGCCCAGTTCATTATAAAATTTATGGATGGCATATATAAGTTCTGATCTTATTCTAAATGCAGCACCATATTTGTTTGTTCTTGGTCTAAGATGGGCAATGCTTCTTAAGAATTCATCGGAGTGTCTTTTTTTCTGCAGGGGATAGTCTTCAGGTGCAATGCTTATGATATCAACTTTTTCAGCCTGGATTTCCCATTTTTGACCTTTACCTGGAGATTCAATAAGTTTTCCCTCAACAGCAAGGGCTGATCCTGTTGTGACTTTCTGAATTAAAGAGTAGTTAGCAAGATTATTGTTTGCTATTACTTGAATGTTTGCAAGAGATGAGCCATCATTTATCTCCATGAATAAAAAATCTTTTGAGTCTCTTTTTGTCCTTACCCACCCTTTAATTAATACTTTATCTTCAGGTGTTGTAAGATTAAGGAGTTTTTTGATTTTTTTTCTTTCCATTGCTTTATCCTGTATAAAATTGTAAAAGTAAGTAATCAAATAATAACTAATTATTAACCTTTAAGTTGAGCAAATCAGTACCATGCAGAGAGAAAATTTTCAAGAGTTACTTAACCTTGTAGAGATGCCAAGCAGATATCTTGGGGAAGAGACAAATGCCACTAAAAAAGACCTTTCCAAGGTTGACCTTAAATATGCGCTCTGTTTTCCTGACCTCCATGAGATAGGAACTTCATATTTTGGAGCACAGATTTTATATCATGTATTGAATAAAGAGAGGGATATCGCAGCAGAGCGTTTTTTTACGCCTGCTCCTGACATGGAGAAACTTCTAAAAGAGAGGAACATCGGGCTTTTATCCATGGAGTCCAAGAGAGATCTTGCCTCTTTTGACATAATCGGGATAAGCCTTCTTTATGAGCTTAATTTTACTAATATTCTCACCATGCTTGACCTTTCAGGGATTCCTTTTCTCTGGGAAAAAAGAGATGATTCTTATCCTTTAATCATTGGAGGAGGTCCATGTGCATTTAATCCTGAACCTGTGGCAGATTTTTTTGATGCGATTGTTGTGGGTGATGGTGAGGAAGTTATCCTTGAAATTGCGAAACAATATATTGAATTTAAAAAAACCGGGGATGGAAAAAAAGAGACTATTTTAAACCTTTTGGCTGAAATTGAAGGCGTATATGTTCCTAGATTTTTTAAGCCGTCATATGATAAAGATAATATCCAGACCCTTGAGCCTTTGAAGGATGGATATACAAAAGTTAAAAGAGCAATACTTGATAGGCTTGACCAGGCAACGTTTCCCATCGCACCCATTGTGCCCTTTGGGAAACCTGTTCATGACAGGCTGCGCCTTGAGATTGCACGGGGTTGCTCCAAGGGTTGCAGGTTTTGCCAGGCAGGTATGATTTACAGACCTGTAAGGGAGAGACCAATAGAATCATTGTTGGAGATAGCCAGGGAGTCTTTAAAAAATACAGGATATAAAGATATATCACTTTTATCATTAAGCACTGGTGATTATTCATGCCTTGAGCCTCTTATGGAGAATATTCTGACATTGGATAAAAAGCATTTAACTTCAATATCCCTGCCTTCCATAAGAGCTGAAAAATTAACTCCAGACATTATGGAGATTATTAAAAAAGTGAGGAAAACAGGTTTTACAATTGCACCGGAAGCAGGTTCCCAGGCACTTAGAGATATTATTAATAAGAATATAACTGAACAAGAGATATTTGATGCAGTGAAAAATGCCTTTGATCTTGGGTGGCGTAATATTAAACTCTATTTTATGCTGGGGCTGCCCCTTGAAACCCATGAAGATATTAAGGCTATAGTTGATCTTTCATACAAACTTGCAGATATAAAAACAAAGCATAAAGCCCAGATCAGTGTGAGTGTTGCTAATTTTATTCCCAAGGCTCACACACCTTTTCAAAGGTGCGCTCAAATTACAGGTGACCAGGCAAGGGAAAAGCTTCAATATTTAAAAGATAACCTTAAACACTTTAAAACAAAGCTTAAGTGGCAGGACCCAAACATGAGCCTGCTTGAAGGTGTTTTTGCTAGGGGGGACAGAAAACTCTCTTCACTTCTGATTAAAGCCTATGAAAATGGATGCAGGCTTGACGGGTGGACTGATAAGTTCAGGTTTGACCTGTGGGAAAAAGCTTTTGAGCAGACCAATATTGACCCTCTGTTTTATACAACACGCCAGAGAAGCGATGATGAGGTGCTGCCGTGGGATCATATTGATTGTGGTGTGTCTGATAAGTTTTTTATCAAAGAGTTTGAAAAAGCTAAAAGAGGCGAGATTACACTGGATTGCAGGGATGTTGAATGTACTGGCTGCGGAATATGTGATTTTGATAAGATAAAGCCTGTTGTAAACAGTGTTAAAGAGTTTAAACCAAAAGTTCAGAAAAGTACTGAATCCCATGATAAAGAGGTTGAGTTTCAACAATATAAGATATTTTATTCCAAGCTCAATCTGATGAAACACCTTGGACACCTTGAATTCGCAAAAATTATTAGAAAAGCCATTAGAAAGTCAGGACTTAGGGTTAAATATACCAAGGGCTTTAATCCCAATATAAAACTCAGTTTTGATAACCCGCTTCCTGTAGGCATGGAAAGTGAACAAGAGTTTTTTACACTTTTTGTGGATAAATCTTTAAAGAGAGAAGAGATAAAATCACGGCTTGACAATGCTCTTTTACCAAGTATTACCATTGTGGATATCTCCCCCTCTTCAAAAAAAGATAAAAATTTAGACGAACTTTCAAAATATAAGATTGAATTTAAAGAGTATGCTGTTACTCAAGAGAGTATTGATGACTTTATGAAGTTGTCTCAATGGCTTGTTCAGACTGTTACCAAAAAAGGAAAAAAGAAGATGGTTGATTTGAGACAATCAGTGCAGGAAATCAAGCTCCTTGATTGTGGTGGTGATTTAAGTGAAATTAAAATGGTATTAAAAAAATATAAAGAAAAGACTGTAAGACCGTCTGAAATACTGATAAAATGTTTTAATATGCCTGAAGAGGTAGTACAGACTGCCAGAATAGTTAAATTAAAATGGAATATCTAAACTATGTTTAAAGAGCTTGTAATAAACTATGAAGAACATGAAGCGCGGGTGGCACTTCTTGAAAATGGTATGATTGTTGAGCTCTTTATTGAGAGGGGAGATGAGACCACTATTACTGGAAATATTTATAAGGGGCGTATCCAGCGCGTTCTTCCTGGAATGCAGGCAGCATTTGTAGATATAGGGCTTGACCAGGCAGCCTTTTTATATGTGGATGATATTATTGATCAGGCAGCTCTTGAAATGGCAAACTATTTTGAGATGGAAAATGACTCTGATTTTTATAAATGCAGTGATGGTGATGTACTAAAATCAGGGTTGCCTGAATTTGTTGAATCTTATGATATCAATATTGGAGAGTTGATTAAGGAGGGACAGCAGCTTCTTGTCCAGGTTGCCAAATCCCCCATAGGCAGCAAAGGACCCAGAGTCACAACACATCTCTCTTTTCCGGGCAGATATATTGTACTTATGCCCTATGTTGATCACATTGGAATTTCAAGAAAGATTGTCAATGAGACTGAAAGAACAAGGCTTAGAGAGCTGATACTATCATTAAGAGATAATAAGTATGGATATATATTACGCACAGCAGCAGAAGGCATAAATTCAGACCGGCTTGAAAAAGAGATCTTATTTCTAGTAAAAACCTTTGAAGAGGTAAAAAAGAGAAATCAGGAGAAATCAGCTTCGACTCTTTTATACAGAGATCTTTCAATATCATTCAGGGCAGTGAGAGACCTTCTTACAGATGATGCTGATAAGCTTGTTATTGATTCTGAACAAGAGTATGAAAAAGTTCAGGAATTTCTAAGAAAATATATGCCTGATTCGAATTTTTCCATTGAGCTGTATAAAGACAAAGAGCCTATTTTTGATGCCTATAACCTTGAGGCAGATATTGAAAGAGCTTTGAAAAAAAGAGTATGGCTTAAGTCTGGAGGATACATAATCATAGAACAGACCGAAGCCCTGGTTGCCATTGATGTAAATACCGGACGATATGTCGGCGGGCACAATTTTGAAGAGACTGTTTTAAAGACAAACCTTGAAGCTGTTAAAGAGATTGCATATCAGATACGCCTGCGCAATATTGGTGGAATTATAATTATCGATTTCATTGATATGAAAAAAGAGCTTCACAAAGAAAAGGTTATGACCCAGCTGGCAGAGGAGATGAAAAAGGATAAAAGCCAGATAAATATACTCCCTTTGTCAGAGTTGGGGCTTGCCCAGATAACAAGGAAGAGGACAAGGACAAATTTAAAAAGAACTCTTAACGAACCTTGCTTTTATTGTGGTGGGGATGGAATGCTGTTGTCTGGTAAATCAATATGCCATAAAATATTTAGAGAGCTGATAAATGAAGCAGGTGACATGATGGGCAATAAATTTACAATAAAGGTTCACCCGGAAATAGCCCGTTTGCTCCATGGAGAAGAGAAACATTTGATAAACTCCTTTGAAAAACGATTTCAAAAGCCCGTAGCGATTTATCCTGATACCAGTTATCACATGGAAGAGTACCATATTTTTGAGACTTTGGATAAACGATAATTGATTTTAAACAGTTGTTCCCCTGTTTTTACTATCAATTAATTCCCATTTTGTAACTATTTAGTTATTTTTTTAAATTTTCTGTTGATAAAAGAGGAAAAATAGAGTAAACAGATAAAATAAGCAAAAGATTTCCTTTATTTATTTTATTGTCATTGAGTTTTAACATTTAGTTTTGGGTTTTTGCGAAAGGGTGATAAATGGTTGGAAAAATTGGTGTAATGGCTGATAGCTCAGCAGATTTACCAGTTGGATTTGCAAAAAAAAAGCAGATAAATTTAGTACCCAACAGTATCTTTATTAACAAACAAGGTCCTAAACTGCATGGGGTAGATATTGAGAATAAAGAGGTGCTGGAATATCTTAGACAAAAAGATGACGTTACTACAGAGGCTGTCGTACCACCCAGATTTTGTTTGATGTTTCAAACATTGTTAAAAAAGTACGAATATCTTTATTCCTTTAACGTTTCAGATGATTTATCTAAATGCTATGAGAATGCGCAATATGGCTTGAACTTATATAAGCAGATAAGCCTTGATGGTGATACGGAAAATAAGATCAAATTGATTGATACAAGGGCTGTAGGTATAAGTTTTGGTATTATAGTGAACAGAATCGCAACCATTGTAAATGTAAAACAAGATATGGAAATCGCAAGGCTTGATAAATACATTGCCTGGCTTGTAAAAAATCTCCACATGTATTTTGTTGTTGACGATCTGTATTGGCTCAAAAGATCAGGTAAACTAAATATGATTTCAGGTTTTCTAGGACAATTACTTGATTTTAAACCTGTAATCAAACTTGAAAAAGGTATGCTGTTGCCAGTGGAAAAATGTCGTGGGAAAAATATCGCTGTTGACGGTATGATTAAATTTATAAAAGAGGCCGCATCAAAATATAAACGGGGTTTTGAGATCTGGGTAGGACATTCTGCAGCTATTTTGGATGCAAAATATGCTGTAAAACAACTTGCAGCAAGTTTAAAGATTGACAAGAAAAAGATACTCCTGGTTGATATAGGTCCAACAATGGCAGCACATATTGGTCCCGGAGGTGTTTGTGTCACCATGCTGCCAAGATAGTAAAATGCCATCATGATTCTGCCGCTCCTTGCAATGTGCTTTTTTAAGATGATTTTCATTTTTAAAAAATAAAAATGAAATAGATAAATAATTGATTTAAACTGCTAACCTTATAAGATAAGGATAACTTATGGTTGCTAAAATAGGAGTAATTGCTGATAGTGCTCTGGACTTACCTGCAGGCATGGCAAAAAAAAAGAATATTCACTTGATACCCTGTAGTGTTTTTATTAATGAAATCCCTAAACTCCACGGAGTAGATATTGTTAATCAGGAAGTTGTTGAGCATCTTTTGCAAAAAGATGACGTGAGGACAGCCGCTCCAACTCCTCTTGCATATAGTAAAGTCTATAGGAAAATAAGCAAAGATTACGATATGATTTATTCCATGCATGTGGGCAGCGATCTTTCTAAATGTTATGCAAATGCCAGCCATGCTGTCAGGTTGTTGAAAGATAAGAAAGAAGCAGAACAAAAGGGTTTATTCTATAAAAACAATATTAAATTAATTGATACAAAAGCATCAAGTATTGGCCAGGGGCAGATTGTGAACAGAATTGCAACCATTCTGATGAATAAAGCCTACAATGAAGCAAAGTTTGATAGGTATATTGAATGGCTTATAAATAGAGTGTCGGTTTATTTTGTTGTGGATGATTTATACTGGCTGAAAAAATCAGGAAAACTTAATTTTCTCTCAAGTTTTTTAGGAAAGCTTCTTGATGTTAAGCCTCTTTTAAGACTTGAAAAGGGAAAATTAGTACCAGTGAGCAAACATAAAGGAAAAGACACTGCCATTGACAGTATGATTAAAACAATCAAGGAAACTACACCTAAGTATAAAAGAGGTGTTGATATATGGGTTGCCCATTCAGATGCCATGCTGGATGCAAGATATATGAAAAGAGAACTTGCCAGAAGCTTTAACATGGATAAGAAAAAAATACCAATTGTGGAAATTGGTCCGACAATTACTGCACATGCAGGTCCCGGTGTTGTAAGTGTCAGTGTACTTCCAAGATAGTAAAATACCATCACTGTCTCTATTGTTCCTTACATCATATTGATTTTATAAATGACCTCTATTTCTTATTGAAAAAAAAGTAATAATAGAGTAGGTACATAAAGATCAAATTTTAAAAATTTGATGTATTGATATGAGAGGGTCAGTTATGGTTGTCAAAATAGGTTTGCTTGTTGATAGTGGTATAGATTTACCAAAAGGAGTGGCAAAGAAAAAAGATATCAATCTTATTCCTTTCACTGTTTTGATAAATGATGATCCTAGATTATATGGTGTGCAAATAGTTAATCAGGAAGTTGTTGAACATCTTAATAAAAAAGATGATGTGAAAATCGCACCTGCAGTTCCTCTTGCCTTTGATTTAAAGTTTAAAAAGATGAGTGAAGAGTACGATAAATTATATGTTCTGACTACTACCAGTGAACTTTCACAATGCTATGAAAATGCAAAACATGGGTTGAGATTATTTAAAAAAAAGCAGAAGCTTGAAGAGAATGGCATCATATTTAAGAATATCAAGATAATAGATTCAAGGACTTCAAGTATTGGTTTAGGTCAGATAGCTAACAGAGTTGCAAGTATAGTAAAAACTGATTTTGATCAGGAAAAGCTTGATAAGTATATTGCCTGGCTTATTAAAAAATCCATGACATTTTTTGTTATTGATGATCTCTATTGGTTAAAGAAATCTGAAAAACTCAACATATTTACAGGTTTTATCGGTAAAATGCTTGATGTTAAACCCATTGTTAAAATTGAGGATGGATGGATTGTACCATTAGACAAATCCAGAGGTAAAGATACTGCAATTGAAATTATGATAAAAATCATTAAACAATCCACGCCAAGATTTAAGAGAGGCATGGAAATATGGGTTGCTCACTCTGCAGCCCTGCTTGATGCAAAACATTTAAGGAGACAACTTGCAACAAGTTTTCAAATTGCGGAGAAAAAAATACCTATAATGGAAATTGGTCCCACAATGACTGCCCATACAGGTCCTGGTCTAGTTAGTGTCAGCATCCTTCCTAAATAATAGAGCTTGAATTTTTAAGCTGAAAGATTAAGCTTGTGTTATTGCACACTGCCCTGTCTGTTTTCTCTATTGATAATAGAAGATAATTATGTATATGATTGCAAATTCAAAAATAGATATTATTGTTAAGTAATAATATAAATTTTAAGGAAATAAATAACAATGTTTGGAGAAACAATTTCATATAATGCAGCTTTTATAGCAGGGTTGTTGTCTTTTTTTTCTCCCTGTATACTGCCCTTGATACCAGCATATTTTACCTTTATTACAGGCCTTTCCATTGATGAATTAACTGAGAGTGCAAAGGAGACAAGGAATAAAGTAATACTTTCCACTCTAGTCTATGTGGCAGGATTCTCAACTGTTTTTATTATGATGGGTGCTTCTGCTTCACTTTTCGGCAATATGATGCAGGAATATTCCTGGTTAGTCAGATACCTGGGTGGGGCAATTATTATTATATTCAGCCTCCATCTTCTTGGTATTATTAATATTAAGGGTCTGAATTTTGAAAAAAGATTTCATGTTAAGGAAAAACCGTTTCATCTCATGGGTGTTTTTGTTATTGGTATGGCCTTTGGTGCAGGCTGGAGTCCCTGTATAGGTCCTATTTTGGGTTCCATACTGATTGTTGCTTCAAATCAGGAGACTATATACAATGGGATGCTGCTTTTGGCTTTGTACTCTTTAGGTATTGCAATCCCTTTTATTTTAATTTCAGTTTTTATTACACGAATGGTGGAAACTATTAAGAGAGCAACCAAATTTATAATCTATATTAATAAAGCAACAGGTGTTTTATTATTGATTATAGGTGTGCTTTTGATAACAGATACATTCAAGTTGCTTAGCAGTTTTTAAAGGAGATTCAAATTTATGAAGAACCAGGGTGTGTTTTTGATTCTATTTTTTTCTTGTCTGTTTTTACCTTGGCAAGGGTTTACAGCAGAAAAGATCAATTTCCAGACTTATGACAACGGGCTTAAGCTTGCAGAAGAGTTAAATAAGAAAATATTTCTATATTTTCATGCTGACTGGTGTAAATATTGTGCAAAAATGGAAAAAGAGACTTTTTCCGATGATAAGATTAGAGAATATTTCCATGATAATTTTATTTCAATTAAAGTTGATGCAGACATAGAGAAAACTATTGCATCAAAGTACAATGTCAGAGGTCTTCCCATACTCTTCTTTTTAAAGGAGGATGGTTCAAAATTGAGCTATAGACCAGGTTATGTTGATGCAAAAGAACTTTTATATATGTTGAAATATGTTAATACTCAAAGTTACGAACAGATGAGTTTTCCAGAATTTCTTAAAAAGAATTAGGAGAGTTTGTGTTATGGAGAAGTGCTATAAATATTTATTTTTCGCAGCATTTTGTATGATAGCTTTTTCAAACATTGGGTATGCTGAAACAGTATACGTAACAGACATTACAAAGATCACCATGCGTAGTTCACCAGGTTCTGAACATAAAATTATTAAAATGCTTACATCTGGAACACCTTTGAATGTTGTTGGTAAGTCAGGATCATGGTCAAAAGTCAAAACAAAAGATGGCAAAGAGGGCTGGGCTTTAACAAGATTTCTAGTAGTTGCAAAACCAGCAGTTGTTTTACTCAATGAGTTTGAAAAGAGAAACAGTAAACTTGTTAAAAAAGTAGAGATGTTAACAACAGAAAATACAGACCTTACAGCTGCAAACCAAAAACTTGTTAAAATTGAAGAGCAATATATTGAGTTGAAAAAAGGTGCAGATAATTATCTGGAACTCAAGAAGAAATTTGAAGAGATATCAATAATATCTAAAGAGCAGCAGGAAAAAATTGCTGTGTTTGAGAATAGCTATAAAGATAAAATAATGAAATGGTTTTTAATCGGAGCTGGTGTATTCGTCTTTGGTATTCTGCTGGGAATGGGTACTAAAAAGAGACGGAGAAGTTATCTTAGATGATTCACAAAACTGATTTTCTTGTGATTGGCAGTGGCATCGCAGGACTTAATTTCGCACTGATAGCAGCCTCTAGAGGTAAAGTTACAATAATCACAAAAAAGAGGGTGAACAAGACCAATACTGCCCTTGCCCAGGGCGGTATTGCAGCTGTTCTGGATAAAAATGACTCATTTGATCTCCATGTCGCAGATACCCTTGCAGCAGGTGCAGGTCTTTGTGATAAAGATGTGGCTGAAATGGTAATTAAAAATGCTCCTCAAATGATTCAGGACTTAGTAGATAAAGGGGCAAATTTTAATAAAAAAAGCAAGTGTGAAACTCAATTTGCACTGGGGCAGGAGGGTGGGCATTCAAGGAAAAGAATAGTCCATGCCCATGATCTTACAGGCAAAGAGATAGAGGATGTGCTTGTGGAGCATTCTGAAGCCCACGAAAATATTACAATCCTTGAAAACCACATAGCAGTCAATCTTATCACACATTCGAAAAGTATCAGGAGCGGAACTTTGGTTACAGAGTATGAAAAACAATGCTGTGGAGCCTATGTATTAAATAATGATACAAAAGAGATTGAGACTTTCCATGCAAATATTGTTTTAATAGCAGCTGGTGGTGCAGGTAAGGTATATCTATATACAAGTAATCCTGATATTGCTGCAGGCGATGGTGTTGCCATGGCATATAGAGCAGGGGCAACCATTGCAAATCTTGAATTTGTTCAGTTCCATCCAACATGTCTTTTTCATCCTGAAGCAAAAAACTTTTTAATTTCAGAAGCTGTAAGGGGGGAGGGAGGTATTCTTAAGGATCTGCGTGGAAATCAGTTTATGCATAAATACTCATCTGATAAAGAACTTGCATGCAGGGATGTTGTGGCAAGGGCGATTGACAATGAGATGAAGGTAAATGGAGATGCATTTGTCTGTCTTGATATTTCCCATAAAGATGCAGATTTTATTAAAACAAGATTCCCCAATATTTATGGCAATTGTTTAAACCTTGGTATTGATATCACAAAAGAGCCAATCCCTGTTGTCCCGGCAGCTCATTATATGTGCGGGGGAGTCGCAACTGGTATGGATGGTCAGACTGATATAAAGAGGCTGTATGTGGCAGGGGAAGCAGCTTGTACAGGTCTCCATGGAGCAAATCGTCTTGCGAGTAATTCGCTTCTTGAGGCCCTTGTTTATTCAAAGAATGCTGCTCTTGCTGCTGTTAAGGAGAGTGAGTCTCTTGATATCAAGTCAGAAACAGAGCCTCTGCTCTGGGATAAAATGGGCACTGAAGATAGTGATGAAGCAATTGTTGTTGCCCAGAACTGGGATGAAATAAGAAGGTTGATGTGGAATTACGTCGGGATTGTGCGAACAGACAAACGTCTTAGCAGGGCTTTGCGAAGAATTGAAAATATCCAGCAGGAAATCCATGAATACTACTGGAACTTTAAGATAACTTCAGATCTTGTTGAGTTGAGAAACCTTGCCACAGTTGCAGAGTTGATAATCAAGTCTGCTCTAAAAAGAAAAGAGAGCCGGGGATTGCACTATAATCTTGAATATCCTGAAAAAGATGATTGCAACTGGTTGAAAAATACAATACTCAAGAAAAAGATTCCATAATTAACCAGATCAAAGATGTCTGATTCTATTTTATGCCCGGACCTTTAAGACCTTTTGCAGGGGGTTGTCAAGAAAAGCTTTGAACAACCCCCTTATTATCAATTCCTTATTGTCTTTTAGTCAGTCTGGTTCTCTTTGTGCAGATGAACATCCATTTGTGGAAATGGAATATTGAGACCATGGCTTCCAAAGGTTTTATATACTTTTTCGTGGAGCTCAAAATAGACATTCCAATAATCATCTTTTTTTACCCACGCCCGGCAAACCATATTTACAGAGCTGTCAGCCAACGCAGATACACCAATAAAGGTCTCAGGGTCTTTTAGAATTCTGGAATCTTCTGCAAACAAGTCATTGACCACCTCTTTTGCTTTATCAACATCATCACCGTAGGCTATCCCAATTGTCCAGTCAACCCGTCGTATTGGTTCCGTGGAGTAGTTGATCAAAGAAGAGGTAGATAAACCACCATTGGGGATAATTATGGTTTTATTATCTGGAGTTTTTAAAATTGTGGAGAAAATTTGAATTTCACTAACAGTGCCGAGATACCCTTGGGCATCAATCAAATCACCAACTCTGAAGGGCTTGAAAAGCAGGATAATGACTCCACCTGCAAAGTTCTGCAGGGTACCAGAAAGTGCCATACCAACAGCAAGACCGGCTGCAGCAAGCATGGCAATAAAAGAAGTCATCTTAATGCCAAGCATGCCAAGGGCAGTAATGATAAGCATTATTTTTAAAGCAGCAGTAACAATGCCCTTTAGAAAAGGTTTTAATGATTCATCTGCTTTGGTTTTGTCCATTGATTTAATAAACAGGTTTGTGATTATTGTTATAATCTTGGAACCAATGATCCACACCAGAATTGCACCAATTAGTTTGGGACCATAATCAACTATGATTGCAGTAATTTGTGCCAAAATCTGTTCAGTATTCATACTGTTTTCCTCCACTGTTTTCCGGGGTTAATTATTAGATTCATTAAAACATAAAACCTGGATCAATATCAATAACAAATTTTATTTCTTGCAGATCAAGCTGTACAAAACATGGTTAATGATTTTCTCCTGTAAACAGCGTTACTATCCCAAAGGTCATTGATTTGAATTTAATATTTTTAAAACCTGTATCTTTCATTATTTTTGCAAACTCTTTGGACTCAGGGAATTTTAATACAGATTCAGGAAGATAAGTGTAAGCGTTTCTGTCCTTTGAAAAAAAAGCTCCCACCCGGGGGAGCATTTTTTTAAAATAGAGTATATAAAGATCTTTGAGCAAGCCCGGAGCTGGCGTTGTAAGCTCCAGCACAACAACTCTACCGCCTTTTTTCAAGGTTTTTTTAAATGCTTTTAATGCACCTTTTCTGTCCATTATGTTTCTTATTCCAAATGCAATAAATACTGCATCGAAAAGGTTTTTTTTAAATGGTAAGGACAGGGCATTGCCGGCAACCAGGTTTATATTAATGTGGTTTTTGATTTTTTTCCGGGCAAACAGGAGCATCTTGTGGGAAAAATCTGCACTGAAAACTCTGCATTTATCATGGAGTTGTTTTTGTATCTCAATACTGACATCACATGTGCCGCAGGCAACGTCAAGGGCAAGGTCGTGCTCTCTCAGCTTTGCAGCTTTTACCATCTCTTTTCTCCAGTGGATATCCTGCCGAAAGCTTAAAAATCTGTTTAAAAAATCATATTTGGGTGCAATGCTGTCAAACATTGTCTGTATAAAATCAAGTTCTTTATTCATTGTTGACAACTCAAAATTTTGAATTATTTTATATTGTTTATAGAAGATATGAAAATAGCATAATAACAGTGTAAATACAATCAGGAAACTTATGTCTGAAAAACGTGATTACTATGAAGTGTTGGGACTTGGCAGAAATGCATCAAAACAGGAGATGAAATCAGCTTATAGAAAACTTGCCATTAGATTTCATCCTGATAAAAATCCGGATAACAAAGAGGCTGAAGATAAATTCAAAGAAGCTTCTGAAGCGTATGAAGTTCTTACAAATGATAGTAAACGACAGATATATGATCAGTTTGGTCATCAAGGTCTTGAGGGTGCAGGGCATTCTGGTGCCAGGGGATTTGATGACATTTTTTCAAACGTTGGTGATATTTTCGAAGAGTTTTTTGGTTTTGGCGGCGGTGGCGGCAGCGGGAGGAGAGTTCAGCGCGGCTCAGACCTGCGCTATAACATGTCCATTGATTTTATGGAAGCAGCTTTTGGTACAGAAAAAACAATTGACATTCCAAGGCTCGATAAGTGTACAAAATGTGATGGATCAGGCTGTGCAGAAGGTACTTCACCGGAAACTTGTCAGCATTGCCACGGCACAGGTCAGTTTGTGCAGAGTCAGGGCTTTTTTAAAGTAAAAACCACTTGTCCCTATTGTAAAGGTCAGGGAAAAACAGTATCAAACCCATGTAAAAAATGCATGGGTGCAGGCAGGGTAGAAAAAACAAGAAAAGTGCAGGTAAAAATTCCCGCTGGTGTTGATAATGGTTCCAAACTGAGGCTCACAGGAGAAGGCGAAGCTGCACCCACAAGCGACGGGCAGACCGGGGACCTCTATGTTGTCCTGAAAGTAAAGTCCCACAGGTTCTTCAAACGTGATAATACTGATATTGTCTGCGTTGTTGATATCTCTTTTGTCCAGGCAGCCCTGGGAGATGAGATATTGATTGAAACTCTTACAGGTGAGAAAAAACTTAAAATTCCTAAAGGTACTCAATATGGGGCTACATTCAGGTTTAAAGGAGAAGGCATAGCTTCTTTAAGATCTGGCAGGCGTGGTGACCAGATTATTAATGTTGTGGTAAAAACACCAAAACGATTATCCCAGAAGCAGGAAAAACTTTTAAAAGAGTTTGACAGACTTGATTCAAATAAAATATCTAATAAGTTAAAGAATCTGTTTAAGAATCTGTAAATTTAATTTTTTGGAGTTTATATTTTAATATGTTTGAATTAAAGATAAAAAATAATTTCTCAGCAGCCCATAAACTTACAATGGTTGGTGAGAAATGTGAAAACCTCCATGGTCATAACTGGCATATTGAAGTCAGGGTTTCAGGAGAGAAACTGAACACTGCAGGTGTGCTGGTGGATTTTGGCAATATTAAAAAATTTGTTAATGAGGTCATGAAGGAGCTGGATCATAAATATCTGAATGAGATAGAAATTTTTAATGATGAACAACCCACATCAGAACGCATTGCAGTTTACATAGCCAAAAGGCTTCAACTGTTTTTAGATGAACTTGATGAAGAGGTTAATGTCTCAAGTGTTACAGCCTGGGAATCAGAAGATGCCTCAGCTACTTATTTTTTATAATCTGTTTTGCTGGTATAAGACCTGTTGCGGCTGCTGATACAATATTGCCGGCAACTCCGGGACCATCTCCTGCTACATACATCCCTTTTACTTTTGTTTGCAGGTCATTATCAGTCTCAATCTGTGTTGCAAAAAATTTAATTTCCGGTGCATAGAGCAGGGTCTCATCATTGGAAACTCCAGGAACAACAAAGTTCAGTGCCTCAAGTCCTTCCATCAGATTTGATAAAATACGTTCTGGTAAAGCCATGGCAATGTCACCACATACAACATTTTTCATGGTGGGTTCAATATACCCTTTATTTATTCTGTTCCATGTGGATCTTCTTCCTCTTTTTAAATCACCAAAGCGCTGCAGGATTGGTTTGCCAGCTCCAATTAATGTGGCAAGTCTTCCAATGGATTCACCATATGCCTGATTATCTGTTACAGGCTCTGTTAAGACAACCTTGGAGAGAAATGCAAAATTTGTATTCTGGGATTTTTTATCGGAAAAAGCGTGCCCGTTAACACATACAAAGTCTTTATATTTTTCAAGGCTGATGTATCCGCCCTGATTGGTGCAGAAAGTTCTTGTCTGGTCATCATAGGTAGGTGTCTGAATAAAAAATGTAGGATCATAAATTATGTTGCAAAGATCATCCATTATATCATTATGAACTTCAACCCTTACACCCACTTCAATGCCGCGCTGGACAATGTTAATACCATGTTTCTGGGCAACTTTTGCAACCCAGTTTGCACCAATACGCCCCGGTGCCAGAATAACATTTGAAGCTCTGTATTTACTCTTTTTAGTTATCACCCCTGTCACAACCCCTTTTTTAAGGGTAATGTCAGTAACATCTTCCTCTGTTTTAATGGTAACACCTTTGGATTCAATATAGTCTGCCATTTTTGTAATATGCCCGGGAAGATTATCACTGCCAAGGTGTTTTTGTTTGATAAGAAGAAGATCAATGCCAAATTTTTTCGCCTCTTTTCTTATCTGTTTTGCCTGATCCATATTTGTTGGATAAATATCTCCATCCATATTAAATTTATTAAATATGGTTTCAGTTTCATCAATTAATTCTTTGGCTGCACTCAAAGGCATGAATTGCGTGAGGTCAGTCTTGCCAAGTTTTGGTATGAAATTGAGCTTTCCATCGGAATAGAGTCCAGCACCTCCTACACCTGTTAGTATGTTGCAAGGATCACATTCAGCACAATTTTGCATGTTGTGGTTGGGGCATTTTCTTTTCAGGGAGGTTTTACCTTTTTCCAGGACAAGCACATTAAGATTTGAGTTTTCAGCAAGATAATATGCTGAGAAAAGTCCTGCAGGTCCTGCGCCCACAATTATTGCATCATATTCCATAGTCACCTGTATTTTTTGGGTTTAATAAAATTTTTCTTCTATTTTTCCATGGTACAATTTTTTTAAAGGAATATCAAAAAAAATCTGGTATAAAAGATAAAAATTATATTGGGATAATAATGGTGCGGATATCAAACATTAAAAATATTGAACTGGGATACAGGCAGTTAATCTTTGGCTTTGAAGACAACACCGAAGGAGATTTAAAACTTGTATTAGAGTGTGTGAATGCTGAGTTTGGAGGTTCCGGGCAGGTAATGCTGGAAGATTTTATTTGTCATATGCGCGATCAACATGGTTTTGCTGAATTTGATACTCTCCAGTGCCTCTTCTGGCTGGTACAGGAATTAAAATTACATTTCCGCCTGGATCATAAAATCCTTGAACCCCTTGGGGCAAAAAAAATTCTGATTGAGTCTGGTGTTGATCAAATGGAAGTAGTCCCCAATGAAAATGTGGAAGACCAACTGTTTAGTGAGGTGGTTTTAACTTATAATGCATTATTCCAAGGTAAGACGAAAAAGTTTAGTGATCAGTATGAGTTTGCCTGCCAATGGTTGTCTGATTTGACAAACTTGCAGTTTAAATTTATGGAGTATAAACAGATTGCACGCAAAACCAGCTTTCCTGGTTCCGGCGAAATTGATAAATGTTTGACCCTGATAAAAATTTTATCGATAAAAAAAGATTCCTGCTCTCTTATATTAAACTTACATGGGAACAGAGATGAAATTATTAACATGGTACACTCCTTTGACAAATTGACTCTGTTTTATACAAAGCACAAGGAGTTTTGGGAGCTTTTAATCCAATCAATTAAAGAGTTTGAATCAAGCCTTCCTGAAATAAGGGAAAACAGAGCAATCTCAACACAATTTGATGAGCTTGTTGAAATTTTTCAATCATCAAGCCCATACAATTTAATTGCCAAAGCAAAAAAAATATTGGAAAATGTTCAAACTTTCCATGGAATACAAGAGAGA
>Ga0256845_1001450_pt1 | contig 18994 bp, 15 predicted proteins | sample RiftiametaG_FD_189101 | JGI IMG/M metagenome (GOLD analysis project Ga0256845, IMG submission 189101) | Tube worm associated microbial communities from hydrothermal vent at the East Pacific Rise, Pacific Ocean - Riftia | ecosystem: Host-associated > Annelida > Integument > Unclassified ...
GCGGGCTTTAATGCACTATCAGGAGCGGAGAAAAGGATAATTTCGGGACTTAAGCGGATTAATAAGGCGGAAATACTTTTTGAGATGGATTCATATTTTATGAATAACAGAGATCAGGAGGCCGGAAAGTTCATAAGAGCATATAAGAAAGAAAAGATATTCGGAGATGAGATCGGTGTTATTGAAAATGATCTTGTAGAGAAGCAAAGAGAAATTAAAATATTAAGTACTTCTTCATTTTCCGGACAGGCGGTTATTATCGGAAAATATCTTGAACAGGAGAGTTGGGAAAATATTAAGAGAGAAGATATTGCAATTGTTCTTCCCGACGAATCTTTGCTTTTCCCAATCTTAAACTCTCTTCCTAAAAATATAGCAAAAGGAAATATATCCATAGGATTTCCACTATCCCAGACCTCCGCCTATTCTCTGACTAATTTAATTCTTGAAATGCATATCAATTCGGAAGATGAATTTTTCCGAAAGGATATTTTAAACCTGTTGGGACATCCCTATATGAAAATTGTCTTTCCCGAAATAGTTTCGGAAGTTAAAGAAGAGATCAATAAGATGGGAGAGTTAAAACTTTTAGATAAAAAATCAGGTGATCGATTATTCTTATCTGTTTTTAATTATAATTCCGATGGAATAAAGCTGCTTGAAGTTATCATGGAAATATTCGAAAGATTAAATACCATTATCGAAAAAGAGAGTGATATTCTTCCCGGAATTGAAATGGAGTTTGTTTTTCATTTTTATACACTTTTATTAAAATTAAAAGATGTAATGGTAAGGACAGGCATATTTCCCGGTATAAGGGGATTTAAAAAACTTATATCCGAACTGGCACTGACCACTCACATTCCGTTTACGGGAGAACCATTGGAAGGAATTCAAATACTCGGTCTGCTTGAAGCGAGAAATATTGAGTTCAAAAAACTGTTTATTTTATCTTTGAATGAGGGTGTATTTCCGAAAAAGGAGAAGAGGCAGACATATATTCCCGCACTTGTCAGGAAAAATAACGGTCTTCAAATAGATAGTGATCCGGATGCGGTGGCAGCTTACATTTTCTATAGATTGATAAAAAATTCTACGGATATAACATTAATATATACGGATGAGTCAACGGGTAATAACAGAGGAGAAAAGAGCAGATTCATAAACCAGATCCTTATGGAGTACAGTGACAGAAGCAAAAATTTAATTCTTAAAGAGAGTCCGGTTGTTTTTCCTGTGGAAAGTTTAAATATGGGTGAGGTTAAGATAAAGAAGAGATCGGAACATATTGAACAATTGGAAAAGTTATCTTTTTCCGCTTCATCATTAAAGTTGTATCTTTTATGTCCTTTGAGATTCTATTTCAGATATATACTTGGATTGAAAGATGTGAAAACCGATGAAGATTCTCAGGATCCGGCAATTTTCGGCGAACTGATCCATTCTGTTTTGGAAGAGATCTATCTTCCGGTTTCGGGCAGATCGGTTGAATTTAATTATTTTGATTCTTTAAGAGCCGATAAAATTGACAGCCTGATTAAGAGAGCTTTTATTAAAAAGGGGATCAATGAGGTAAAGACCGGAAAGAATCGTATAACGTTTGAGATCTTAAAAGAGTTTGTTTCGGCTTTTATCAATAAAGAAAAAAATGAATCACCATTTAAAATAATCGGTTTGGAGAAAGAAATAATAAGTAGAAATTTTGAATTCGGTTCGGGGAATAATAGGTATAAAATAGATTTAAAAGGAAGAATCGACAGAATTGATATTAAAAACGGAATTTATAGAATTATTGATTACAAATCAGGAAGGACAAGCGGGCTTAAAGTAAAAAACGGAATTGGAGATATTGAAAACTGGGGAAGATTCCCTGAGATATTTCAAATGCTTTTTTACTCTCTTCTTATAAAGAGTTCGGGTTTGATTTCACAAGGGTTTATGCTCGGCATTTATCCGTTCAAAAAGATTTATGAAAAATTAAGCTATATTGATATAAATAATAATAAAATAATTTCCTCTGAGATCATCGAAGAATTTTCCGAAATTCTTGATAGACTATTTGCGGAGATATTCGATCCCAATGTTCCGTTCTCTCAGACAAAAGATATTACAAATTGCGGATTTTGTCCGTTTGTTAATATTTGCGTGAAAGATAAAAGGAGAAACAGTTAACAGATGATAATTCCGATTTCACATGAAAATAATGAAGTAAAAAGACTTCCATGGATAACTTTTGTGATCATGATAGCATGCCTGTTGATCTATATTTCCGTTTCAAAAACAATGAAAAATATTAGTGGTGAATTAAATACTAATATTAAAATCTATTTTTCCTATTATTTATCTCATCCCTATCTTGAAATAAACGGTAAAGTAAAAGAAAAGCTTAATATATCCGATTCTTCGATAAGCAGATTCAGATCTCTTTATAAAATGAAGTCCGAGCAGCCTGAAGAACAGATACAAAAGCAGGAGCAGGAGCAGCTTGATGCGATAGCAGAAAAGATTTTGAGAACAATTGATGAAATTCCCTTTAAAAAATGGGGTTATACTCCTAATAACGGCACTTTTTTTACCTTAATATCCTATATGTTTCTTCATGGAGGTTGGCTGCATCTTTTTGGTAATATGCTCTTGCTTTATCTTACCGGTCCCTATCTGGAAGATGTGTGGGGTAGAATAGTATATCCGTTTTTTTATATTTCCACCGGAGTATTTTCAGCACTTATGTATGCTCTTCGGTTTCCGGATCTAAATATACCTCTTGTCGGTGCATCGGGAGCAATTGCAGGGCTAATGGGGGCATTTCTTATTAGATTTTGGAACACAAGAATAAAATTCTTCTATTTTTTCTTTGTTATTGCAGGAACTTTTAAAGCTCCTGCATGGATAATGCTGCCTTTATGGTTCGGGTTCGAAGCTTTTGATGCTTCACAGCTCTCTTCACTTAATAATGCTAACGGAGGTATTGCTCATCATGCTCACATATGGGGTTTTATCTTTGGTGTTGCAGTCGCTCTCATAATAAAGTTTACAGAAGCTGAAAAGAGATATTTATCAAAAAAAATAGATGATAGTATCTCTTTTATTGACAAAGATTTTAAAGAATTTACTGAAGTAAAACAACTATTTGATGATGGTAAAAAGGAAGAAGCATTTTCATTTCTTATTAAACTGTTAAATGAAAATCCTGTAAGTGTGGACAAAGTTGAGCTGCTCTGGATCATTGGTTACGATCTCAAAAGAAGAGGAGAAGCTGTCATTTTTATGAAGCGATTGATAGAAAATGAAATTGTTAACGGAAAAGAGGATATTGCTTTTTATCACTATGGTCAGTTGAAATCCGAATATCCGGATGAAATGCTGGATTTTTCTTTCGAGATAGAGATGTTAAAGAAGATCATCAAAAAAGAGGATTTAAGATGGGCGGAAGAGTTAGTGCAAAAGTTATCATTGAAAGTTACTTCGGATATTGCGTCGGGTCTGATAATTCAGTTTGTTAATGTTGCTTCCGAAGCAGCTCTGATAGGAAGTGAGAGTTTTAAAAAAGCGGTTTTAATTGCAATTAATAAACCTGATATTTCTGAAGAGATAAAGAATAGTTATAAAAAAATATTGTCAGGATCATTTGAAGGAAGTGATAGTTCAAATAAAAAGGGATCCGGATCTAAATTTAAATTTTATCCGGCAATTCCGGAAGCTATCTCCAAAGATAAGATCCGGTTGGTTTTTAAAAACGGAGAGTCAAAGATCATTCCGATTAATGCCGTCAAAGGAATATCGGTAGCAAGGGTTAGAATCGGATTAGAAAAAACTGATATTCTCGTGGATCTTTTTATTGATAATTTTAAATCGGGGAAAGAACCCGTCAGAAGTATTCGGCTGAAAGTAAGTGCATTCGATCCCCTTACAATAGCCCCCGAAGCAAGTGGGAAAGATCATGCTGTGAAATTGATTTTGTCATTTATTCAAAAATCGAGTGGTGCGGAACCTATCCCGGATATCGACTTTATTCTTTTGAAAAAATATCAGGATTTTTTCAGTGAAGAAGAGTATGACAACTATTTGGATCTTCTTTTAAAAAGCTGATTTTATCTCCGATTGTTACTGAAAATAAATAGTGATATAATTTGATCTGAAAATAGAGTCATTTCGGGATAAAATGAAAAAAATAGAGAATGAAATAAGGGATTTACTTTATGGATTTATCAAGGATAAATATCCGGATATTGAAACGGTAGAGATAATTTTTTCTATTCCTCCCAAACGTGATTATGGTGATTTGTCAACACCGCTTCCTTTTGCAATTGCAAAAAAGACAGGGGAAAAACCTTTCGAAATAGGAAGAGAATTAGCGAAATATCTTAATGAAAAGGGTGGATCTTTTTCAAAAATTGATATTCAGGGAGGGGGTTTTCTTAATTTCACTCTGGATCGTGATGAATTTTTTAATTATTTAATTGAGAATATGGGCGAACCTGCCGAAAAAAAATCAGAAAAGATTGTTGTTGAACATACGAGTATTAATCCTAATAAATCAGCACATATAGGTCATTTGCGAAATGCATGTATCGGTGATACTCTTGTCAGAGGGCTGCGTTTCCTCGGTTATGGGGTTGAGGTTCAAAATTATCTTGATGATACGGGTATTCAGGTGGCTGATGTTGTTTGGGGGTTAACAAAGTATGAAGAGTATAATTTAGATGAAATAAAGAATATCCCTGATATAACATTATATCTCTGGGAAAAATATCCTGAATACAGTTCAAAGCTAAAAGAAAGCGATAATTTTAATAGCGAGAGAGATCTTGTTCATAAACAAATTGAGGAGAAAGGGGAGCCGTTCTATTCTGTTGGAAAGTATATCTCCGAAAGTGTGGTTAAGGATCATATCAGAGTTATGGATTCGATTGATATACATTATGATGTCCTTATCAGGGAGAGAGATATAATCGAGCTTGATTTTTTCAGGGAAACTTCTGCAATACTTTCCGATTCCGGAATTATGTATGATTCAAATGATCCGGAAAAAGAAAATTGCAAGGTTATAAAATACAATAAAGAGAATATAGAAAAAATAGTTGTAAGGTCAAACGGAACAATCACATATATCGGGAAGGATATTGCGTATGCACTTTGGAAAGTCGGACTTACTTCAAAAAACTTTTTTTTTGAAAAGTTTTTCACTTATAAGAATGGGAAAGAGATATTTATCTCCTCATTTATAAAAAACAGTAATAAAATCTCATTCGGACACGGGGATAGAATATTTACGGTAATTGATGTTCGTCAGTCATATCTTCAAAATATTATTTCAACGGAAGTGATAGGACGCATTTCAAAAAATAGAAAAGAGGATGCTTATGTTCATTTTTCTTATGAGATGGTGGCTCTTACTCCGGAATGTGTGAGAGATCTTGGTTTTGATCTCAGCGAAGAGGAAAGTAAAAAATCCCATATTGAAGTTTCGGGAAGAAAGGGAATTGCGGTAAGTGCAAATGATCTCATTGACAAACTTACTCAAAGATCAAAGGAGGAGATAAAAAAAAGAGATCCCGGATCTGATGAAAAAATGTTAAATTCTATCTCAAAAAAGATCGCTGTGGGAGCACTCAGATATTTTATGTTAAAGTTTAACTCAAATACCGTTATCTCTTTTGATTTTAACGATGCACTCTCATTTGAGGGTGATACGGGACCTTATCTTCAATATTCCCTGGTAAGAATAAACAGTATTTTAAAAAAAGTAGAGAAAGATATTTTTGATAAAACAGGAAAGGATTTGCTGCTGTCACTCTTGGGGAAAGAAGAGAGAGAACTTGTTTTTGAAATATTATTAAAACTTTCAACCATAGAGATCAATGTCGAAATGGCGATAGAAAAAAGAGAACTTTCGTTTATATCATCTCATACTTATTCCATCTGCCAGTTATTTAATCAATATTATCACAAATATCCGGTTATCTCCGAAAAAAATCCGGATGTAAGAACAGTTAGGTTACAATTGTTAATACTTATTAAAACCGGGCTTGAGATTTTGTTTGAAATTCTCGGTATTCCGGTTCCGGAAAAAATGTAGGTGAAGGGTTGAAGAAAAAAATAATCTTAATTCTCTTCCCTCTGATCTTAATTGCAGTTTCAATAATCCATTTTGAAGGTTTGAAGAATAATTATAAAAAAGAGTTAATCAGCACAAAAACTTCATATGAAAAAAAAAAGAGTGATTTTGCAGACAAAGAGAGTTTAAAAAAATTGAGAGCAAACTATTTTGCAAAAATATTTTTATTGGATTTCTCCGGAAAATTTCAATCCGCTTTATCCGGTTTTTTTTCTAATTTAAAGAGTGTAATGAGAAGAGATGTAAAATTATCCGAATTTGAATTTATTCCTGATGTTGGAAAGATCGATTTCAAATTAAAGATAGAGTTTGAAACAGGCAGCAAAGATTTTCCTGTGATTTATAGGAGAATTGAAAATTTTCGTAATATTCTTTTTGTCTCTTTTGAGAAATACAAAAAAATATATATAATTTCAGGGGAGATTGAGATAGAATGAAGAAAGGTCTTTTCCTTAAAACAGTTTCCTATCTTTTTATACTCTTTATAACTTTTATGATCTATCTTTTCATATATCTTTTCCCGACCTTAAAAACTATTAATGATTTTCAGGTAAAGACAAGAGATTATCAACTTCGAATTAATGATATCAAAAAAGCGGACTCTACATTTGAATATTCGGATGAGGAAGAAGAAAAAGTTCTTGCGATGATTAACGAAGAATTTAAAGGGTTTTCTCCTCTTGTCGATAACTCGGGAGTGAAGGAATTATATTTAAAGAAAATCCGGAAACAGCTTAAAAATATTTCTGAAGATACCGGATTTAAAAATATTTTTATTGATAGGGCGGTAATTAATGATAGAAGTTTTAAAAGATCATTTAATCCCGGGTCGATTGTCGGATATGGCGAACCGGTTTGTTCTCAATCTTTTAACATCTCTTTTACAGCATCTATCGAAAATTTTATAGGATTCCTTAAAAAATTAAGATCTGAGAATAAATTATTCATAGTTAGAGTTGTTAAGGGAAAAGTTAAAGATCGAATGGTCGATTTTATAATCGATGTGGATTCACTTTGCAGAGATAGGAAATCAAAATTATGGAAGAAATCAGATGAAACATTTTTGGACCTTAATTCTCCTGTTTTATCAAAAAAGGTATATAGAAGCGGAATAACGAGGTTTTGTGAATGAGAGCGGTTATTCAGAGAGTAAAATCGGCACACGTTGATGTAGATAGTAAAACCGTCGGAAAGATTGGTCACGGGATTCTTGTCTATTGCGGTTTTGAATCGGGGGATAGTCAAGCCGAGGCAGAATATATAGCAAGAAAAATTCTCAACATCAGAATATTTCCCGATGATAACGGCAAGATGAATCTTTCTCTTCTTGATTATGATCGGGGAGAAATCTTATCCATATCACAGTTTACACTTGCATCGCATATAAAAAAAGGACGGCGGCCTGATTTCAACAATGCTCTTGATCCTGTATCGGCTCTCCCCCTTTATGATTTTTTCAACAATATACTTGAGGAAAAGATAAAAGTGGAAAAAGGTGTTTTTGGCACGATGATGGAAGTTTATTCGGTTAATGATGGTCCTGTCACATTTATTATTGAAAAAAAGTTTAAATAGTTCTGCTAATTATTTTTCGGAAGAAATTTAATATCCATTTTATTATTATCAAAATATTCCATTTTTCTGTATTTTCCGTTTACATAAAGTTTTATCTGATCATCGTAAAATTTACTCATAAAGTGTCCGCTTTGACCTGAGGAGTTTATCATTATTGAATCGGAAAAATCATTGAAATCCATTATCATCCTGAAACCGGAAAGGTGGACGGTCTTAAAATCAGGGCTGTTCCCGAATGCGGTTATCATTATGCAGTCGTTCCCGCCCGAAATCTGATATGGACCCTTGTTGAAAAACAGATTTAATGGAAATACCGAACCGAGTGGATGTTTGTATGAAAGAGAGTGAATATTTTCCCATTTCGTTTTCTTTTCACCGCTTCTTTTTTCAAATTCACGATAAGTATCATTAAGGCTGAGTTCAACAATATTTTTAAATGATTCCGTCTCTTTTGTGTTGATGTTGTCAACCCATTTATTTAATTTATCAAGATCTGTTTTTCCGTTTGGATATCCGAGGATTTTATATATCCAGTGTCCGGAGATCAGATAGAAATTTTTTTTGGATTTCATATCATCTGAAAAAATATTTTGTGTCAGATAATGCTCGAATCTATAGAAAAGGAATGGGGCTATACCGGAGGATGCCTTATAATTCCATTTTTTTAATTGGTTTATAATGAATGTTGCCTCTCTGGAAGCAAATTTCATTCCCTCTATTTTGTTTATAAGAAATTTTGCACCGGGCATAAATGTATCAATCTGAATTTTTTTATTATCTTTAACCGTAAGATTTTTTTTTGAATTTAAAAGTTCGGTGATTCTTTCCGCCCGGAAGGAAGGGAACCATTTTTCAGAATATATAGGAATCTCTCCATTCGGAAGAACTCTGTTATTAGCTGTAACAATAAATCCTTTAACAGGGTTTAAGATGAAGGGTTTTTTGTTTTCATCGAAAAATCCTCTCCACATATCCTGCTTGCTTGTTCCTTGAATAGGAAAGAGTCCGTCTCCTTTTGATCTGACAGGAATTTTCCCCGAAGGATAATATCCGATGTTTCCCTTTTTATCGGCAAAAACTACATTCTGAGCCGGGGCTGTGAATTTTTTTGCGGAAGATAAAAATTCATCCAAATTGTTTGACATATTCATTCTGTAAACTGATTCCATAGCTTGCGATGGATATAATCCTATAGAGTGTCTTGCCAAAAAGATATTATGTTCTTTGAATACGGGTCCGAAAACAGACATTTTTATTAAGTGAATAACATTTTTTTCCCCTTTTACATGAATTGTCTTTTTTAAGGTTGTAAAGTTTTTCCATTCTCCGTCAAAAAGATATTGATCTTTATTTTCCGGATTTATTTTCAAAATAAAATAGTCAATTACATCTGTTCCGACATTTGTCAGTCCCCATCCGATATTTCCGTTTCTTCCGATAATTATAAAAGGAATTCCCGGGATTGTATTCCCAGATAACTCAAGTTTCCCCGAATTTGCATATATCTGATAAAAGTTTGACGGGAAAACATTCGGCAGATGAGGATCGTTTGCAAGTATCGGTTTTCCGCTTTTTGTTTTCTTTCCTGAAATAACCCAGTTATTGCTCCCGATTGTATTATGCCTGTTGTTCATCTCATTAAAAAATGCTGTTTTAAGAAAATTATCCGAATAAAATGTTTTCAACTCAAGATCATTAATGATCGTTGAAGGATTATCACCTGAAATAAGGCTTTCCGTTTTCTCTTTCCCCAAAATTGAAGCTATTTTAAAGTTGGTCAGTTCCGAGCCTGATTCCGCAAGTATCGTCTCCATTCTTTTTAAAACGCTCAGACTGTCTCTGATTTTCCATCTCTCCGGTTTATAACCGAGTATCTTAAACTCTGGAGGTAGACTCTCATTCTCTATATAATAATTGACGCCACGGCAATAAGAGTTCAGGGCTTTTTTAGTATCGGGATCTATGTTTTGAAGTGAGAGTTCGATACTCTCCTCTATCAGAAGGTCTTTATAGTATTTGTCCGTATTAATAGCTCTTTTCCCGATCACTTCAGAAAGTCTTCCCGTGGAAAGTCTTCTTATCATATCCATCTGAAAAAGCCGGTCGGACGCATGAACATAGCCTATTCCCCAGAAAATGTCGTTGATCGATTTTGCTTTGATTGAAGGAATACCCCATTTGTTGCGTTTAATCTCAATATTATTTTGAAGTTGATTGCCCTTAACGATAAAAGTTCCTTTTACAACAGGTTTTGTTGAATTTAAATAGAGATAAAGTGCAAAAGTCAATAGGATCATTATGACCAAAATTGCAATTAAAGAATTTCTTATAATTTTGATTATTTTCATTGAATAAATATATAGAGGTTTTTATTTATAGTCAAATTTTGTTTTAATTAAAGAACTTTTTTTCAAAATTAACGTATGAAATCTATTATCGGAGGGTTTTTATGAAAAAAATTGTATTTTTACTTGTCGTTATAATGATACTGAATTTTTCTCTTTATTCTGACGACGGGTTAAAGAAGCTGACTCTTAAAGATACGATCTATTATGCATTAAAAAACAATCTTGACCTTCAGATCCAAAGAGCGACTACCGAAAGTTCAAGATTGTCCAAACTAATTAATGATTCGATATTCATTCCGAGTTTTACTATAGATTTTAGAAAATCCGAAACCAACAGAACTTCCACAGGCGTTTTAAGTGGTGCTGATATATCAAAAAACGAGAGTATGGATCTTAACTTTAAATTGTCACAGAAGTATGCATTGGGTGGAACATTATCCGTTGAATTGACAAATAACAGAGCAAAATCAAACAGTATATTTACAAATATAAATCCTTCTCTCTATTCTGTTCTGAACTTTTCTCTTACACAACCGTTGTTAAAGGGTTTCGGAACATTTAATACAAAGAAAGATATTCTGATATCTATCAACGATTATAAAAAGTCCAAATATCAGTTGATCGATACGGTCATTAATATGATCTATAATGTTGAGGATTATTATTGGAATCTTGTTTACAGTTTCCAAAATGTGGAGGCTACACAAAAAGCTCTGGATAGAGCAAGGAATCTGCTTAAACAGAATGAACTGAAGGTTAAGGTTGGTCTTGCCGCTCCAATAGATATCGTCGAAGCCAGGGCAGAGGTTGCTTCATATGAGAGCCAGCTTATTCAGGCTGAAAAAGCTGTTCAGAGTGCGGAGGAAAATCTAAAAAAAATTCTTAATCTATCATCAATGAACGGAAGAATTATTCCTCTTGATAAACCCGAAGTGAAAAAAATTATTCCGAATTTAAATGAAATCCTCCTTGAAGCTTTAAATAAAAGACCGGATATAAAACAGGCAAAACTTGACTTGCGGAATAATCATATAAAGGTCAAATATGCAAAAAACCAGCTTTTACCGGATCTTAATCTTACTGCATCATACTACACTACCGGTACAGGTGGTGACCAGCTTATATACGGTCCCGGATCTATTTTTGCACCGAGGGAAGTTCTCGGTGTGATTAAAAAAGATGTTTTTGAAACATTGAGAGATGCCATTTCAAATATATATAAAAACTATTCTATCTCTTTGAGCTTGTCTATTCCTTTAAGTTATAAAAAGGAGAGAGCTCAATTGACTCAAGCACGTCTTAATCTGAAATCATCTTTACTGAACTTAAAGAAGATTGAGAATAATGTATATTCCGAAGTAAAGGAAGCGGCAAAAGAGCTTGAGACAAATTTTAAACTTGTCGAGTCAAACAAAGCTTCCCTTGCCCTTGAAGATATGAAGTTAAAAGCGGAAGAGAAGAAACTTTCCGTCGGTCTTTCAACTAATTTTCAGGTGTTAAATTACCAGCGTGACTATATGACTGCATTAACCAAACGACTGAAATCCGTTATAGATTACAAACTTTCGGTAGCAAAGATATATAAAACAATCGGAAGAACTCTTGAAAAATACAATATAAAAATATCTTCCGTTTTAAAATAGTCTTCATTGAATCCTTCTTTTCATTTAGATAAGATAATTAAATGAAAAAGAGATCCGAAGATTTTTACAGAAGAGTTATAGATCTTGCAAAAATTGCAGAAAATTTCGGAGAAGTTCCCGTCGGGGCTCTGATTGTTAATAAAGATGAAATTATAGGTGAGGGGTATAATTCTTCATTGTCGGAAAATGACCCGTCTGCACATGCTGAAATAGTAGCGATAAGGGATGCCGGAAAGAGAATGGGAAATTATAGATTAACCGGATCTGTTCTTTATATTTCTCTTGAACCTTGCATAATGTGTTACTCTGCGGCAGTTCATGCGAGAGTGAAAAAAATATGTTACTGTGCCGATGATCCGAAAAGCGGGATTTTTTCTACCGGGGTTTTTAAAAAAGTCAATGATATTTTCAACCATAAAATAGAGATAGAATCGGGAAAAATGGCGGAAGAATCATCCGAACTTTTAAAAGAATTTTTTAAAAAGAGAAGAAAAAATTTAAAAATCATTGACAATTCATCCGGATAGTATTACAAATATTTTAATATGCAATACTTTAATTAAGGAGGAGTTTGAGGGAACGGTTCCTTTTTTCATATTTAATTTCGTATATATAGTATTACAATAGCGGGTTTTCAAAGAGTTTGAATGAATAAAGAAAATAAAAATCTATATATACAGATATACGAGTATCTCTTGAAAATTGATATAAAAGAGCTGTCCGGGATGAGATTTTCCGCCGTCTCTGAAAAGTTTAGAGAGTCAGCGGGTGTCTCCTTTATAGATTTTATTGATTTTATGAGATTTAGGCGGGTCGAGGAAAACTTAATTTCCCGGCCCGACCTTACAATTAAAGAAATTCCCGAAATAGTCGGGAGTAAAAAAAATCTTGACATTCTTTTTTTGTTTCTTTATTATTTTATGATTAACGAAATGCTTTGAGGGGTATGGGTTTGAGAAAAGAAATGGAGTTTTCGAAATTGAGGATTTCGATAATTTTCAAACAAATAATAATTCACACACACACGCTCTCTCTCTACAAAATAAGCTTTGTTTAAAAGACCATTGTAATGAAGAGATAGAAAAATCTCCCTATTAGAGTTTTTTGAAAATTAACAATTTATTAAAAAACAAAAAATTAAAGGAAGAAAGATGAAAAAAGGTTTAAAAATAGTTCTATTGTTGTTTTTTATAAACTTTGGGATAACATTAAGCGGGATTGAAATAAAGTTAGAGAAAATAATTCAAATTAAAGAAGATAAAGATGCAATTATTATGATACCGGGAAGTTTTACTGTCGGTGAAAATGAAGAAATAATTCTTATTGATACCGGAGCTCCCGATGTAAAGGTATTTAATTCTAAAGGAGCTTATTTGTATTCCTTTGGAGGGAAGGGTTATGGTCCGGGAGAATTTATTTTGCCATATACTTGTTATAGAAATAAGAAATCACTATGGATATCAGATATAAGAAGTAGAAAAATTATTCAATATAATTTAATAAACGGGTATTATAAATATGTAAATGAGAGCAGGCAAACCAATGTGTGTTATGGATTGCAGGTAATAAGTAATAAAATTTATATTGCGGGGTATAAATCCGGTAAAGATCAGGAATATTCATTTTATGCAAAAGATTTGAAAAATATGTTTAAAACAGAATATATAATACCCAGATCATTGAAATTTGGCAGTGGAAATTTGAATGGCAAATATCATTATTCAAGATATAATTCTAATGGATATTTTGACATATACAAGAATCATGTTTATTTTGTTTGGTCGGGAGATCTGCGAATAATAAAGTTGAATCTGATAGATAAGTCTAAAAAAATTTTCGGACACAAAACAAAAAATTATGTTAAACCGATTGTTACAAAAAAGTTTGTAATTGCACACAAAGAAAGGAATTCAAGGCTAATGATGGAGATTAGAAAAAAGTATAGCTTTGTGGGAGGGGTTTTTGTTACACCAGACTATGTCGGGATTCTATATAGAGGTGTTCATCAGATTTCTCAAGGAAAATATCCTGTATATGTGCAATTCTATAGTCATATCGGGGAGTTTAAAAAAGAAATTGTTTTAGATCAAGCTCTTGCTAATCCATACTATCAGGGGCAATTTTATTATTCAAAAAATTTATCTAAACTATATTTTAAAAATACAAAAGAAGAAGATGAATCTTATATATGTGAAATATTAGTTTACAAAATTTAATGAAATGCTATAAAAAAGGATTTTTGAGAGTGTAAAATATTTTCTGTAAAAATTAATAAATAAGTTCTCCCGAAATCTTTTAAAGTAGAAATATGAAGAAATGATAGAAAAAATATAAACGGCGATTTATTTTTATATTGATACTGTAATTTTCGCTTCTATCCAAATGTTATTTCCTTTTTTCTATGGTTTTTTCACCCACTTTTTCTTTGCTGTTGAATGTTTTGAATCAAAAGATTTTGGGAGTCGGAGCTATATTTATTTTTCACCGTTTTTTAACGCTAATTCCCATTTTGCTATTTTTTCCCCAAATTCTTCTCTGTTTCTTTTGTTACTTACCCTTTTTAAAGTCTTTTTTTCTATTTCAATCGCTTTTTTTAAATTCCCGAGTTGAGAGTATATTGATGCAAGTGTATCCGAAATATTCGGGTCGTTTGATAGTTTTACCGCTTTTTGTGCTATCTCGAGACTTTTTTTATCCGAGAGCTTTTTTTCATACAATGTCCATGCTATATCGTTAAAAGCATATGCAAGAGTTCTTTTCCCGAACCGCTTCATAGTTTCCGGATCATCGCAAAAAGCATAGATCATTTTTTTACCCTCTTTTACTTTTTTTTTGTCAATAAGTTTTTTTGCTGCATTGACAATGTAGAATGGAATTCTTGAAAAATATATCGGGAATTCTCTTGTTTTCATTAGCTCGGGATTATCATTTTTTGCTTTTACCAGGTACTCTATCCATTTTTTTGCATTTTCCTTTTTATTTGCATAGAAATAGCATGCGATTCCGTCTGTTATTACAAGGGTATCTTTTTTTGCCGAAAGATCTTTTCCTGTTCTTTTTATGAAATCTTCGAAATAGTATACGGATTTTTTATAATTTTCCGTTTTATTATACCAGTTTAATATATTTGAAATCCCCCGGTTTTTTTTGAATGTAAATTCAAATTTATCGGGATAATATGCATTTATTATTTTATTGAATATCGGATCATTCTCTTCTTTATATTTTTTTTTCTCTTCGGCAGATCCTCTGTAAGGATATCCGGAAAGAATGTTGAACCCAAGTTTCTCATATGCTTCTTTTGTCAGTTTATCGTTCATATCCGAATTGATTTTGACGGCTCTTTTTAAAAACTCTATTTTTTTCTTCGTTTCTCCCCATCCCATCTTTTCTGTCATTCTAATCAACAACTCTCTGTTATTCGGATCTTTTTTAAGTTTTTTTGACATTGCATAGAAGTTTTTTCCGCTCATAACGTCATCAATCCATTTCGAGAATCCTTTTACCGTTCTTTTAGGATTCCCTGTGTCAAGCATAATTCCGTCGGATGAAAAAATCTTGAAAGTCGGATAAGCGACTATATTGAATTTTTTATTGTATTCCATTCCTTTTTTTGTCGTCTGTTCAACGTAGAGGAGTATGGCCTTATCCGCTACTTCCTTAAATTTATCTTTCGAAAAAACATTTTTTTTCACAGACTGACACGGTCCGCACCATGTTGCGGAAAAGACAGCAAGGACAGGCTTATTATTCTTTTTTGCTGTCTTAATAACATCCTCAAAACTGTTTTCTTCAGAAAGCCAGTTAAACTTCCCTATTTTATGGCTTTTTTGATTCTCCGGCCAAAGTGATACCGAAATGGAAAAAATAAGTAATATGAAAAATATCCTTCTCATGATCCCTCCAGATAATTTTTTTTGATCTTAAAATTTAATTATTAACAAAAAACGGGTTTAAGTCAAGTGGAAAAAGTTTATTGTGTTGGAAGTAGTTAATAGCAGGTTTTGTATTTAAATGCTGTTCATGATTTCCGAGATTCTGTCCGATGTTTTTTTTGTGTAAATTCGAAGAAGTCCGAGGTTGACATTCTCTTTTGAAATGCTCATTAAAATACCGTCAGTGACTGATACAGCCATTAATTTTGAGTCGGTAAGTTCTACAAGAACCTGATTCAATTCTCCACCCAATATATCATCACCCTCGCTTATTCTCTGTAGTGATTTTTTTATCATCCCGAAGATACCTGCGGACATTGCTCCGATCACATTTGAATCCGTATGTGTTCCATTTGAAACATACTCCACTACAATTCCGTCTCGGTTGCTTAAAACAACGGCAAAAACTCCCGGAACTTCCAAAAGTAATGATAAACTTTCTTTAAATCGATTATACATAAGTTCCTCTTTTTAAATTATAAAATATGTATGTTAAATCCACATGTTTCATCACCAAGTCCTCCGATACAGGTAACTTCTTTAACTTCAACCTTTCTGTTTAAAATAGTACTTGCGGCACCTTTGATCATCCCGCCCTCAAAAAAACAAAGCGGTCGTCCAACCGGCGTGAGTCCACTGCATGTTACACACTCATGGACATCCACATGGATATTTTTTTCATCAATTGTAGATACTTTTACAATTCCTATTTTTAGATCTTCGCAGGTCTTCACCAGATCTTCAATACTTTTTAAACCGAGTGATTTCCCGAGTTGTTCTCCTGCCTGAAAAGCCAACCCGGAGGCTCCTTCGCCGAGAACTTCCTCAAAAGCCACGAGTCGAACTAACCGGAACAGACCGACAGGGACCATATCTCCCATTTCCGGTCTATTAACCTGCATTGCATTTTTTACCGTTACCTCTTCCATACTGTTTCCTCTCCCCATAAAAACCTTCGGATAATCCGGTTCTTATACTAAAATGATAGAAAAACAATTTTTTTTTGTCAATAGTTTGTTAAATTGAGTCTTATTTGATCACAAATTGTTCACGATTTTGACTTTTTTTTTTGCTTTTTCTATTCTTAGAAACAAGTGAATAATAAATAAAATCTTTGCAAGGAGGAAAATAGATGAAAATCAATTCTTTTGTAAAAGTGCTTTTCGTGTTTTTATTTACCGGTTTATTGATTATGTTCCCGATTCTTTTACATTCACAGAGTAAAGGACCCGCTCCTTATCAGGTCATTGTCTATTCCGCTGCAGATTTTATCGGGCAGTCACAAAGTTTTGTTCTGAACAGGAGAAGCCACAGGATATTGATCGTGAACAGGTTCAATAAGGATTTGGATAACAAAGTTTCGTCTATTCACGTCGGTTCAAAAGTCAGAGCCATACTGTTTGATCATAAAGATTTTCATGCAAATTGGAGAAGACCTTCAGGCGGAATATTAAGCATCTATTTTAAAAGTCCTAAGAGACAAGAAAGGACGGAATTAAATCATCTGTTCCATAATGTCGGTATCTATTATATATCCGCTCCTAATCTGATTCATAATGATATTTATACCTCAATGATAGTAATTCCGAATGATATTAAAACGGATTGGGGCGTGATCCTCTCTGATTTCAAAGATGATTTTGCGAGGGTTGAGCCGATACCGGATTTGAAAAAATATAAGCAACGTGTAATACCTGATCTCGGATATATCAGTGATAAAATAAGTGCTCTTAAGTTTCTCGGTGGGCATCCCGGCAGTGTGAAACTGGAGCTTTTTGATAAAACTCAATTCAGAGGAGATAGTATTTCTCTTCCTGGAATGGGTAGTGATAAGAGGGATTTCATACTGAAAAAATATAATTTTAAAGACAGAGCATCTTCATTAAAGTTTACCGTTTCGGATCCTGAAGTTAAAACCTCCGGAGTTTCCGCTCCTCCTGCGGATGAGCAGCAGACGGTAGTTATAACGGATGTCATTCCCATTGAAAAAGTTTTGGGAAAAGAGATGAAACCTGATCCCGGAGTTCCTCAAAATGTTCCTGGGATTTCAGGGATGTGGCATGACGGGCATGGTAATGATTATGAATTTATGCAACATGGCCAGGCCTTTTCATGGTTTTGCCCACAGAGGAATGAGTATGGAGCGGGTGTTTTTGTAGGAAACAGGCGAATAAGAGTTCTTTGGAATAATCCGAAGGGGTCCGGGCAAACCAATGGCAAGATTATAAAAGTAGATCCTAAAAGAATGGCTTTTGAAATTAAGATGGATTACGGTGTTACTTTATACAGAAAATAATATAATTGATTTAATTACCGAACAGATATATTGTTATTCCCATGTAGTTTGAATTTTGGAATAGGCTTTTCCTTCTTCCGAACTTTCAAGGATTTTCACATTTACATCTTTACACCCTGAAATCTCCAAAGCTCTTTCCATCCACCCGGCTATTCTGTATTCTATTATTTTATTCAGATCCGGAAATTCGGAAACTTCAAAAATTGCAAGTTTTTCCTGAAGTTCAACGATCTTTATTGTACTTGGGTTGTAATATGAAGGTAAAATTTCGCTGGCCTTTTTTATAAGAAAATGTGGAGATCCTATTCTCAAAAAAATCTTATGGATCTTTTTCAAACCGAAATCGGCACTATGTCTACCCATCTCCCATGCACCTTTAAGATCCCAGTTGTAAAATAAGATACAAAATTTCATAGTCGGTTCAAGCAATCCGCTTTTCAGCGGATACCAGTTCTTCACCTGAACCTTTTTGGAAAAAATCTGATAAGTTTCTTCTGAAAGAGAATTAAGCCATTTGTTCAACCCGTCTTCTTCAAAATATTTTTTTACAATATCAGGCATTGTTTTTAATGCGGAACCCCTTACATATGTCAATCCATTACTCCTTTTTGATGTTTAAATATAGATGAAAAGCAGACCGTATGTCAACACTTTTTTTAATAAATAATTAAAAATTTAAAAAATACCGGTTTGCAAATATGGTATAGAAGATTCATAATTGCGTAGCATAAGCAATATATGTATAATTAGGTATTGATCCGACAAGAGGAGAGGTGCCAGAGCGGTTGAATGGGACGGTCTCGAAAATCGTTGAGCCTTTACGGGTTCCCAGGGTTCGAATCCCTGCCTCTCCGATCACTTATAATTTCTTTAACCCTCAAATATAGGCAGGGATGAGAGCCCGTGCTTAGGGTTTGACAAATTCGGAAAGCCTGAATTTGGACAGGAGTGAAACGAACTGCCCGTAGGGTCGGCGACATCAGTTGCCGATCAATCCGTACCTATCTTCCATACACCCCTTTCCCGAAAAGCGGGGATCGTCTGTCTCCGGGCCTTGTTGATCAGTGAATTAAGAGATT
>Ga0256845_1001451_pt1 | contig 18982 bp, 17 predicted proteins | sample RiftiametaG_FD_189101 | JGI IMG/M metagenome (GOLD analysis project Ga0256845, IMG submission 189101) | Tube worm associated microbial communities from hydrothermal vent at the East Pacific Rise, Pacific Ocean - Riftia | ecosystem: Host-associated > Annelida > Integument > Unclassified ...
AAAGGATTGAAGATATTCTTAAAAAATTAAAGATTGCATTTCTTGTAGTTGCCCATGATTACAATTTTTTACAAAATATTTCCCAGAGAATTATCTCCATGGAAGCAGGCAAAATACTAATGGATGATCAGATCCATATTCATCAGCATGAACATATACATAAATATGGGCATGACCCCCACACCCACGTATAAGATTATATAAAAGAGACGGGTTATAATGCTTAGAAAATAAATTATAACCCGTCTCTTTTTGTTATTTGTAAATTTTTAGTAATTTATCAATGCTAATATCTATAATGATCAGCTTTATAAGGACCTTTAACAGGTACTCCTATATAATCAGCCTGCTCTTTTGTCAATTTTGTAAGCGACACTGAAAGGTTGCCAAGGTGCAGTCTTGCCACTTCTTCATCCAGCTCTTTTGGAAGGGTATAGACCTCTTTTTCAAGATTTTCGCTGGCAAGTTTTATTTGGGCTAAAACTTGATTTGTAAAGCTGTTGCTCATTACAAAACTTGGATGACCTGTGGCACATCCAAGGTTAACAAGCCTTCCTTCGGCGAGAACAATGATTGATTTGCCGGATTTAAGGGTCCATTTATCAACCTGAGCTTTAATATTAGTTCTTTTAATTTCAGGGTTATTTTCAAGGTAGCTCATTTCAATTTCATTATCAAAATGACCAATATTGCATATAATGGACTCATCCTTCATTTTTTCAAAATGTTCACCCTTGATAACATGAAGATTACCCGTAGCAGTTACAAATATATCTCCAAGTTCAGCAGCTTGGTCCATGGTAACAACCTCAATGCCGTTCATGGCAGCTTGTAGTGCGCAGATAGGATCAATTTCAGTAACAAGCACTTTGGCTCCAAAATTTTTCATTGCCTCGGCACAGCCTTTTCCAACATCTCCATAGCCTGCAATAACAACAGTTTTACCTGCTATCATTATATCAGTGGCTCTCTTAATCCCATCGGCAAGGGATTCTTTACAACCATAAAGGTTATCAAATTTTGATTTGGTAACAGAGTCATTAACATTAATGGCTGGGAAGAGAAGTTTTTTGCTGGCTGCAAGCTGATATAATCGATGAACACCTGTTGTTGTCTCTTCTGATACGCCTTTTAAGTTTTCACCGAATTTTGTCCATTTATCTGAAGAGGTTTCAAGATTCATTTTCAACCTTTTTAAAAGAGCAATCTCATCGCTGCTGTCAACTTTTCTATTGGCAAGAGACGGGTCTTTTTCAACGTTGGTACCTTCATGGATCATCATTGTAGCATCGCCACCATCATCAACTATTAAATCTGGTCCGCTGCCATCGGGCCATGTTAATGCCATCTCTGTGCACCACCAGTATTCTTCCAGGGTTTCACCTTTCCAGGCAAACACCTTTGCAGTTTTCTTATCTGCAATTGCGGCAGCTGCATGATCCTGGGTTGAAAAGATATTGCAGCTTGCCCATCTGATATCAGCACCCAGTTCATATAAAGTGTCAATAAGCATGGCAGTCTGGATTGTCATATGAAGACTTCCAGTTATTTTTAAACCTTTAAGAGGTTTGTCCTTGCCGTATTTTGCCCTTAAAGCCATAAGTCCCGGCATCTCTTTTTCAGAAAGCTGCATATCTTTATGACCATCTTCAGCAAGGGTAATATCCTTGACTTTAAAATCAAGGGAGAGATCAATTTCCATATTTTTTTTATCTAACATTATTATTCCTTTTGTATTCTTTTATTAAAATAGTACTATAATCCTGCTTTTTCTTTTATGATATCTGCCTTATCAGTTCTTTCCCATGTGAAATCAGGATCTTTTCTTCCAAAATGTCCATAGGCAGATGTTTTTCTGTAAATTGGGCGTTTAAGGTTAAGTTCACTGATGATTGCACCAGGTTTTAAATTAAAGACCTCTTTAACAATCTTAACAGCTTTTGCTTCATCAATTTTTCCGGTACCCATGAAGTCTACTAATAGAGAGACGGGTTCTGCAACACCAATGGCATAGGCAACCTGCACTTCACATTTGTTTGCAAGCCCTGCTGCAACGAGATTTTTTGCAATATATCTGCCCATGTAGGAAGCTGATCGGTCAACTTTTGATGGATCTTTACCAGAGAAACATCCGCCACCGTGACTACCCTGACCACCATATGTATCAACAATTATTTTTCTTCCGGTAAGTCCGCAATCACCCATGGGACCGCCAATTACAAATTTGCCAGTGGGGTTAATAAATAGTTTGGTATCACCGTCCATCATTTCGGCTGGGACTGCTTTTTTGATGACTTCTTTTGTTATGGCAGATTTCAGCTCATCATAGGTGACATCAGGAGAGTGTTGAGTAGATATAACTACAGCATCAATTCTGACAGGTTTCCCATTAACATACTCAATAGTAACCTGGGACTTCCCGTCAGGTCTTAAAAAATCAAGGGATCCATTCTTTCTAACCTGGGTCAGACGTTTTGTAAGCTTATGGGCATAAATAATTGGCATGGGCATTAATTCAGGGGTCTCATCCGTTGCAAATCCAAACATCAAGCCCTGGTCACCTGCTCCCTGTTCTTTATGCAGACCATCGCCTTCATTGACACCCTGGGCAATATCAGCAGATTGTTGATCAATGGATGTTATAACAGAACATGTCTGCCAATCAAATCCCATATTTGAGGAGTTATAGCCAATATCTCTGATTGTATTTCTTGCAACTCCCGGGATGTCAACATAGCAGCTTGTGGTAATTTCTCCTGCCACAACAACAAGTCCGGTTGTAACCATGGTTTCACATGCAACTCTTCCATCGGGATCTTCTGCTAATATTGCATCAAGCACACCATCTGATATTGCATCGGCAATTTTATCAGGATGTCCTTCTGTAACTGATTCAGATGTGAATAAAATAGAATTATTTTCAGCCATTTTTAAAAACTCCTTTACTATTTTAAAATTTTAGTTTATTTATTAATCAGCATATCAAAATATCTTGATATATTAGATACCACATTAAACCTGTTTATGTCAATAAATTTTTGGTATTTAATAATTTGTATAAGTTCCAATGAGTTTTATAGAGGGAGTAAAAATGTCTGAAAGTAAAAGCACAAGAATTACAGGAATAGGTTCGGCTCTTGTTGATTTATTGATAAATGAAAGTGATGAATTTCTTAAAAATATAGGAAAAGAAAAAGGTGGAATGACCCTTGTTAACAGTAACAAAGATATTGAAGATATATTAAGTAAAACTGATAACAAATTGGAAATAGTATCTGGCGGTGCTGCCTGCAACACTATTGTCGGTGTTGCAAAACTTGGTGGAGATGCTAAATTTATTGGTATGCGTGGAAAAGATGACTATGGGAAAACCTATGCAGAACAATTAAAAAATAATAATGTTAAATCTGACTTTTTTCTTTCTGATACAGCTACGGGCCAAGTTCTCTCAATTATTACACAAGATGCACAACGATCAATGATTACTTTTCTGGGAGCATCAGCAGAACTCAGCCCAGAAAAAATCACCCCTGAAATGTTTAAAGATACAAAAATTGCTGTAATCGAAGGATATCTGCTGTTTAATCAAGACTTGATGATGGCGTGTTTAAAAGCCTCAAAACAAGCAGGTTCCTTAATAGCCCTTGATCTTGCAAGTTTTGAAGTTGTTCAGGCTTCTAAAGATATCCTTGATGATATAATTGAAAAATATGTTGATATTTTGATTGCCAATGAAGATGAAGCAGAGGCATATACAAATTTTAGCGATGAAACCAAAGCCATTGAGAAAATGTCAGAAAATGTTGAGTATGCAGTTTTAAAAGTTGGTGAAAAGGGAAGCTTGATTTCCCAAAATGGCAAAATTATAAAAATCGAATCCATCAAAGGTGCCAATGCAATTGATACAACAGGTGCAGGGGATTTATGGGCAGCAGGGTTTTTATTTGGACTTGCAAATGGATATTCCATTGAAAAAAGCGGCAAAATCGCGTCTGCATGCGGATTTGAAGTAGTCCAGGTGATTGGTGCTCAAATACCTGATGCAGGATGGGAAAGAGTAAAAAAACAGATATCTTAATATATATCAGGTCTGATATGCCATAATGCTGTTGCTGTCAGACCTTCATGTTTTTTTTGTATTAAACCGTTTTTTGCAACTGATTCAAGATGTTTCTTGATAGCTTTTTTAAGTTCAGAGTCACTTTTTGTTGAAATTTTTTGGAAAAATGCAAATTGTGTTTTAAGTTCATTCTCAACACTTATTGTCTCTTCCCATTTTATTTTATCAAATGTTATTTCCGGGAAATATCCCATGGAGAACAACAGATTTAATTTATATAAAATATTTTGAGGTTTATCCTCTAAAGGTGTACCCATGACAGCATTCCATAAAGAATCCAAAAGTTCATGCTTTCTGGTTGCCCACCCTTTAATTGCACAACCATTTTTTGTTGTCTTCATCATTTTGAAAAATGATGCTGGAGTTGATGTGGCAGGTGACATAAAGGCAACAACAAGGTCAAAATATTTTTCCCACTTCATCTCCTTCAAATCAAGTTGATTCCAATCTCCCTGTAAGTAGTCAATTTTATTTTTAAGGTTTTCAGGTAATTCATTGTTACAGCGCTTAATCATACCTTTTGAAAAATCCATGGCTGTAACCATGCATCTGTTTTTTGCAAGTTCTCTAGAGAGAAGCCCTGTACCACATCCAATATCAAGTACCTTACAATTATTAAAAATAAGCTTATTTGACTTTAAAAGCTTGATAATTTTATCTGTTTTTTTGTCAGTAATCTCTTTTTTTCTGGTATTGTAGGAGAGAGATGCTTTATCCCAATATTCAGCAGTGGCAAATCCTTTATGGACGTTTAATGTATCATCTTTTGTTCCGGCAAGGTTTTCCCACTTTTCCAGCCAGAAATTTTCAGTAAAAATATTTTCATTCATAACTATTGGCGGTTTCTCTTGTAAAAATAAATTATAACCATAAGTTTTGCTTTTGTATCTCCAAGACTTTTTCCACCATGGGGAATACAAGAATCAAAATAAACATTGTCACCACTATCCATAATATATTTTTTTTCACCATATGTAAATTCAAGTTTTCCTTCTAAAACATAAATAAACTCCTCTCCTTCATGGGAATACATTTTTTTAATATCAAAAGGGGAATAAATTATAAAGGGTTCCATGTTTTTACCGGGTTTGTTTGCTCCAAGTACTTCATAGTCATATCCTGCTAACTGTGAAGTGGCTTTAATTATTGAGCTTTGATTTTTTTTTTGAAAATCAATTCTGATGTCATTTAAGACCTCGATATTTTTCTTCAAAATACTTGTAACTTCAATATTAAGAGCACCGGCTATTTTATTTAAAGTGGAGTAGGGCGGTGCTTTTTCCGAGCGTTCAACTTTTGAAAGATACCCCCTTGTAAGTCCTGTCTGGTTGGCAAGTCTTTCTAAAGTTAGATGTTTTTGTTTGCGAAGTTTTTTTATATTTTGACAGATAATTTTTTCATCCATGTGAGTATCCTTAATTTATCAAATCCTTTTTGTCTCTATCTACATTTACTTCCCTAAACATTTAACTTCCATAAACAACTTTTGGAAGCCATGTAACAAGCTCAGGCCAGGCAGCAATAATTATCAGCCCGATCAGTTGTAAAATAACAAAGGGGATAATACCTCTATACAGATGTATGGTTTTCACTTCCGGGGGACAGACTCCTTTAAGATAAAAAAGAGAAGGTCCAAACGGAGGTGTCATGAATGATGTTTGCAGGTTAACCGCAAACATTATTCCAAACCATAGGGGGTCATAGCCAAACTCAACTACAATGGGAGCAATGATTGGAATATGGATATAGGTGATTTCAATGAAATCAAGGAAAAAACCAAGAATAAAGATAAAAATCATCACCATGGTAACAAGCTGCCATCCTTCAAGATTCATGCTATTGATAAATTCTCTTAAGAGGTCATCTCCACCAAGACCACGGAATACAAGGGCAAAGCAGCTTGCGCCCATGATAATAATAAATACCATGCATGTCATTTTTATGGTTCCTCTGGCAACATCATGGAGTAATTTAAAGCTGAGTCTCTTATTTACAGCAGTTAAGATAATAGCACCAACCGCACCCATGGACCCGGATTCAGTGGGGGTTGCAATTCCGGCAAAGATTGTTCCAAGTACTGCAAGAATAAGAAATAGAGGTGGAATAAGAGCTTTAAAGATTTTCAGTATAAAAGCCTTGTCAAAGTCATGGGCTTTTTCCTGGGCAGCAGGAACATGTTTGTCTCCAAAAAAAGTTACTATCCATATAAAGAAGCAATAGAGAACAACCAGAATCATACCTGGTATGACAGCGCCAATAAACATATCACCAATTGGCACCTCCATAACCGGTCCTAAAAGCAGCAATACAATGCTTGGCGGGATAATCTGCCCCAATGTTCCGGAAGCTGCAACTGTTCCTGCGGCAAAGGATTTTGAATAGTTGTGCTTAAGCATGACAGGCAAAGACATTAAGCCCATAGTTACAACTGTTGCACCGACAATACCAGTGGATGCACCCAATAATGCTCCAACAATGACAACGGAAATTGCAAGCCCGCCACGAACGTTTTGGAAAAGCTCCTGCATGGTTTCCAACAGCTCCTTGGCAAGCCCTGATCTTTCAAGGGCAAGACCCATAAAGATAAACAACGGAACTGCCATCAACATCGTGTTGTTCATTATATTCCACATGCGTAAAGGGAGCAGATTAAAGAAAATTGGATCCAATCCAATAAGACCAAAAAGAAAGGATGTCCCCATCATGGTAAATGTGACAGGGAATCCTCCCATTAAAGCAATTGTTAATACAAGGAACAGCCATGCCGCAAGATAGTCGGCAATCCAGAAAGGTAAATGTTCAACCAACATTATTAATATCTTCCTTCCGGCTTTTCCATGAGGATGAAAAAACTTTTAATAAACAGTAAAATTCCCTGGATTAACATCAAAATATAGCCTGCCGGCAGTGTTGCTTTCAATAAAAATCTTGCAGGAATACCTCCCGGGTCAATGGAGACTTCACCTATTTTAAAAGCATCAAAAACCCATGGTATACTGGTTGTAAGAACAAGATAACATGAAGGTATCAAGAAGATTAAAACTCCTGCTATATTGATTGCAGCCTGTTTTTTTCTATTGACCATGGAGTAAAAAATATCCACACGAACATGACCATCATGCAGCAAGGTGTATCCTGCACCCATAAGAAAAATAAATGCAAAAATATGCCACTCAAGCTCTGCCATGAAAACAAAGCTGATATTAAAAACATAGCGCATGATTACATTGGAAAAAATCACAAGAATAAAGAGAATAACTGCAGGAGCTACAATAAAACTGCCCATTAATTCATTGATTTTATCACAGGCATATATTGTTTTTTTAAAAGCTTTCATATGTTTATGTCCTAATTTATACCTAAACCTAGGCCATGGTATTCCAATAAACTTTTTCAGACATATTACCCCATACAGCAGTCTTTGCCTGGAAAGCCTTATAGTCTTTATGAACCTTTAATGCAAATGCATCTTTGTTAGCCTCCTCTTCAATTACATCTTTGGAGATCGCTTTGATTTTTTTCATTACATCTGCAGGATAGACTTCTACTTTAACATTATGTTCCTTAACAAGTTTATCCAGGGCTGCCCCGCTTTGGGCATCAAATGCAGCAAGGGTTTTTACATTAATATCAGCAGCAGCAATATCAAGAATTTTCTGGAGATGCACAGGAAGGTCATTATATGCTTTTTTATTAAAGAAAATATCCAGTACTGGTCCTGGTTCATGCCATCCTGGCGTGTAGTAGTATTTTGCAACTTTATAAAGCCCTAGTAATATATCATGGACAGGACCTACAAATTCAGCTGCATCTACAACGTTTCTTTCAAGGGAAGGAAAGATTTCAGCAGGAGGCATCATAACAGTTGCAACACCAATTTTTGAAAGAACTTTGCCTGCAATACTACCTATACGCATTTTTAAACCTTTGAAATCTTCTAAAGAATTAATCTTTTTTCTGTACCAGCCACCCATCTGAACACCGGAATTGCCAATAACACGAGGGACAAGATCAAAGCGATCGTATAATTCATTCATTAAAGCCTGACCATTGCCCTCATAGAACCAAGCATTGATTGATTGTGCATTCATACCAAAAGGGATGGAACCAAACCAGTTAAATGCTGTTGACTTTCCTGCCCAGAAATATGGAGACCCTGTACCCATTTGTATGGTTCCTTTAGATACTGCATCAAATGCCCCAAAAGGAGGAACAAGTTCACCGCCCCCATACAATTTGATTTCAAACTGACCATCTGACATAACTTTAACATTTTCACAAAACTGCTTTATCCCATCAAACATGATTCTAACCTTGGGATTCCAAAAACTTGTTGCCTTCCATCGAATTTTAGGGGATGCAATTGATGAAGGTGCTGTGGCTGATAATGCAGTTGCTGCTGCAACTGTTCCCAAGCCTGCTTTTTTTAAAAAAGTTCGTCTTTCCATGATTCCTCCTTAAAATAACTTAAAAGTTAAATAAAACCTTCCTTTATTGAAACTTGCCTTTATTAAGATTTACTTCTGTTTACAATATCCTTATGTTTCGGGGTGTCCATAACAGGCAGGATGTTTTCAGCATATGGTATAATATAGCCTTTTCCCTTTAAATTTTTAATGTAATCATCCATCTTGTCACTATATTTAAATCCAATCTCATGGGTTAAAGTTTCAGATAGAGTTGAAACAAGAGTAATATCAAATCTTTCAAGTAAATCAATCAATCTGAACGCGATATATGAAGGCATGTTAAACTCAGAAATAAGTTTTTTCCCGATTTTTTCCGGGCATTTTTTATATTTCATTAAAACATCCTCAAAAATTTTATTACCAATCCCTTCTTGTGCACCTGCAACAAAAAGGATTTTTCCTCCCTCTTTTACAGAATTGACTGCATTAAAAAGTGCTTTGGTGGCTTGATAAAGCAGTTTGTCTGTCCTGTGACCTCCTGCTGAAATCAAGGCAAAGTCGCCTTTTTGAGAAATTTTAACACAACATGCATGGTTGAGTTGTTTACACCCCTTTATAAAAGTCTCTTTTATTGATCCTGTCTCTGTATAAAAAATATCACCTGTTCCATTGGCAGCAACTGCTGCATATATTGAGGTTTTACCTTTTAAGAAAATGGTTGCTGCATCCTCCATATCTTCATTTACCGGGTTTTTTAAAAGTTGTGCCTGCTTAACATTTGGATGGGGTGTCCCATCCTTTAAAATTGCCAGGGAATGATTCTGCTGAATGGAGCTATATCCAGCAATTCCCGGCAGAATGTATTTTCTGCCACCACCAAATCCAGCAATCAAATGGTGTAAAATACCCCCGAAAATAATAATATGGTCTGCGTCATAGGCCTCTTTTGTAATATAAAGATCTGTTTTTTTATTTGTCTTGCCAAGATGAACAAGCCTTTGCACATTTTTATTGGCAGAGTTTATAATTTCAATTTTATTGATGCAGTATTTACCAACAAGGGGTAAAAACTTGCTTTTATCAAGACCTGAATGGGTGCCCAGAGCTAGGATAATCTTTATGGATTTTTCCGGGACATTAAGTTTTAGCAGTGTCTGTATGATTACTGGGACAAAAATATCGCCCCTTGCCCATAACCTTGTATTGTCAGGAACAATAATAACAATTTTTTTATTATGTATATCTTTGGGCGAATTTTTTTTTATTCCGTTTGCAATTTGCTTTTTTATATAGTCATGACTTAAACCTTTAACATCAGAGCCATTGAGTGTATCAATAACCATGTTATCCAGAATTGATATGTTGACTGATTTTCTACCTTTGTTAAGTTTTATTTTCATTATTTATGATAACCTCAATGGGATGTTTTACAACTATTTTGTCTTGATCCTGTAAGTTGCCTGCAAGATTGATTCTACACACAGGGCAATCAGTTAAGAGGATATCTGCGCCACTCTTTTCTATATTGTCTGTTTTAGTTTTAACCATAGTTCTGGCAATACCAGGGTACTCATAGAAGAAAGTACCTCCTCCTCCACAACATTTATCAAAATCAGGGACCCTTATATAATCAATAAAAGGCAGGTTGTTTAATATGATTTCAGTATTATTGGAAGTTGTTAAATTATTTTTTAAATGACAAGGTAGATGATAGGTGACTTTAAACCTGGTTGGTTTTGCTGGTAAATTCAAGTTTTTAAAACTATTGGATTCCTGCAAAACAAAAGTCATAATATCAATTACTTTATGGGAAATCTTAAGAGCTTGCGTGGTGTCAAGGTTATTTTTTTTCAGCCATGCAGGATATTCATTCTTCAGGGCTGAACCGCATGTCGGGCAATCTACAATAATTGCTTTGATATTTCCTAGGGTAAAACATTCAATGTTGGTTAATATATTTTTTCCTGCCTTGTCTGAAGCTCCATGGAAAAGTAAAGGTAATCCACAGCATGTCTGCTTTTCAGGAATAATTACTTGATAACCCATCTGTTTTAATATGTTGACAGTTGCAAAGCCTGTTTTGTCAAAAATATAGTTTGTGGCACATCCAGTAAAGTAAAGTACAATGCCTTTTTGTTTTTTAGATGGGAGTATGTTTGCCTGATAAGATTGCCTGAATGGCATTTTATTAAGCTTTGGAAGTCTCTTTAAAGGGATACTTCCCATATTATATTTTTTAATGAAATGGGAAGGAATTATTTTTTGACTGAATTTTGCAACACCTGCAGCAAGTTTAGTTCGGTATTCATCAGCAAGAAGATAAATGAGACTTTTTATGGCAAGGTTTTCCCCATGGTTTTTTACCATTTGTGCTCTAATGTCCATAAATTGAGAATAATGGTTAATTCCCGAGGGACAAACAGCAGAACAATTACCACACATCAGACATTTTGAAATAATGTCTTTTAAGCTTTTACTGGAGGCAAGTTCTTTGTTCTCATAATATTTTACTAATTGCAATTTTGCCCTTGGTGATGTCTGCTCCTCCATTAAAACTTTATATACAGGGCATACTGAAAGGCATAATCCGCATTTGCTGCAATTTTGAAGTGTGGCTGTTGTCATTTATACAAATTTCCCGGGATTTAAAATTCCATTGGGATCAACAGCTTTTTTAATAACAGACATAAACTCAATTGAATCTTTATTCATAACCAGGGGCAGAAATTCTGTTTTTGCAAGCCCAATACCATGTTCTCCCGATAAAGTTCCACCAAGTCTCACTGCTTCTTCCATGATCTCTTTAAAGGCTTTTTCTACTTTTTTCCACTCTTCAGTATTGCTTTTGTCAGCTGGTATCATAGGATGCATATTACCATCACCAGCATGGGCAAGAATTCCAACCTTAAGCCCGTATTTTTGTGTAATGGTTGAAATTTTCTTAACCATTTGAGGAATTTTGCTTGCAGGGACAGTTATGTCTTCTGACAACATATCAGGGGCAAGTTTTGCAAATACACCAAATGCAGATCTTCTTGCACTCCATAATTTTTCCCTCTCTTGTTCAGATTTTGCCTCTTGTATAGAAACAGCTTTATTGTCTTTAACTTTTTCAATTATTTTCTTCATCTCAGTTTCACAAGCTTCTCTAACCCCATCAATCTCTATTAAAAGTGTGCCTTCAGCATCTCTTGGCAGGTCAAGATTGGCCGAGTCTTCAATGGCATTAATAGTAAATTTATCCAATAGTTCAAGAGCCGCTGGAAGTATTCCTGCACCAATAATGTCTGATACTGACTTAGCTGTGTTATCAAGATCATCAAATGTAACAAGTAGTGTTTTAACAGTTTCCGGGAGAGGAACAACACGTAAAATAATCTTTGTAACCATTCCTAAGGTTCCTTCAGATCCACAGAAAAGACCTGATAGCCTGTATCCAGTAACGTCTTTAACATTTTTACTTCCAAAGTTTACAATTTTTCCTGAGGCAAGTATAACTTCCATACCAAGAACAAAGTCAGATGTGACACCATATTTTAAGCACCGTGGTCCCCCTGCATTCTGGGCAACATTGCCACCAATAGTTGAGACATTCATGGATCCGGGGTCAGGAGGGTAGAAAAATCCAAAAGGTTCAAGCGCTCTTTGAATATCAATATTGATTACCCCTGGTTGAACAACTATGTATCTATCATTGGTATTGATCTCCAAAATTTTATTCATTTTTGAAAAACAGAGTACAAGGCCATGCTTAGCAGGGATAGAAGCTCCACAGACACTGGTTCCTGCACCTCTTGCTGTAACAGAGATTTTGTGATCTGAACAAATTGTCATTATTTTTGAAATTTCATCACTGTGTACAGGAAAAATAACCAGGTCAGGCATGGATTCCTCAAGATATGCATCATAGGAATAACATGCCAACTCTTCAGGTTTTTCTAATAAGTTGCCAACTCCTGCAATCTCTTTGAGTTTTTCTCTAATTTCTTTTGTAATCATATATTGCCTTTTTAAAATTACGGAGGTGCAAATTGAAAGATATTTTATTCCTAGATATTCATATGTTTACTATTTGTCAACATTTAAAAAATATTTTTCCTTGATTTATATCCTGTTATAAAAATCTAAAAAGATAGATGGTCTGAATTAAACGGGAATTCAACACATTATAAAAAGTTCCATGGATAGTTATTAGAGATAAGGGTATATCATTAGATTCATATCAGGAAATTTATTGAAATCATTTGACTTTAAGATATAAATCTTGCCTTTTTAATGCTCTTGTGGCAATTTAGTAAGGTTTATTACATATTTTTTAATTTTTTGAAAATTTCGTGGGGGTAGGTAAGAATATTATGGATGAGCATTATAATCCAATAGATGTAGAGCCAAAATGGCAGAAATTCTGGGATGAAAATAATACATTTAAAGTTAAAGAAGACCACTCAAAAGAAAAATATTATCTTTTAGAAATGCTTCCATATCCTTCAGGGAAAATCCATGTGGGACATGTTAGAAATTATACAATTGGTGATGTTGTTGTAAGATATAAAAAAATGAATGGCTTTAATGTAATCCATCCCATGGGCTGGGATGCCTTTGGCATGCCTGCTGAAAATGCTGCCATTGATAATAATACACATCCTGCTGCCTGGACCTATGAGAATATCAGTGCCATGAGGGATCAGCTTAAGCTCATGGGATTCTCCTATGACTGGGACAGAGAGGTTGCAACCTGCAGACCTGAATATTATAAATGGGAACAATGGCTTTTTTTAAAAATGCTTGAAAAGGGTATGGCATATAGAAAAGAGTCCTATGTTAACTGGTGTGAAAAATGTCAGACAGTGCTTGCAAATGAGCAGGTTGAGTCTGATAAATGCTGGAGATGTGATGAGAATGTTCAACAAAAAAAATTGTGGCAGTGGTTTTTTAAAATTACAGATTATGCCCAGGACCTTCTTGATTATTGCGATAAACTTCCTGGTTGGCCAGATAAGGTTACCCGGATGCAGAATAACTGGATCGGCAAAAGCAGTGGTTCTGAAATAAAATTTAAAATAGACATTGATAACCTGAAGAGTGATCAGGTTATTGATGAAAAAGATATTACTGTGTTTACAACTCGCCCGGATACTCTGTTTGGATCAACCTTTATCTGCCTTGCTCCGGAACATCCCCTTGTGGAAAAGTTATCTCGGGGAATATCCCAGGAAACCATGGTGGATGAGTTTATAAAAAAAATATCAATTCAGGAACGATCAGCCGAAGGTATTGCAAAGTATGAAAAAGAGGGTGTGTTTACAGGTGCTAACTGCATTAACCCTGCTAACAATGAAAAAATACCAATTTATACAGCAAATTTTGCCTTGATGGAATATGGGACTGGTGCTGTTATGTCCGTTCCTGCCCATGATCAGAGAGATTTTGAATTTGCCAAAAAATATGATCTCAAAATAAGAGTTGTGATCATGCCTGAAGATGAAAATATTAATATTAATGACATGGAGTGTGCTTATACTGGTAAGGGAGTTCTTATAAATTCCCATGAATTTAACGGGATTCAAAACATTAAGGCTATTGATGATATAACTGCTTTTCTTGAAAAGCAGGGCAGAGGAGAGAAAACCACTAATTTCAGACTCCGTGACTGGGGAATATCAAGGCAAAGATACTGGGGTACTCCAATACCGGTTATACATTGTCCTGATTGTAAAATAGTACCTGTTCCTAAAAAAGATCTTCCTGTAACTCTGCCTGAAGATGTTGATCTGCTTGCAAAAGGAGAGTCTCCCCTTGCCACCCTTGATTCGTTTGTAAATGTTACATGTCCAAAATGCAACAGAAAAGATGCAAAAAGAGATACTGACACCATGGATACATTTGTGGAATCTTCATGGTATTTTCTACGATATTGCAGTCCAAGATATGAACAAGGTATGTTTGACAAAGAAGCTGTTGATTACTGGATGCCTGTTGATCAGTATATTGGTGGTGTAGAGCATGCAGTTATGCATCTTCTCTATTCCAGATATTTCATGCGGGTATTAAACTCTTTTGACCTGGTCAAGTTTAAAGAACCATTTACAAAGCTTTTAACCCAGGGAATGGTTTGTAAAGAGACTTTAACCTGCCCTGAGCATGGGTTTATCTATCCTGAAGAGGCAGAAACTAAATCAGATAATAATCTATTTTGCACCAAATGTAATAAAAAAGTTGAAGTTGGACGTATTATTAAGATGTCTAAATCAAAGAAAAACGTCATTGATCCAACATATTCCATTAAAAAATATGGTGCTGATATTACAAGACTTTTCTGTCTTTTTGCAGCACCTCCTGAAAGAGATCTTGAGTGGAGTGATGATGGAATCGAAGGTTGTAAAAGGTTTATAAACAGAGTCTGGCGTTTAGTAAAAAAATATAAAGACGGTTTGTCAGATTTTGCTTCCTATGGAGGGAGTGCTTCAAGATTATCAAAAGATGCAAAAAACCTTTATATAAAAGCAAATCAAACAATTAAAAAAGTTACCGATGATATTGAAGATGATTTTCATTTTAATACTGCCATCAGTTCTGTGATGGAGCTAGTAAATACTCTGTATGCTGTTGAGGCTGAAAAAGATGTACTGGAAGATGAGATGAAAGAGGTGATAAATTTTTGTGTTGAAAACATTTTGATTCTTCTTTCACCAATTGTCCCTCACTTTTCAGAAGAGCTGTGGGAAATATGTGGTAAAAAAACAAGCATAATTGAACAGCCATGGCCGACCTATAGAGAGGATTCGCTCCAAACCGACAAAGTTACTATAGTTGTCCAGGTTAATGGTAAACTTAGATCAAAGTTTGCAGCAGACAAAAGTGTGGATGATGAGACTATTAAAAAAACTGCTTTATCAGACAAGAAGGTTTTAAAGCATACTTCAGGAAAGGATATCAGGAAAATTATTGTGATAAGGAAAAAACAAACTATTGTAAATATAGTGGTGTAATATGAAAAAAATTTTATTAATAACCACTGTTTTAGTCCTCTTTTTTGTAGCGTCATGCGGTTATAAATTCTCCGGTGGTGGTTTGCTTCCAGAAAAAACAAAACTTGTTGCCATTGAAATGTTTGTGAATAACACTGCTGAAACAGGAGCAGAAAATATTTTTGCAAATGCCCTGGGTATTGAATTAACACAAATGAGCGATTCACAAGTTGTAAAATTAAAAGATGCTGATGCATATTTCAAGGGGGTTGTAAAATATATTTCAATTTCTGCCCTGACAAAAAACTCTGTTGATTCTGTGATTGAAAGAAAAGTCTATGCCGTGATTGATCTTCAACTTGTGGATAAAGATGGAAAAATTTTATGGTTTGCAAAAGATTTAAAAGGTAGAGAAGAGTTTCAGGTTACAAATGTGAATCTTGATGATATGTCCTCCAGAACTAAGGCTGTGGAGAAAATAGCTGAAAGGCTGGCACGAAAAGCTGTTAGCAGGATGCTGAATGACTTCTGAGATAAGATGACCTTTAAATTAAAAGCAGAATTGACCGATCAAATTAATAATGAATTGATGGTAAATTCTGCTTTAGAATATTTTAGAAATGGACTATTACTAATTACTCTTGGATAAACGTGCTCTTGAATAAACTTAAGAAGCTATGACCCTTGCGAGCTTTGAAATTTTGCGCCCAGCAGTTTTTTTATGGAAAATATTTCTCTTTACAGCTTTATGAATTGCCGATTGAGCTTTTTTAAAAATATCAACAATATTTTCATCATCTTGTTCTTTTGCAGCAATGACTCTCTTTTCAAGATTTTTTGCTTGGGTCCTGATAGCTTTATTCCTCTGTTGTCTTACTATATTTTGTCTCGCTCTTTTCATTGCAGATTTATGGTTTGCCAACTTATTAATACTCCTTTAAAATGATTGTTAAATAAGGAAATCTACTTGAATTTTTAACTTTTGTCAAGAAAAAACCATGAAAAAATTTTTTAAAACTACTCTCTTTGTAAGTGTGTCAGCATTAACCAGCCGTATATTAGGTGTTATTAGAGATATCTTGATCGCATCATTGTTTGGTGCAAATTTTTACAGCGATCTCTTTTTTTTGTGCTTTAGAATCCCTGATTTTTTAAGGAAAATGTTTTCAGAAGGAATATTAATAAGCTCATTTGTTCCTGTTTTTACAAAATATTTAAAAAGAGACGGTGAAAAAACCGCTTTTAAAATGGCAAACTCAGCCTTTTTATTAATTTCAATTGCAACCATAACCATAACTGTGTCAGGTATAATATTTGCTCCTTTTTTCATTAAATTTTTACTGCCGCAATTCTCATCAAACTCCTATGAAGTTAACCTTGCTATCCTGCTTTTTAGAATTATGATGCCATATCTAATACTGATTTCCCTTTTAGCAGTTTGCATGGGTGTTTTGAATTCAATGAATGATTTTAGAACCTCAAGCTTTGCACCCATAGTTTTTAATCTTGTAATTATTTTTTTTGCGATGAGTATTTGTAAATATTTTGATCCTCAAGTTATCGGGCTTGCTTTAGGAGTAACAATGGGAGGGATTGTACAGGTAGGTATGCAAATTCCTCAGTTAATAAAAAAGCAAGTTTTTAAAAATATTAATATTGAGTTTATCCACCCCGGAGTAATCAAATTTATAAGTAGAGTGTTCCCTGCAGTAATTGGAGCCTCCTCATTTCATATCAATTTATTAATAGCAACTTTTTCAGCATCATTTCTTGATGTGGGAAGCATATCATATCTCTATTATGCGGACAGGCTTGTTCAACTGCCAATGGTATTGATTTCAACCTCTCTTGCAATTGTTTTTCTGCCGATGTTTTCAAAAAATGCAGTACTTGAAAATGAATCTAAATCCAGTGAAACTCTCTTAGAGGGCTTGAAATCTCTGTTTTTCATTATTATTCCTGCCATGGCTGGATTGATTGCAATAAAAGAGCCATTGATTAAACTTTTTTTCTTCCATGGAGCTTTTGATCTTATAGCAGTAAACAACACATGCTCCTGTCTTTTATACTTGACCCTTGGCTTGTGGGCTTATTCAGGCACTAGGATTATTGTATCATTTTTCCATGCTTTTTCAGATATGAAAACTCCTTTTAAAGCAGGGACAATTGCAATTATTTTTAATATTATATTATCTTATATCCTGGTGGAAACAGCAGGGCTTAAGGGGCTTGCACTCTCAATATCAATATCTGGAGCAATTAACTTTTTTATATTGCTTTTTAAATTGAATATGATAATGCCATTTTCTTTTAAAGATCTTGGTTTTTCTGCTTGCAGAGCGATTTTTATTTCTGGTATAATGTATTTTGCAATCAAGATGTTGATAATATGGATAAACTCTATATTAGGTTTTGATATGCCACTATTAATAAATGTTGCAATATCCATTGGTATTGGTATATTAATATATTTTGGGATTAATATATTGATTAGAAACCCTGAGATTACAATTTTAAAAAATGAATTTTTTAAACCAAATAGTTGAGGCTTTTTTTAATTAATGTTCACATTCAGAAATATAATATTTAAAAGTGGTATCATTGTATCGTTTATTCTGGTTTTCCTTATTATATTCAGCTATAATGGCATTTTGGATTATTATCATCTTTCAAAAAAGAAGCAATTGATTTTATTAGACAATAAAAAAATTATAGAGAAAAACAAAAGACTTGCAAGGCAGATTAATCGTTTAACTAATGACAAAGAGTACATTGGACATGTAGCAAAACATGAATTTGGAATGGCAGCAGCAGATGAGTTTGTTTTTAGAACTATTTTACCCAGGAATATTGAAGAAAAAAAGAGGTAAGGTTAAAATCACATGAAAGAACAAGTAATTACAAAAGAACTTGCAAAATTATATGAGAAACAGGGATATTTAGAAGAGTCTTTAACATGTTATACCTCTTTATATGAACAAACCAGTGAGCCAGAATGTGCTGAAGCAATTTCAAAAATTAAAAACAAAATTAATCTTCTTGACAATAAGGTTGAAAAGGATAATAAATTTTGGATAGCACCTGCTAAACCTACAAAATCCACTGAAAATATAACATCTGAACCTGTTGCATTGGGTGAGACCCCTGAACCTGAAGAGCCCACAGACCCATCTGCTGTCAACTTCTCTTTAAGCTCAGAAGACTCTGGGAATAATAAAAGTAAAAGAGAAAAAATCTTAACACTTTTTGAAAAATGGCTTAATATGATGATCCTTGAAAGAAGAGTGCGAGATTTTAAAAACCTTCAGATAAAATATGATTGATATCTTCTGTGAAACATCTTAAAGGTATTTTAATACTTCTTAACATATCTGTGGTTTTAGCGTTTTTGTTTAATTTCCTGTCACCCAATGGAATCCCCTTGATGGGTAGTTGGGATAGAACAAAAGGTGTAGTCTCAGCCAATATAAAACAATCTGTTGTAA
>Ga0256845_1001452_pt1 | contig 18974 bp, 18 predicted proteins | sample RiftiametaG_FD_189101 | JGI IMG/M metagenome (GOLD analysis project Ga0256845, IMG submission 189101) | Tube worm associated microbial communities from hydrothermal vent at the East Pacific Rise, Pacific Ocean - Riftia | ecosystem: Host-associated > Annelida > Integument > Unclassified ...
TAACTCAGGTCGATAAATGGCGTACATTTTTTGAGTATAAAACGAAAGACTATGCTTCTGGAGATGGTTTTAGACTGATTTCATACATTTATACGGATTTAAGTGGGAATCCGTATTGGCATTTTCAAGGAGATAGAGATCCTGTAAATTATTTATGGGAAATAGATAACACAAGTGTTCCTGTTCCGATGAATGAATGGTTTGAAACTGAATTTTATTGGCATTGGAGTGAAGGTGATGATGGATATGTGATGTGGAAAGTAAACGGTCAGTTAATTGGAGAACATTCTGGGCCTACTACTCGAAATTCAAAGTCTCTTGATTTTATTATTCTTTCTCAAATTTACGGTGATGCTAACCCCAAATATCAATATGTTGATGACATTGAAATTTGGAATAAAGTTCCTTAATATTAGATGATTAAGATTTTCGTTTTAATTTTCTGTCCTCGAATGTAAACGCTCAAGTAGATTTGATCGAAGTAATTAAATTTGGTGAAAATCCTGTTAAGTCAATTAATTATTTTGTTATTTAAAAATTATTTTCTCTGGTTTTCGCATGTGTTTTTTATACACCATTCCTCTTAATTTGTTTGTTTCAACAAAATGGAAGGTAGGTAGAACACGTAATTTTTCTTTGCACCTTTCTTTTATCTGGTGCAGAATTGGCAAATCAATCAATTTATCTTCCAGAAGAATAATTAAATCATCATTGCCCAAATCATTTTTATCAATTATGATTTTATAACAAGATATTTGTTCAAATTCATCCAATGTATCGTAAATTGCTTTAGGATATAAAGTTGTTCCTTTGAATTTTATCATTTGATTTTTACGACCGATTATTGGTCCTAAACGAGGTGTTTTACTTCCGCAACCGCATTGGTCGTAATAAACGGTAGCAATATCTCCTGTTTTATATCGAATTAATGGTGTTCCTTCTGTCTGTAATGTGGTCACAACAATTTCTCCTGCGGTTCCATCTTCAACAGAGTTTCCATCTTCGTCCAAGACCTCTAGAAACAATAAATCATCGTTTAAATGGCATCCTTTGTGTTCTGTACATTCTGAAAAAGCGGCTCCCATTTCAGTGGAAGCATATGTTGAAAATAATTTCACATCCCAATTACTTGTAATTCTTTCTCCAAGTGTATTTAAAAACAAATCATTATTGCGAAGTGGTTCTCCGATACAAACAATGGCTTTTACGGAACTTGCTTGGAAGTCAATGTTGTTTTCTTTTGCAAACTCAATCAAAGTAACGATGAATGATGGCACTGCAATTAAAACAGTTGGTTCATAGGTGAAGATAGACTCCCATTGTAATTTTGGAACACCTGGGCCAATTCTAATCATTCCGCCACCTAGTTCTTGAACGCCAAGAGAATAAGCTAAACCAGCCATGAATTGTTTGTCGATGGTTGTCAATAATTGAAAAACATCTTCGTCTGAAAAACCCATCAATTTAAAAGAATCTTTTTCGTTTTTTGCCAAACGTTTTAAATCATTCTGTGTTAAAAATAACGAAATTGGGTCTCCAGTTGTTCCTGAAGTTGTAACGTATTCTGCAATTTCTTTGCGCTCGACACAACAAAATGATTTATGGTCATTCGCTAGATCTTCTTTTGTTGTAAAGGGAATGTTTCTGTAATCAACAAGTGAGAATTCTTCTGAATACTCTTTTGTTTTGAGAACTTTTTTATAATAAGGAGAATGATTTGTACAGTATTCAATTGTTTCTTGTAGAAGATTCAATTGTTTTTTGGTGGAGTAGGTAAATCCTTTTTTCATGGGTTGCATTCCTTAATTAATTCTCTCAATTCTTGTTCAATAGCCAAAGAAGCGACTTTCTTCGTTAAAGCAATTTCAAAATATGATTTAGCTTTTGAAAGATTTCCTTTTTTTACAAAGTATTTCCCGAGCAACTCATACGTGATGAATAGTTCACCGTTTGTTGCAATAAAGAGCTTAACTTCTTCATCCGTCAAGTTTAATTCTTTGCCAAATGTTAAGTAAGCCGATATTCTATTTTTGGTTTTTTTAAAATTCTTGAATAATTTGTATTGAGTAGAATGAATGAAGGAGTCTTCTGGGATTTTGTTGGAAATTTGAATCGATTTATCTTTAAAAACTTGTTTCAAATCGTAGGCCAAATATGTTCCCAATTGAAAATCATGCGTTGAAGCATAGAAAATTAAATCTTCGGGTTGTATGACGACACTGTGATGGGCGATTAATTGATTGATTGCTCTTGGATTTCCCATCCCAAGGGTGTCTCCAAAAAGTCCGTACTGCTCTCGAAGAATGTAAGCTGCTTTGTTAACATCAATAACCGTATGGTTAGAGAGCATTGACTTTACTTTAGCAAAACGAAAATGAGAATCACTTTCAAGAATATTTTCTATATTTTCTTTGTCCATTAAAAATGTCTGTGACTGATAATGATTGGCACAAACTAGCTCACTTTCTTGGTTGTCGTAAATCCCCATTTTAGATGGAGATTTTTCAATGAGAATGGCTTTCCCGTCTTTTTTTGAACCAATTAATAACGTTTCGGATACAAAAACATCTCTTTTTCTTGCAATAGTAATGGCTTCATCAATTGTTGAAGCATATTGAAGAATCTCTCTAGCAAGTAATGAGATTGGAGTTTTTGAAGAGGTTGGTAAATCTGATTTTGACGCATTAATCGTTACACTTAACCCTTCTTCATTTAACCCTGAAGCAACTCCGGTGAATCCTGCCCAAGAGTAGGACACGAAGCCGTATCCTTTGTTGGGTTTAAGAAAGAGAATGAGTTTTTCTTCGGCAAAATCATCGCCGACATAGAAATCAAAATTTCGACCAATCAATAGTTTTCCATCTTCTGTTCTTTCGTCTTTCAACGCAAAAGAAGTACAACCGACCATACTGTAATCATTCAGTGCATGTCCAATATCGTGCGCAGCATGGTAGTTTAAAATTCGACCATATTTTGTGGAGATATAGTTGTATTTATCAGAGAAAGAATGGGATATACCATAAATTTCTTGCTGATTTTCTAATTGAATATTATCAGGTAAGTCTTTATTGAAAAAACCGATAAATAATTGAAGAAATCGTTGCCATGTCTTACTTGGTACAAAATTATCAATCTGCCCGACAAAAATATCTTCTTGTTTTTGAATGAGTTCTTTCGCCAGTTCACCATAGATCAATCCTCTTTCGTATGGTGCACCTTCAATGTACATTTCCCAAACACCTTGCTCATTTTTTTTTAGCCAATTGTTACCTAAGGTATAATGATTTTTTGCAACTTCAACTCTTTCTCCAATTGAAATGACGTCCACTTCAGGTGGAGAAATTTTTGAAGTAACCAAGATGAATAAAACAAGCAAAAAAACCATTGCAAGAATTATTTCAGTAAGTATTGCGACACTCCTCCATAGGAAACGCAGAATTTTTGATATGATTTTTGATATTTTCATTCTAGACAGACAAAGTTAAGAAAGAATTACGAGAAGCCGTCGAAATTCATATCTTTGATGAAGAGATGGATGAGAAGGACGAGAAATATACAATTTTATACCACGTCGAAGAGACTGAAAATGATGTTTTGGTGTTTGTATTTGAATGGATTGATTTAACCTATAAAAAGCAATGCTCGAAGGTTGAATTTCAGCGAAATGTAATTCGTTTTTTCCTTAAAAATGAATTAGGAATTGACTCCGAAGTTTTACATCACACAACTGGGGCTCCTTTTTTGAAAAAAAACAAAAAGTTCATTTCTATTTCTCATTCAGAGAATTTATTTGCCATACATATGTCAACAATTGATAGAGTTGGAATTGATGTTCAAGTTTTGAAAGACAATATTCACAGAGGTAGAGGGTATTTTATCAATGAATTTGAAGAGAATAATTTTGAAATGTCTACTGAAGAATTGCAATTGATCTGGTCGGCAAAAGAAAGTGCGTTTAAAATGAAGAAAGGAGCTGTTGAACATTACCGAGAAGATATTTCTATCCATGAAATAAAGAATAAATCCATTGCTGTTGAAATCAATCACAAAGAAAAAATTACATGTTCATTTTTAAGTGAAGAAAAATATAAAGTAGTCTATGTCATTTGAGTTTCACTAAAACTCAGATCAACTAAGCTGATTTATTTTCATTCAACCAACTTTCGGCATCATTCAAAGAGTTAAATTCTTTAAAAGGTTTATCCAAAACTTGACTTTTGTAGTAATAATTCACTAATATTTTTTGAGCCAAGTTTTTCGCAATAATAATTCGAGAACTGATGTTTGCTTTATCTTCAAATTCTTTCGCATATTTTTTAGCATCTTGCCCAATGGTGACAAACTCTCCGGCTTCAACAATTAATGGAATTTTGTCTTTTTTAAGGTTTTTTAGTTGCACAATTAGATTTTCTAACATCGAATGAGTAACATGCGTATGGTCATTAATGAATAAATGAACAATTCCATCTTTTCTTAAGTGAGCAGTTATTCCTGATTCTTCAATTGTTTCAATGAAAGTGTTCATACGTGTAGGTTTTTTTGTAAGGTATGAAAAATCAATAGATTATGCAAATGTGAAAAACCAATTCTTATGTGTAATACATGAATTCTTTTAGATAAGATTTAATTCTTTCGAAGAATAAAATCTACCCTTCTGTTTTTTGCAGCATCTTCATCTGTTTTTTCAGGGAAAACCAATGGGAAATTATCACTTTCTCCTTTGTAACACATTCTTTCTTTAGGAATACCTAAGTTATAAAGAATCTTGTATACATTCTTTGCTCTTTTTTTACTGATCTTGTAACTTGGACCACAGCATACATGTCCACGTATGGTGACAGTCCATTTAGGATTCTGTTGGAGTTGTTGTACTAAGTAATCGATTACGTATTGATAATTATCGTCTGGGTAGATACTTTTTCCAATATATTTTATATCAAATTCGTAAACCATCTCGTTGGTGTCCAATGAAGGGAAACCTTTGTTGGTAATTTGAGAAAATGAGAATTGAGAAAAAATAAAAAAAACAAAAACCAATATGAATTTCATCTGATTTTTCACTTTTTCTTTTTGAAAACGAATCGAATTGTGGCAATAAGAATAACCGCTCCAATTGTTGCAACGAGGATAGAACCTAACCAATTTTGTGCAGCGTTGAATCCAAAAAATTCAAATAAATTAACACCAACAAAACTTCCAATAATTCCAAGGATTATATTCAGAAGTAATCCGTTTGAACTTGATTTCATAATTTTACTAGCTAACCAACCAGCTACTGCACCTAAAATAATTCCTACAAGTAATTCCATTTTCGTTTTGTTTTAATACAACAATAATACAAAAGTTTTGTTGGTTTAATGAATTATTCCAGATTAATTGGCTTAGAATTTGACTATATTTGAATCTATGAAAAAAATGATCTTATTTTTACTCGTTTTTATTTCTGCAACAAGTTTTGCTCAAACGATTACACCTTTACTCGATTTTAATGGATTTTTCAAAAATTTTCAAAATGGTTATTTCCAACAAATTGAATTACAACGTATAAAAGAATTTGAATCTGGAGATCATATATGCGCATATGTTGATTTTCGAGGTAATCTAATTGCTTACGACGGGAAATCAAAAAAACAATTGGCAAATTTATCCGTGGAGTATAGAGTCTCGGATGAGTTATTGACGTGGAAAATCGGTCAGACACTTAATATGTGGGATAAAGGACAGATTCAAACACTTTCATATAATGTACGAAATTACTGGGTAAAAGATAATATCATAGTTTTTGAAGATATGCGGTACAACGCCGTAAGTGTCTACTTTGAAGGACGTATTTATACTTTGTATACTTCAATGGGAGAACTTGAACCACCTATTTCTGTAGGTGAAAACATTGTTGCGTTTAAAGACAATGGTGATTTTAATAAAGTGTTTTGGAATGGTCAAATTTATGAATTAGACGTTTGGCAAACTCCTTATAATTTTCAAACAGGAACAGATGTCCTAGCGTTTAATGACCCCATTTCTGGAACTTTTGCCGTTTTCGAAAATGGTGAATTTCTTGATGTAGAAGAGTTTCATGTCAATAAATATAGATCAGGTAGAGGATTTATCGTTTATGAGAATAGAAATGATGACCTTGTTTATTATAAGAATGGCGAAGTAATTCAATTAACGAATTTTGGAGCAAGTCAATGGGAAGTTAAAGATGATGTTGTTTACTGGGTTGAAAATGGGTTTACATATGTTTATTCCAATGGAAAGAAAATAGAAATTGCACGCTATATCCCAAAAGAATATGCGCTTAAAAATGGAGTAGTGGCTTACCGAAATATTATGGGTGGAGTAAGTGCATTGGTTGACGGAAAAGTACACGAAATCACCAATCAAATGAATTCTGAATTCGAAATTTTTGGAAACAATGTGTTGGTGAAATTATTCAATAGTTCATACATTGTATTGTCAAACGGGAAAAACTATAGAATATAACGAATTGTATAATCTATAGATTTATTCAATAGGAAAGGATAGCTTAGGCAATACTGTATCTGAAATTTCTATGTTAAAATGGACAGAAACTTGGTGTAATCGAAATAGAAGACATTAATTCTTACTTATTCTTTTTAAATCTAAATCTTGGAAATCAAAGCTAAAGTCAATGTTAGGAGATATTCCTTTCAATTTTAAACTTTGTGCTTTTCCTTTTTCATCTATTGTAAACATTGCAAAAGCATCAGCGTTTTCCCATAAACCATAACCAGTAATATGTGAATTGTACGAGGATTTTGATTTACATCAGTGACTGTGTGTCTTCTACATTTTACGTTGCAATTCTCCTACGGGTAGTCAAATTTCCATGACATATTTTACGAAGTTAGTTTTACGACCATACTATCTTGACTCAGTGTCCAGTTTTTTTTATTAATTCAAGTCCACAAAATTTACAATTTTGTGTGATAGTTTTTTAAAGAAAAAATTGTAAATTTGGCTAATTGTTAAACCGAAAATTAAGTATTTAAAACCTTCTTACTAGTCATACACAAAACGTTAGGTACAACAAATTATGAAAATAGCAATAGTTGAATTAGGGGGGTCTCATGATGAATGTCTCTATTCCCAAATAAAGATTATTAAATCTTGTCCAAACATTCATTTGACACTAATCTGTAATAAATCTCTAGAGGGTAATATTAAACACTTTGACCATATTGACAAAAACATTTTTCTTTCCGTAAGAAAAGGATATAAGCAATGGGTAGATATATTCAGATTTTGGCAACTTTGTAAAGCGAATCGTTTTGACAAAATAATTTTTAATACTGCTCAAGGTAAATTGGTTAGTAGGTTATCTCGTTTGCCTTTTAAAGACATTGAGTTTTATGGTATTCTGCATGACATAAAAAAAATAAATTCTAGTCATAGCCAAAAATATATTTCAAAAAAAATAAAGCATTATTTCGTCTTAAGCGAGTATTTGAAGAATAGAATTAAAAATCATTCTTCATTTTCAGTATTATATCCAATTTATTTCCCTGATTATCCCTCTCAGGAAGTTAAGAAGAAGAAAGATGAAATATGGATTTGTATTCCTGGTCAGGTTGAACTTAAAAGGAGAGATTATACAACACTCTTTGAGTCAATACAAAAGTCTGGCATAAATAAAAATATAAAGTTTCTATTACTTGGTCGTTGTGAACATGAGCATGGAGATGGTGCTTATATTAAACAAAAAATAGTAGAATTATCAGTGACAGATAATTTTTTAATTTGGGATGAATTTATCCCAGTCTCCACATTTTACTCAATGATAAAAAATAGTGACTATATCATGCCACTTATCCATGACAATGATATTTCGGGAGACTTATATAATACTCAAATAAGTGGGGCATATAATTTAGCCGTAGCATATAAAAAACCAATATTAGCAGAAAAAGAAATCAGCAACAAGATACTATCTGAATATAGTCCAGTTACTTACGATAATAATTCTTTAATGAAAACGATTAATCAATTAGAGCAATATGATGGGGATAACCTTTATACTGACAAAAAATGGACTTTTGATTTTCAAAGAAAAACATATTTAGAATGTATCGGAGTAACTTTGCCTAATGAAGAAGATGGTTCTGACTAGAATTGTCGGAGTGTACTTCTAACAGTTCTATTGAATTTATCGAATTGCAACTATTCGTACGTTGGAGTGACCCTCTTCTTTCTTTTAAAAAGATCAGTTCTGTTGGATGTTTTCAAGGAAGTGTAAAACACCAGGCTTAACGACATACAGTTGATGGTTATTTGCTGCAGAAAAAAAAGAAGAGATAAATATCCCCCATTACGATTCCATTATGTATTGTATATAATGGAATCGTAATGGTCGGTAATGCGTACGTGCAATTAAGCTAAAAAAGGATTAACAATTAGCGAGCAAACAGTTTTCTGTTAGAAGTGCTTTATGAAAAGGAATCATTCCTCTTATCAATCATTCAATCCCCACAAATATTTAAGATAACTTATTTTTGGGTCAGACAATTGCTCTGTTCTATATTTATTGATAAATGCGATAACAGAGCCTTCTTTTTTTACGAAATCTCCTTTGTACCAATCAAAAATAGAAGATATTTTAACGTTATTTGAATCTGAAAAATCATTTTTACTCTTATCCGCTAAAAATCGTTTGGTTTGTTTGGTCAATTGATACGAAAGGTTTTTAGCCGTAAAAGCTTTGTTGTACAACATTGGACATGATTCACTTGCGCAGTTTAATGCAAAATGAATACGAGGTTCATTGTTTTTTGCTCTTATTTTTTTATGTTCGATGTCATTTAAACTCAAAGTTTCTCCTCCTAAAGAAATGAATTTCTTGTCCCAAGGTTTTGCCGTAATTTTAGTAATGGATGAAGTTGGGTAATGATCTGAAACAAATTTTAAAGTGTATAAGTTATATGCATTAATCCAATAAGTCAATCGTTGTTTTGACGACCACGAAGAAGAAGGATAGTTCTTTTCAAACAAAAGAATAATTGCATTCAATTGTTTTGTATCCGTTTTTATTTTGGCATAATTCACTTTACCTGATGAAGAAACATGCTGCGTTAAAAAAGCACTCCATTGAATGTAATCGTGGAAACTGTCTGCTTGAATTTCTACTGGATTAGCAATTGTTTCTGATTCAACCTTGCTTTCTGTTACGATTGGTTTTACTTCTTCCATCAAAACAACAGAATCAACTAGAATAACTTTAGTCGTTGTACTCTCTTGCGTGGATTCTTTTTCTGTAACATTTTCTACTACTTCTATTTCGGTTCCTATTTCCTCAGAAACAACATTGTTTTCTAGTGGACTTGCGTTTGAACATCCGACTAAAAGTAATGCGATATATATAAGATTTGTTTTTTTCATAATTGGTAAGACGATGTAGTTTAAATATCCATACAATCAATGGATAGATTTATAGTTGTTTATCCAATTTGTATCGACAACATCAGTTAAAAGTAACCAAAAATTAGTGTCTAAAAAGTATTCTCCATCAATATGATCAATATCGTAACGTTCTTTTAAATAAATCTCTTGATTTGGAGATGGTTTAAATAGTTTATTACTCCAACCCATTTCATTGTTGTAAATAAATGGATAAGTAGAGAATCGTATTTTCCACAATGAATCAAGTGAAACACAATTGAGGTATTCTTTCAAAGAAGTTACTTCTGTTTCAACAGTGAGTGAAATGTTATTTTCTCCAAAAAAGTCAATTCTATCTGGATTGTAAATACTAGGCCATTCTCCAGAAACAATTTTAATGAACGTATTTTTATCTACAATTCGTTTTCTATTCATGGAATAACCATTGTATAAATAACACACATAAGTGGAGATTTGTGAGTTTGCACCAATCGCAACGTTAACCCCAAAAATAGGTTTAGACCGAGGCGCCCATAGAATGGAAGAACTCAGGAACCAAATTAATATGACAACAAATCGCTTCATTATCTTATAGTTACGTAAAAAAAAGAAAAAGGTTAGAAAGTGTGTTGTTTAGAGGGAATAAATGTAGATAATAGTTGATTTAATTACTCTTTCTAAAAAAGAAGTAACTCAATATAACTCCAAATAAAAGTACGATAATAGCTGGAATCCAACTTTTTGGTAAAAAAACCGCCACTAGAAATGCAGGAATAAATGCTATTATCAATAAATGGAATCTTCCTTGGTTATCTTTTTTCAAAACGGTAAAAATGGGAAGGTGTGATACAAAAGTCAAGAGAAATATCAAAGTGATTCATATCTGGAATTAATTCTTCAAGATCATCAAAATGACTGAGTCCGATGAATTTACATCGAGGGGAACATTTTTTTAAAAATCGATCGTAATATCCTTTACCGTAACCGACACGATTTCCTTTTTTATCAATTGCTAAAAGAGGAACGAAAACATAATCAAAATGTTCAGCGGCAATAATTCTTCCTTTTTTTGGTTCTGGAATATCGTAGGAAGAGATTTCTAATTGGTCTACTGATTCGAAAATAATGTGTTTTAATTCTCCCGATTTTGAATTTACCTTAGGAACTGCAACTTGTGCATCTAAAGAAATAGCTTTCTCCCAAATTTTATAGGTATTGATTTCTTTTTTTCGTTCGATGGGTAGAAAAAGGCTAATTTTTTTCTTTTCCAATTGAAACTTACTAAATGCTGCATGACAAATATTGCTCGAAATTTGTTCAAGTTTTTTTGGAGATAAAGTTTTCCTTTTATTGATGTAATATGCTCTTAATTCGTCTTTGGTCATAATTTTCAGAATTTAAAGATATAAAAATAGTGTTAGGGAACATCGGAATGTTGTTTTTTTATGCATTTTGATTGATTGAGAATTAATTATACAAGGCTAAAGTCACATGGTTTATTGTAATAATTCGCTTTGTTCAAAGGAATATAAGGTCAGTTCAAACAATACTTTGTCAGTTTCAGTCGTGTTTCTAATGCTATTTCAAATAAGTGGCCTATATTTGAAGATAATTGGAATCTTTATTTACACAATTATCAATTTTTATAAAACACATTATCAGTGATAAAATACTTTTTCTATTCTTTTTTAGCCATTAGTTGTTTGGCTGTAACATTTTCATTTACTCAATTTAAATTGGAAAATAATGTGTCTGTTACTATTGAGGATGTTTCATTGGAAGCTGTTCTCCTACGATTAGGAGATGCTTCTTTATTACATGAAATGAAAAGTTTTGATGCTCAAAAAGCAAAAATGGGTGAAGACATTATTCGCAATGGATTTACAACTTATAAAGGAAAAAAATCCAAACGAATTTCAAAATATTTTGTATGTACTGATTGCCATAACTTAACAAGAGAATTCTCGAATTTAGCTTCAGAATCACCTAAAGAAAGACTAGCGTATGCTAATTCTCATAGTTTGCCTTTTCTACAAGGTTCAACTTTCTTTGGAATATACAATAGAACGAAATTCTACAACGGAGATTACAAAAAAAAATATGGAGAATTAGTGGATGATGCTAGAGATAGTTTGGACAATGCAATTCAATTGTGTGCAGAATATTGCTCTTCTGGCCGACCAATGTTAGATTGGGAATTAGATGCTGTCAAACATTACTATAAGAAGAATGAATTACAAATAAAAGACTTGAACCTTCCCCTTGAAATTCAAGATAAAATTGGGCAATACATGAATGCTTCAGCGCAAGAAAAGAAAGCCTTGACTGCTGTTGTGAAAAAATCGTATCGTCAATTTTATTCCGCTACATTTTTACCTACGATGCCTCGAGAAAATCGGAAGTATGGAGAAAATGGAAATGTTGAAAATGGAAAATCAATCTACAATAAGAGTTGTTTACATTGTCATGCTTATAAAAGGGCTACAAATCTAGGTTTAGATAATGGCAAGTTGACAGGGAGAATGTTTGTTCGAAATTTAGATAATTACAAAGATAAATCCCTGTATCAAATTATTCGTTGGGGAACGTATGCAAAAAGTGGAAGAAAACAATACATGCCATTATATACGGAAGAAAAAATGAGTGATGAACAAATCAATGATTTAGTTGCTTACATTAAACAAATTGCAAAAAAATGATAAAAAATATAATTTTTTTGGGAGCAATATTGCTTTCATTTCAATCATTCTCTCAGAATGTGGAAGAAACATTCAGTGGAACGAGGATTCTAAATGGACATTCTGTTGAGACATTAAAGAAAAGAACCTTAGAATTTAGTATTTCTCACCGTTTTGGAGACATAGCAGGTTCAAATGGTGGGATTCAACAATTTTTCGGATTTGATCAAGCTGCAGATGTTCGTTTTGCTTTCGAATATGGTGTTTCTGATAAATTGATGATTGGTATTGGTCGTAGCAAAGGAACAGGCAAGCCTTATCGTTCTTTGGTGGATGGTTTTGTGAAATATAGAATGCTGACTCAGAATAAAGCTTCTGGAATGCCTATTAGTTTAGCAATTTTAGGAACGTCTACAGTAACTTATCAAAAAGCAACCAAAGACCTTACTCAAATACAAAGTTTCCCTGAATTTGCCCATAGAATGGCTTATTCAGCTCAAATAAATATTGCACGTAAGTTTGGTGAACGAATTAGTTTAGCAATAATGCCAACCTATGTGCATAGAAACTACGTCTTAGCAAGTGATGAAAATGGTTTGTTCTCCTTAGGAGGTGCTGCAGGCTTGAAATTCACGAAAGAAATGGGGATGTTAGTAGAATATTATCATGTTTTCTCAAAATCAGGGATTCGAACGGAAAATTTTAACAGTCTTTCGGCCGGCTTTGAATACATGACAAATGGACACAACTTTAAAATTGTTGTTACAAATGCACGTGGATTTACTGAATCACAGTTTATTCCTGCAACATATTCCAACTGGTTAGATGGAGAGTTTCGTCTTGGTTTTAGTATTACAAGAAATTTTAAATTATAGATATGAAATACCTTTTTTTAACAATACTCTCTTTATCATTAATTGTTGTGGCTTGTAAAAAAGATCAAGCACCAATTGTTAACCCAATTCCTGAAGGAGATTGTGTTGAAGTTGTCTCTTTTTCACAAACTGTTCAACCATTAATTGAGCAGGGTTGTGCTACAACAGGGTGTCATGATATGCAAACTCACGAGTCAGGATTCGATTTCTCAGGATATCAAAACATTAGCCTTCTTATGGAACCAACAATAATAGGGTCTATTAGACATGATCCAGGGTTTGCACCAATGCCTTTTGGAGCACCAAAATTTGATGATACATCAATTCAAAAAATTGAATGTTGGATAGCACAAGGAAAATTAAATAATTAAGAACAAACAAATTAGTAATCAAAATAACCCCAAATAATATGAAAAAAAGTTACTTATTAATTGCGATTGGAATCACTTCAATTGCTTTCATTGGAATGCAAAAGTCTGGTGTAGAGAAAATAGAAAAATATTTTGCAAAGAATGTACATGTAAAACATGCTGCAGGTGCTTTGGCTGGTAAAACAGGTGCTCCAGGAGATGCAAATTGTACGCAATGCCACTCTGGACAAACACAAGACGGAACAGCACAACATACTTTTACTGTTTTAGAAGGTTTGAACCCAATAACGAATTATGTACCGGGTAATACATACAATGTTTCTTTGCAATTAGCAACACATGATGTAAAAGAAGGTTTTGAAGCAATTGTCCTGGATACTCAAAATGATGCAATGGCGGGTTCTTTTACTGGGAATAATGGTGTCGGAACTCAAATTGTGAGTGCAGGCGGTAAAGACTATGCAACACATACTTCTGGATCTAATTCTTCTTCAAATCAATTTTGGATTTGGGAATGGACAGCTCCAGCTACGAATGTTGGACCAGTTAAATTTTACGTTGCTTCAGCAAAGGCTAATGGCAACGGGAACAACAGTGGTGATGTAATCTTTTTGTCACAACACATCTTAGGAGTGAATACTTCTAGTATCACCGAAAATACACAAGACAACTTTAATTTCATCGCAGGTTATTCTCAGGAAGCGAATAAAGTTTTCTTGACGTTCAATACATTGACAGTTGGGAATATGTATTTCAACTTGGTTGACCTTACAGGAAAATCAGTTTTCACATATGATTTAGGTGAATCTGTAATCGGTGAAAATGATGAGCAAATCGCATTGCCAAAGAGTTTAGAATCGGGAATTTATTTGGTTCACTTTTTCGTTGGTAATAAAGCAATGTCTTCTCAGATAATGGTGAAATAAATTATCATTTCATTCAAAATATACTTTATTAAATCGGGTAGTAAGTCTTACTATCCGATTTTTTTATACCCCCAATCGTTCTTCAACGATGGTTTCTACATAATCAAACAACTGATGGGGTAGATAAGTTCTCCAATCAATATCATCAAGTTGACCTCCCATTAAAAAATAGTGGTCAATACCAACTTCTTCCATTTCAACTTCAACATGAGGATGTAGGTTAATCATTGTTACCCAACCTTCTTCCGTGTCTTCCATCCATTCTTCGTAATAACAATCGTCTGAGCTGTGAAAATTCAATATATTCTCTCCAATGAGAATGTATTTCGTTATTCCCATTTTTATAAGTTCGTCAATGATGTCTCTTTTCAATGTCATGATATCGTTCTCAATCGCATCATTCCATTCCCCCATAAATTCGATAATGGCAAAAGAAGATTCGTAATCGACATATATTATTTTTAAAAATAAGGTAGGAGAATCTATCGAATCCCATTGAGGGTGGATGAGGTGATTGTATATTTTATTTTCAAAAAAGAACTCACTGTACTCTTTTTTGTAAAAAGGTGAAGCGTCGTCACCTGAAGAAATGTACAGATTTCTCCAATGAAAATAAGGTTCTACAGCATGCATAATGTAAAGGTATGAAATGTTAGGAAAAAAGAGAAAACTTATTTAGAAATAATAGAGATGAATTTTATTCAGGTGTAGTAATGTCTAGAATTAGTTGTTCTAATTGTTCAATTTTTATCTTTACAACGCTTTCAAAAGTATTTTCACCTTCTCCAATGACTAGAGTTCCAAGGTTGTCTTCCTCGTAACCAATTTTATTGATTGAAAAAACTTTTTTTGAGATGAGGGCAATTCGTTGACTTTTAAAAAGGGAATAGTCAAGAGTGTATTTCACTTGTAATTGATCAATTTCGATTTTTTCTTTTCCGTAGGAATTCCATAAAAAAATGCGAAATAAATATAACCCAAGCAAGCTGAAAAATCCTAAAAATAGGATGTTAGAGAAATGAATTCCACCTCCATATTTAATTCTGAAAAACATTCCAATTAAAGGCGCTATTATAGATGTTAAAGAAAGTAATAGAATAAAATAACGCAGAATAAAAGGAGATTTTTGTACTTTTAGTACGAATATGTTATTGTTTATTTCTATCGATTGCATGCTTAAAAACTATTATTCATTTTGTGAATATTAAATCCTACACCGACAAAGAAATTTAAATCATTGCTGTAAATATTCTGATGCATAGCAAATCGTATTGGACCAATTGGAGATTTATAAGCAAGTTCACCGCCAAAAGAAACTAAATTTGTTCTTGTATTATTTCCAACTTGCATTGTTTCTAAACTTTTTTCAGGCAAAAACCAGTTCATAGGATACTCGATATCTAAATAGTTCGCTTTTCCTATAAGGTATAAATCTTTAAAAAAGTTCCATTGAAACCCAATTGTTGCTGTTAATGCTTGGTTTACGTTGTGTTGACTTCTGTTTAATCCCCAAAATGAACTAGAAGAAGTTAATGTAGGAGAGATACCACCAACTTTCACAATATCATTAAATCCTAGATTATTTGTGCTTGAAAATTTCAAAGAGGACTCCGCAATAAGACTAAATTTTTCATGTAATTTAATGGATTGGTGGTAGGAAAAATTAAAAACAAAGTACGGGGCTAAATAAGTGAGGTTGTCAATCTCTTCTTGTGAAATGAATGAAAAATCTCGAGCAAGATTAGCGACATGATTTAATCCAAAATTATATTTAGCATTTACCGAAAATAGGATGCCTTTTTTGGGGAAAACAACTTGATCTAGTGTGTTTAGTTTGACGAAAACATTCAATGGAAAACTAGTTTGACTCCATTTTTTGATTAAAGTATCAGGATTTATTTTAATTTTCATTCTAGCAGTAGAATATCCAATCTCAGCCCCCATTATCCAACTGTTTTTTAATGTGTAAGCATTTCCTAAACTAAAGTTAAACTCATTGTAATCATAAGTTGCTGGTTGGTCGTATATATTTTTCCATTGAAAATTAGCATCTCGTGTGTATTTCAATCTTGAAAAAACCAATGCTTTTTGGTCAACACCTAAGTATTTTACATATTTAGAACTAATGATTGGGTTTTCAGAAAGAAAGGCATCAAAGAATAATCGAGAATTCTTTAAAAGAATGTTTCGAAGTGTAACATTTAAATTAACCCCAATACTATTCTCAGAATCGTAATACAAAGATAATTTTAACACCGCAGGGTTATTTTCTTTTAAAGTGATAATGAGTTCTTGAGATCGGTCATCTATTGGAATCAAATTAAAACTGATTTTTTCATAGTAAAGAGTTCCAAAGAGTTCTTTTATTTTTTGATGAACCTGTTCAGATGTGTAATGCTTGTTCGGGTTAATTTTTAATCGACCACGAACAAATTTGTCAGAAGTTAATTTGGTTCCATGAACAGTGATCTTTTCGATCATGAATCGTTCAATTTGGTTTGGTTTTTCTATCTTTTTTTCATTTTTTCCAGTTGGGTATATTCGTTTTGCCAAAGCTTCAAATTCTGCTCTTTGTTTTGAGGCTTCAATATAGCCATAAGCAATTATTGAATCTAAATCATCAAAATCAAATGTTGAATATCCTCGAACTGGCGGTGATATTACATAATCGCTCATTTCAAGTTGCTTTTTTGTATCTTGAGAACTTAAGATCCAAGCTGTTTGGTCCAAGATATTCAGCATGTTTTTTAAATCTTCTTTCTTGTAGAGTCCCGCACCAACGTCAACAGAAATGATAATGTCTGCTCCCATATCCAAAGCTTCTTGAACAGGAAGATTTCTCGTCCAGCCACCGTCAATTAATAGCATGGAGTCGATTTCTACAGGAGTAAAAACGGTTGGTATTGCCATACTGGCACGAATAGCATAAGTGATGTTTCCTGAATTTAATGCAACGGGAATACCATTGACAATATCGGTTGCAACGCAAGTGAAAGGAATTGGGAAATCTAAAAAGTTATCAATTCCATGAACTGGTTGGGAAAGGATTGACAGCTCTTCTAATAAATTCTGTCCTTCAATTAATCCTCCAGGTAGGGCTACACCAGCTTTAGTGATGTTTAAATTCGCCCAATAAGTTCCGTAATACTGTTTCTCAGAATAAGCGACATTTCTTAATTCGGTTGTGTTTGATAAAACAGTTTTCCAATCAGTAGTGTCAGAGATGGCTTTAATTTCGTCAGGAGTATATCCCATAGCATATAATGCACCAATGATACTCCCCATACTTGTTCCTGTAATGAAATCTGGTTTTATTCCAACTTCTTCAAGCAGTTGAATTGCACCAATGTGAGCAAAACCCTTTGCGCCACCACCACTTAAAACTAGTCCTATCTTAGGTCTTTTCACTTCGTTTTCTTGAGAGAAAGTAGGAACTGCGAGTAGAATCAGTAAGAATAATAAAATGTATTTCATTGCTAAAAACTAAATTTAAAACTTGGTTTGACCATAAAAGTATAGTATTCTCCTATTCCTGGGGTTAATCGCCAAACAAAATCGACTGAGGCAAATTTAAAAATATTTTCAATGCCAAATCCAACTTCATGGTAAGGCTTATTTATGGCTCTTAATCCTGTGGGGAAAAGGTGGCTCAATTGGTTGTTCTCCGAAGATAATTGACCAAAAAAGGATTTCCCAAAAATGTAACTCCTGAATTTTAATTTATTGATGAGTGGGATTCTATCGAGAATAAATCCTTGGAAATGATGCGACAAATGAATCGCTACGTATTCATCGGATGCAAATTCCATAAAATCCATTAAGTTAAATGCGTATTGATCGGCAAAAATTAATTGATTACCGAATGGAATGTCTAAGAATGTGAACGGGACTGTTCCAAATGTCTTTCCTCCATCAAAATTATACGTAAAATAACCAAATTTCTTAGCATTCAATCGTTGGCGAATGGAGAGCTTTATTTTCTGATAATCAAAATCGGACGCAAATGTTTTTTTAGCTGAAAATTCATAAGAAAATGAAATGTCAGGGAATTTTCTTTTGGGACGATACAAGTCTTTCTTATCGTAGAATTTACCCGAAATATCATCAAATAAATAACTAAACTTAAGGTTTAAACGAAGTCCAGAAGATTGATACTTGGAAACTTCAACGGGACCGTTTTGTATATTAATGTACTGATTGTCTTTTGTTGGTGAATAATTTGTGTTGAAATAAGTTAAACGAGAAATGAAACCCTTGAAAAATTCCTTTTCGACGTAAGCTTCAAATCGAGTAACATAATTTCGAGAGTTGGAAGGGTTTATTTGCGTTAAAGAACCAAGAATATGATCCAACGAAATGTGATTAAAACTTCTTCCCAACTGTTCAATATCATATTTATAACTTCCTCCAATTCTAGTTTTTAATTTCTTACTTAGATTAAGGTAAGTTGCGACAGAATATTTCCACTTTTGATCAAATGTTCCATAAGCAATATAAGTTGATGCATGTAAAGGGAAAACATTATCAGGATTGGTTCTTCCTCCAAATTTTACGCGAGAATGTTCGATATGATTGTAACTATAGAAAGTGTAAATATCTCCCATTTGAATTTTATTGAAAGGAATATAGCCTGTTCCAATCGTATAAAATATTTTCTTTCGAAGAATAAAAGCAGGATCTTTTTCTACACGTTTGGTTACCTTGAGTAGACTTATTTCTTCTTGA
>Ga0256845_1001453_pt1 | contig 18970 bp, 13 predicted proteins | sample RiftiametaG_FD_189101 | JGI IMG/M metagenome (GOLD analysis project Ga0256845, IMG submission 189101) | Tube worm associated microbial communities from hydrothermal vent at the East Pacific Rise, Pacific Ocean - Riftia | ecosystem: Host-associated > Annelida > Integument > Unclassified ...
CATGATACTCATTAAGGGTTGATTCATTTCATGGCAGACTGTTCCTGATAGCTCAAGTACACCCTGCAGGCGATCTTTTTCCCTGATTAATTTTTCAGAATTTCTTTTCTCAGTTATATCGGTTAATAATGATATCTTTTTATCTTTTAAAAAAGTTGATTTAAATTCAATATATTTTGATGCACCATTTTTACATCGAATTTTAAATTCACGGATTTTTGCCATTCCTTTATTACTAATGTCCTCGGTCCAGGTTTCCATCACTTTTTTCTGGTAGTTTTTGTCCGGATATACTTTTGTAAACCAGGTATCCTTGTCTGGTATTTCTTCCAATGTATAGCCTGTGATTTCAGTGAAATGGGGATTTACATATAGATATTTCCCCTGATTATCAATCAAGGCTATCCCCTGGGGAGCACTTTCAAGAATCACGGAAAGTATTTCTTTTTCTTTTCTGAGCGATTCTTCTGCAATCCTGCGATTCGTTATGTCCCGCCATATGGTATGAATTATCTGGTGGTTCTTTTTTTTGGAAATTGTTGTAAGAAGAACCTCGACCGGGAGAATTTTCCCATCGGCCTTTATATGATCCCATTCAAATTTATGACTGCCGTTTTTCAGAGCAAGGTCAATCATTTCTTTGGTTTTAGAAAAAGAATTTTTCCCATCAGGCTGGAATTCAGGAGATAGTTCTGAAGGATGGGTCTGGAGAAAGTCTTTTTTATTTTTATATTTCAGCATATCCACGCTTGCTTGATTACAATCAACAAATTTACCATTTTCTATGATCAGAATAGCATCTTTAGATTTTTCAAACAAAATGCGATATTTTTCATCATCATTGTCAGTGTTGGATGTTAATAATTGTTTCATGGGGTTATTCATCAAGTTCGCGTTCATGTATTCCTAAAAGATAAAGTAGACCATCAAGACCTACTCCTGAAATTGCACTATCTGCTTTTTCTTTTACCACAGCTTTTGCTTTGAATGCAACACCTAAGCCCGCAATGGAAATCATGGGCAGATCATTTGCTCCGTCTCCGACTGCAATGGTCTGAGAAAGTGTGAGGTTCTCTTTTCTTGCAAGTTCTTTTAATAGTATTGCTTTTTTATCACCATTAATGATTTCGCCCTTGACTTTACCTGTTACAACCTGGTCTTTTATATCAAGTTCATTTGCATAAACATAATCAATATTGAGTATGTTTTTTAAATAATCACCTACAAAGGTGAACCCGCCTGACAGAATTCCAATTTTATAGCCTAATTTTTTTAAGATTTTAGTAACTCTTCTGGCACCATCGGAAAGGGGCAGTTTTGAAGGCAGGTCTTTGATTTCTTCCAGTTTAAGACCTTTTAAAAGCGCCACTCTTTGCCGAAAGCTTTCATCAAAATCAATTTTCCCTTCCATTGCAAGGGCGGTTATCTTTGCAACCTGGTTTTCCTTGCCTGCTATTTTTGCAAGCTCATCAATAACTTCAGCTTGAATCAAGGTTGAATCCATATCAAAAACAACAAGTTTTCTGTTTTTTCTAAAAATATCATCGGTTTGAAAAGAGATATCAATACCTGTTGTATTTGAAATTTCCATAATATCTTTCCGCATATTAAAAGTGCTTTCAGGCGTTCCTGTCACTGACATCTGTATGCTGGCAATATGTCTGGTGTTTTGGTTTATAAGAGATTTCCTTTCAGAAAGCCTGATAATGGTATCAATATTTAAATTATGGTTAGATATGACTTGGCAAACCTTTGATACCTGGTTTGCAGAAAGGTTTTTTCCGATAAGAGTAAGTATCCTTCTTTGCATATCCTGTTCAGCTATCCATGTTTCATATTCTTCTAAATCAATTGCTGTAAAATTTATTTTAGTTTCAGATTTATGGCATTCAAATAAAAGATTCTTTAATATTGAAGAAGATTTACCTGATTCAGGTATTTCAATTAAAATCCCTAAGGATATATGATCATGGATAACAGATTGTCCTATATCGAGGATATTTGCATCTGCTTGACCAAGAATATTAGTGAACCGTGCTGTTAGCCCTTTTTGGTCTTTCCCGCTTATATTGACAAGTATGATTTCGCCCATAATGTATATCTTTTTAAGATGTTATAAATTCTTTAAGTTTATCAAAAAGTGAGTCCGGCCATTCTTCAGCATATAAAAATAATTCTTTTTCTTCATCACTCAGTCTTTGTTTGATGTTAGGGGGTAAACTTGCATATGCCTGTTTGCGTTCAGTGTCAATTTTTTTTTTTATTTTTTTAGCCATTTTATTAACCTGTTAATTATATTGTTGCCTATATATAAATTTGATAATAACATAATGGTATTGGTTTTTTAAGTCATGAATCATCAAGATATGAATTTAATTTTAAGGAGACTATAATGTTTGTAACTTTTTTGGGTGCAGTTAGAGAGGTTACCGGGTCAATGCACATGTTGTCAGTAAATAATGATAATATTCTTTTAGATTGTGGTATGTTCCAGGGTCGGCGTAAAGAGAGTGTTGAGAAAAATCGAAAATTTGCTGTTGATCCGAAAAAACTTACAAATATGGTGTTATCCCATGCCCATGTTGATCATTGCGGTCGCATTCCTCTACTTACAAAAAATGGATTTAACGGCAGGATTATCACCACACGCACCACAGCTGATGCTTGTGAATATCTTCTTTTGGATTCTGCACATATTCAGGAATCAGATTCGGCTTATTTGAATTACAAGACATTAAGAAGCCATCTTTTCAAGCTTCAAAAATCAAAGAAAAGTGGTCTTACTAATCATGAACGGGGCAATATCAGTAAACTTCTTAAAAAAGACCGTCACAAATTAAATATTGATACTATACAAAGCTCCATGGCTAAATATGGTCTTGAAACAATTGAGCCTCTTTATAATTATGAAGATACTGTGAAAGCTTTGGAATATTTTGATGGATATCCTTATAATACGCCTGTCACTATTGGTGAAGCGATGAGTGTAACATTATTTGAAGCCGGACATATTTTAGGGTCTGCCATGGCATTGATAAGCGTTTTGGAAAATAATAAAAAATATAATGTTTTATTTACAGGAGATATTGGACGGTTTAACAGCCCTGTTATCAAAGATCCTAATCTTAAGTTTCCTGAGGATGCAAAAGATATAGATTTAATGATTATGGAGAGCACTTATGGGGCAAGGCATCATGGGCTGATTGATAATTTGAAAGAAAGGATGAAAACAGTTATTAATGAGACTGTGGAAGATAAGGGCGTTGTTGTAATACCCTCATTTGCCTTTGGCAGGACCCAGGATGTGGTTTATGTCCTCCATGAACTTTATAATAATAACGAGGTGCCAAGAATACCGATTTTTGTTGATTCCCCTTTGGGAAATAAGATGACTAAAGTTTATGCTGAACATCCTGAAGTCTATGATGCCCAAACCCATAAAGAATTTCTTGAACATGGAGAAAATCCCTTTGCCTTTAAAGAGATAAAATATACGGAATCTGTTGAAGAATCCATGCGGGTTATGAAGAATACAGAACCTCATATCCTTATTTCTTCATCGGGTATGTGTGAGGCAGGACGTATTCTTCATCATTTGCGTTATAAAATTCATAATCCAAAGAACAGGATTCTTGTTGTAGGATTTATGGCACAGCATACATTGGGAAGAAGAATTGTTGAACTGAGTGATGAATATGAGAAAACAGGCAGGAAAGGCAAGCCTCCTGAAATAAAAATATTAGGGAAAACTTATCCTCTTCTGGCAAAGGTTGAGAAAATGAATGGATTCAGCGCCCATGCAGACCAGGGTGAAATGACTCGATTTTTAAAGGAATCCAACTTGAATATAAAGAAAATTGCAGTGGTACATGGTGAAGAGGAACAATCCCTTGAATTTGCAAGACACTTAAATGAAAATGGCTTTGATGCCATGGTGCCTGAGCCAGGTCAGAAATTACAAATTTGATAAGAATTTTTTGAACAAATAGAAAATTGTCCTGGCAGAAAATATGATCAGAAATTAAAAAAAATCAGGAAATAATTTTGCAATAAGGACAGGGACTGCTGTCTCAGTGCGAAGGATTCTACTGCCAAAATTTATTGTTTTAAAACCTAAGAGCTCAAGAGTTTTTATTTCTTTATCTATAAATCCGCCTTCAGGTCCAATTGCCAGGCAAATGGATTGATTTAATAATGTTTTAGAACAGGGACAGGGGATAGCTGTCTTTGGATGAGCAATAAACATTGAGGAGTTTTGCGCGATATCAGGCAATTCGTTTTTGACAAAAGGTGTAAAGAGTTTTTTTTTAAATATTTGTGGCATAATAGTGTCCTTTGCCTGTTCTAATCCGGCAATAGACAGGGCATCTAAGGTCTCTTTTTTTAAGACAGGACTTTGCCAAAAGCTTTTCTCAACCCTCCATGAATTTATCAGGTATATTTTTTTTACTCCAAGCCCGACAGATGATTCAATTATTCTTTTTAACATTTTAGGCCGGGGAAGTGCAAGAACAAGTGTAAGGGGCAGGGCAGGCGGAGGATTCTTATCTAAATTTATTTTAAGCTCTACTTTGGATGAATCAATGTTTATAATTATTCCTTTACCCATTTTGCCATTAATAAGTCCAAAAAGAAGAGAATCATGGATTTTTGCCTTTAATACAGTGATTATATGATCTTTTCTATGATCCTTTAATATGACCATATTTTTGTCTTTAAAATCAGACCCATGTAAGAGTATAATATTCATTATCTGTGTTTTAAATTAAAATTGAATGATTCGAGCGGTTTTTATAAGATCTAAAAGCTCAATTTCAAAATTTATCCCCCCTGTTTGTCTTGCCAGTTCAACTGCAATGTGTACGGGGGTTATGCCAAATGCCTTATTTCTGCTGAGTCCCTGGATACAGGAAGGACAGTTGGTTAAAAGTTTGTTTTCAGCTTTTATATCTTTTACAAAAGATTTAATTACTTTTGATTTTCTTTCCAGCATGGCAGCTGATATGTCTGGTCTTGAAATAGCCATGGTGCCGGCTTCAGAACAGCAGTACGGAATTGATTGTACTTTGACATTATTATTTTTTGTTAAAATATCAACACCTTTGCCGGAAAGTGAATCATGGCAGGGCGCGTGGTAAAAACAATCATCTTTGATTGAAATTTTGTCATTTATTTTAAGTATAAATTCATTTATATCTTGGATTCCACAATTAAAAATTGAACCAAGACCAAGTTCTTCAAGGGATTCTTTACAGGTTCCACAGCTTATCACACACGCATCAAAATCAAGATCATTAAACATCCTTTTAATTTGGGAAAAGATTATTGTATCGCTTAAAGTAATACGATTAAATTGATCTTTTTTTGCGTTGGTTTTGGCAGGAAATCCGCAGCATAGAAACGGAGGCGGCAAAATAACTCTTACTGAATTTTTTAAAAGAAGGTAAATCGATGCTTTTCCAATATCAGAGAATAATCTTTCACTTCCACACCCTGGAAAATAAAAAACAGTATGCTCTGCATCTTTTTCAGGTTCAAGAAGGATTGCCTGGTCGCCTTCGCATTCTCTTAATATTGAGTATAGGGTTGTTAAAGGCATCTTAGGTCCAGGAGCATTCAGCAATAAAAAAGGTCTCTTTTTTTTAAAAGATTTGATATCAGGCACAAAAGAGATCAGTTTAGATCCAATCCTCTGGATTTTACTGCCAATATTAATAAGAGTAAATCTTAAGATCGAATTTAATAATCTATTGGTGGAAGACAGATAATAAAGTGATAGATCTGTTAATAAAGGAGTCCTCTTAAAATGGTTTTCTTTTAGAATCTCTCTTGCTGCTATGGTGATTTCAGCAAAATCAATATTAACCGGGCAATTTGATAAACATTTGTGACAGGTTGTACAATGGTCTGCAATTTCATCAAGATATTTTAGAATATGAAGCTTTGTGGAATGCCTTCTCTGGGTAATATACAATAAAGCTTCAATTAAGTAAGTAATGCCCATGTTTTTATTTCTGGGATGGAAAAAAAGGTTTTTCTTGGGATAAAAAGTAGGGCAGACAGTTTTGCATCTACCACATTTTACACAATTTTCAATCCTTGTTGCAAGGGATTCCAACTCACCATATTTTAAGATATTAGCTTCAAATTCCAGGATATTGAATGATGGGGTGTATACTGTATTAAGAAGTGATGTCTTTTTAAGCTTATTTGGATTCATCATTCCTGTTGGGTCAACTTCATTCCTATAATCTGATAATTCTTTTAATCTCTGTTCTGAAAGATGCTGTATTTTAGTAATACCGATTCCATGCTCTCCTGAGACAGAACCTCCGAATTCCAGAGCTTTTTTCATGATATTGTCTGCAGTAAGAGATGCTCTTTGCATCATTTGTCTATCATTGGACATAAGAGGAATGTTTACATGGATGTTACCATCTCCTGCGTGCATATGGGTTGCAATGATAATTAGTCTTGCCTTGGTCTCATCATATATTCTTTTAATATTCCGGGTAATGAGATTATACCCGCGCATTATTTTCAGTAATTCTTTTAGGAATGAATTCGTATGGGTCTCATCCTCTATGGTGGCTCTTTTTGCAGCTTCAATTTTATTGAGTTCTTTTGCTGCTATGTCAATGGATAATGTGACTTTGGCGTCAAACCATGCAATATCTTCCTTGGGTACAGCAGCTTCTAAATATGCAGCTATATTTTGAATAATATTTTTTAAATTATATCTTTTTTCTTCAAGATTATATTTGTCAATATAATTGGAAAAATCAGCAAGGGCATCAATGGGGATAACAATATCCTCATTTAATTTAAAAGCATTTGTGTGCGCTGCTATTGCCCCAAGACGTTTCCTGTCACTCCAGAATCTTTGAGCTTCCTTTTTATCTTTTGCCGTTGTAATCTGTGTCTTTTCGTAGGGTACAAGAATATATTCAAGTTTTTGTGTGCCCTGGTCAAGCGCCTCAATATGATCGGCGACCATATCCACCAATAGTACAGCCTTGAGGTTCCCTGTGCCGGCTCCTTTTGCTTTATAGTTTATTGCTTTGATATATTCTTCATCAAAATGTTCCAATGCAATTAAAGCGGGTTCTTTTTTTTCTGTTTTAAAGGCATAGGATATTTCAGTTATAACTTTTCCTGCTTCTGCCATATCATTGCCGAAAAATTCAATACAAAAGGTTTTCTTTAAATTATATTCAGGATGCAGAATAAATCTTGCTGAGGTTATAATCCCGTCACAGCCTTCTTTTTGTATTCCGGGAAGCCCTTTCAGCCATTTATTGGTTACATCTTTCCCAAGACCGTTTTTCCTAATCTCATTGCCAGGTATATTTATTTCTTTTATAAACTTGTCTGATTTGTCTGTTATTGTAAAACAAACCATGTCATCCGCTAATATTTTTCTTAGAGGATGGTTTTTCCTTTTGATGTTCAATACACTGCTGTCAGGCATTGTTATTCTATAGGAATATATATTGTCTATTGCTGTACCCCAGAGAACCGCAGTCTTGCCTCCTGCATTTTCAGCAATATTTCCACCAATGGTTGATGCCCATGCACTTGTGGGGTCTGTTGCAAAAACAAGGTTTTTTGCTTTAGCATATTTAATGGCATCTTCGGTTATAACCCCTGCCTCAACTTCAATTACAGCAAATTGCTTTTTTGAATTTTCACATGTTTTATAGGAAATACCCCGGATCTTATTGAGTTTTTCAGTATTAACCATTATACAATGCCGGGACATGGGGATTGCACCACCTGTAAGACCTGTCCCCCCACCCCTTGGTATAAGCTTGAGCCCAAGTTTTGAAATGGCTGCAATAAGTGGTGAAACCTGTTTTTCCTTATATGGCCTTACAATAGCAGCAGGAGTAAAGAGTCTCCAATCTGTTGCATCTGTAATATGGGAAGTAATATTAAAGGGATCAAAATATATGTTGTTTTTTTCAATAATTGGTCCAAGTTCTTTATTGATAAGCTTTTGAAAAGATGATGTTGCCTTGATTCTTTTTCGTAGTTTTTTAAGATAAATTCTGCATTCTTTTATCACCCAGTCAACATCTTTATCACCGGAATTGCTTTGGATTATATTTAAGTCCTTTTCAAAGGCCAGGAAAAATTGTATTTTTTCAATGGGGTTGTCTGCAAGTTTTTGAAAGATAAAAGGATTCCGCTCAATTATGAACATATCTCCCATAAATCTATTAAGCAACCTTGCCGAGCGTCCTGTTGCCCTTTTGGGGCGTAGTATTTCAATTACCTGAACCATTTTTGGACCAAAAAGATGTTCAATAACCTGATTATCTTCTGCAGATGTATAATTGTATGGTATTTCTCTGTAATTTTCTGACATCTATTGATTATTATCCTTTTGAAACCTGTCCATAAATTTAATAAGTGCTTTTATCCCTTTGATTGTTGAAGCATTATATGTTGATACTCGTAACCCTCCTGCATCTCTGTGACCTTTCAGACCTCCGAGACCATTTTTAAGAGCCTTGGCCAGGAATTTTTTTTCAAGTTCTGTGCTTGGCAGATTAAAAGTAATATTCATAAGAGATCTGCTTTGTTTTTCAGCAGTCCCTTTATAAAAATTTGTTGAGTCAATGAAATCATATAATAACTCTGCTTTTTTGATATTATATTGTTCCATTTTTTCAAGAGTGCCCATTTCTTTTTCAATCCATTTTAAAACAAGGCTGATGGTATAGATTCCAAAGCAGGGCGGAGTATTAAACATTGAATTTTTTTCAGCATAGGTCGAATATTTCAGCATAGTTGGAAGCTTATCATTGCATTTTTGCAGCATTGTATCTTTTATTATGACAAGGCAGACTCCTGCAAGTCCAAGATTTTTCTGGGCACCTGCATAAATCAGGTCAAATTTTTCCATATCCAGGGGGCGGCTTAATATATCTGAACTCATATCTGCAATAAGAGGAATACCTTTGGTGTCTGGAAATGATTTAAACTGGGTTCCGTAAATTGTGTTATTGGAGGTTAAATGAATATATGCAGGGTCGTCTGAAAATTTAATGTTTTCAGGGATATAAGAAAATTTTTTGTTTTCTGATGATGCAGGGATATTACATTTTTTACCCTGGATATTTACCTGGGCAATGGCTTTTGATGACCATACTCCGGTGTTAATATAATCAGCTTTATTATCTTTACTCAGAAAATTCATGGGAATCATGGGAAATTGAAAGCTTGCACCACCCTGGATAAAAAGTATATGAAATTTGCTTTTTGTTTTATTTTTTTGAAACGAATTGATCTTTAATAATTTTTCCAGGCTTTTTTTTGCAGAATTAATGACAATATCAAAGCTTTTGGATCTATGACTTGTTTCTATGATAGACATTCCCGTATTATTAAAATTTAAAAAACATGATTGTATTTCTTTTAATACCGGGAGGGGCAAGGCTGCAGGTCCTGCATTAAAATTAAAAATTCTATTGTTTTCCATTGTTATTCTATTATTTTCCTCGGTTTTGTTAATTATGTTCTCTTGATTTATGGAATTTTATGTCCGGCCATTCATCCAATGTAAATCCAAGCTGGAATTCACTTGTTGTTAAAAAAGTAAGCCATCCTTCGGAATCCATTGCAAGGTTTGACTCATTAGAGTTTTTAAATTTCTTTAACATATTTTCATCTTCACAAGTAATCCATCTTGCAACAGACAAATCAACTGGTTCATATCCGGCATTTACATTATATTCAGCTTTTAACCTTTCAACGGTAACATCAAATTGCAAAGTTCCGACAGCTCCAAGAATATAATCATTATTGATCAATGGTCTGAATACCTGGATTGTGCCTTCTTCTGATAATTGAGTCAATCCTTTTTGCAAAGCCTTTGCCTTCATGGGGTCTTTTAAAAGAACCCTTTGGAATCGTTCTGGAGCAAAATTTGGGATGCCTAGAAATTTTAAAGGCTCTTTTTCAGTAAAGGTATCTCCAATCTTGATTGTCCCATGGTTATGTATGCCAATAATATCACCTGGGAAGGCTTCTTCTATATTGCTTCTTTCCCTTGCAAAAAATATTGTTGCATTGGCGATTTTGATTTCTTTTCCAATCCTGTGGTGTTTTACTTTCATGCCCTTGGTAAATTTGCCTGAACATATCCTGAAAAATGCGATTCTGTCACGGTGTTCAGGGTCCATATTAGCTTGAATTTTAAAGGTGAATCCTGAAAAATGTTTTTCATGGGGATCAACCTCTCTTGATTCAGCTTTTCTTTTTCCTGGTGGTGGAGCAATTTTTACAAAGGAGTCAAGCATTTCTCTTACACCAAAATTATTAATGGCACTGCCAAAAAAAACAGGTGTCTGGGTGCCGTTAAGGAATAATTCAAGTTCAAAAGGGTCTGCTGCGCCTTCAATTAATTCCACATCATCTCTTAATGCATTTGCCCCTGATTCGCCAATTGTATTGTCAAGCCGATTATCCAAAAGGTCGTTGATAATAATTCCATTGTCATTGTTTGGGGTATATCCCGGGGCAAAAAGACCTAATTTGCTGGATTTGAAATTATAAACGCCTTTAAAATTTTTACCCATTCCAATTGGCCATGTAAAAGGTGTGCATTCTATCTGGAGTTTGTCTTCAATATCAGCAAATATTTCAAGAGGTTCTAAACCTTCTCTGTCAAGTTTATTAATAAAAGTAATAATGGGAGTATTTCTCATTCTGCAGATCTCCATGAGTTTTTGAGTCTGGGGCTCAACTCCTTTGGCATTATCTATTATCATTATTGCACAGTCAACAGCAGTTAAAACTCGGTAAGTATCTTCTGAAAAGTCCTGGTGACCAGGAGTGTCAAGCAGGTTTATCTCATAATCCTTATAATGAAATTTCATTACAGAAGAGGAAACACTTATGCCTCTTTTTTGTTCAATAGATAAAAAATCACTGGTTGCTTTTTTAGTTGTTTTTCTTGATTTGACAGCACCTGCCTGTTGTATAACTCCACCAAATAAAAGAAGTTTTTCCGTAAGGGTGGTTTTGCCGGCATCGGGGTGACTGATTATGGCAAAGGTTCGTCTGATTTTAATATTATTGGCAAGTTCAGAATCTATATTTGATATTGCTGCTTCCATGTATTCCCTAAGCTGTTTATTTTAAATTTATTATACAATTGTAACACAAAGAAACTAGAATATTTATCATGGTGCTAACAAAAATGCAAAGTCTTCTTGACAAAAAATATTATTTATATTATATCGATAATCGATATCGATCATTGATAATATAGGAAGAAATTATGTCAAAATTAAATAAAGAACCGTCAAAAAAAATATTGGACTCTGAACAAACACGACCCAAGCTTGGTAAGAATGTTCTTTCTCTGGGTATGGTATCTCTTTTTACAGATTTATCAAGTCAAATGGTTTATCCTCTTATTCCTGTTTTTCTTACCCTTATAGGAGCTTCTCCTGCTACTCTGGGATTAATAGAAGGGGTTGCAGAATCCACAGCATCGCTGTTTAGAGCCTTTTTTGGACGTTTATCAGACAAGCTTAAAAAGAGAAAAATTTTTATTATATGGGGGTATGGTCTTTCAGCTATATCAAGACCTTTTTTCTATTTTGCCAGTCATTGGACAATTGTACTTACAATCCGGTTTTCCGATAGAATAGGTAAGGCAATAAGAACACCCTCAAGGGATGCGTTAATATCTACATCCATAGATCAATCCATTCAAGGCAAGGCTTTTGGCTTTCATAGAGCAATGGATAGAATAGGAGCTATTGGCGGTCCTTTGTTAGCCATGCTTATACTTTATCTTTTAAAAGATACCATGCCTGAATTATCTGCTTTAAAAACCATGTTTCTTATTTCTGTTATACCAGGGTTGATAGCTCTTGTTTTTATTAAATTTACAAAAGAAACAAGTATTATTCCAAAAACTCTGGATAAACAAAAGAAAACAGCTATGCTTGGTAAACCTTTTATTCTTTTCCTTCTTGCCAATGCTTTTTTTACACTGGGCAATTCATCCAATGCTTTTCTCATTGTCAAGGCGCAAGAAGTTGGTATTGCCATATTCCTCATCCCTGTTTTATGGATGGTATACAATATTATCTGTTCCATATCCTCACCAATTTTCGGTTCTATTTCAGATAAAATTGGTAGAAAACCCATTATTATAATTTCTTTTATTTATTATTCAATCATATATATTCTTTTTGCTTTTGCCGATGAACCATGGATGATCTGGGCTCTTTTTGCAGCCTATGGTATTTTTTATGGATTATCTAATGGAATTTTCAGAGCCTATGTGGCAGATATAGTCGAAGAAGAAAACAGGGCAACAGCCTATGGTATATTAAATACTATAATTGGTATTTCACTTTTCCCAGCCTCGGTTCTTATGGGGGCAATCTGGACTGGATTTGGTTCACAACCGGCATTTATTGTTGGTGCCTGCTTAGGCATGGTTGGTTTTATTATATTTTTATTTAGCCTTATGACAAAAGAGTCTGTTTAATTATGATCTGACTTAAGTAATTCTTTTATTGTTGTTTTTAATTTTTTAAGGTCAACAGGTTTTGCAAAGGCATATTTTGCTCCAAATTGTTTTGCAATTTTTAAATATTCGTCAGGATCAACAAATCCGCCCCCGGAGAGAGCAATGATTTTAATATCATTATTTTCTTTGCGAAGTTTTCGTATTGCTTCTAAACCTTCCATATCCGGCATAACTATATCGGTGATAACCAGATCAGCACGGATTTCTTTATAAAGTTCTATTCCCTGCCTTCCATCTATTGCAGTAGTGATTTCATAGCCTTCCTTTGCAAGTACCTGGGAAAGCATGGTCAAAATTTGTTCATCATCATCTATAATTAAAATATGTGTCATCCTTATTCTTGCTCCTGTTGTAGAATTTTTCTGATATTTTTTGCAATGTCTTTTTGAGTTACAGGTTTTGTCATATATATTTTGATACCCGTTGCTAAAGCAGTTTCTTTATCGATTAAATCACTATACCCTGAACAAAGAATAATTTTTACATCCGGCTTGATTTTGAAGAGCTCTGCCGCAAGTTCAATGCCTGTCAGTTTTGGCATGGTTACATCTGTAATAATTACATCAAATTGATCAGGGTCTTTTTTAAAAGTTTCCAAGGCTTTTACGCTGTCTGTGTATGGTGTGACATTATATCCAAGACGTTGTAATAACTGGCTTGTCATATCAACAATTTGTTTTTCATCATCGATAATTAAAATATTTTCAGTGCCTTCTATATCGTTTTTAGATGGTTTAATATCATGTTTAATCTCTTTTATTTTTTCAGCAATGGGTAGAATTATTTTAAAAGTGCTTCCCTTACCAGGCTCTGATTTAACAAGAATATCACCTCCATGATCCAGGACTATTCCATGGACAACCGAAAGTCCCATACCAGTGCCTTCACCAGTTCTTTTTGTTGTAAAATAGGGGTTGAAAATTTTATCAATAATTTCATCATTAATACCTTTGCCTGTATCTTTTACAATTATGGCGATATAGTTTCCTGGCTCAAGATTGGGATGCATGGCTAAATCATCAATAGTGATATTTTCCTGGTTAATGATAAATTCCATTATGCCGCCATTGTCCTTCATTGCATGAAAAGCATTGGTTGCAAGGTTCATAATCACCTGATGAATCTGTACAGGATCTGCAATAACATATCCGCATTTGTCATCAATATTTTTTTTAATTTCAATTGTCGATGGTATGGAAGACTTTAATAATTTTAATACCTCTTTTAAAATCGATTGGATTTTTACCGCCTGTTTTACAGAATCTGTTTTTCGGCTGAAAGCAAGAATATGCTGCACCATCTCTTTTGCACGGTTTGCAGCTATGAGGACCTGATTAAGGTTGTTTTTTTCCATGCTCTGTTCTGAAAGATTTTCCAGTGTTAATTCGGTAAATCCTATAATTGAAAATAGTATATTATTAAAATCATGGGCTATACCCCCTGCAAGGGATCCTATTGCCTCCATTTTCTGTGCATGTTGCAGTTTGTTTTCAAGATCATTTTTTGTTGTTTCAGCTTTGATTTTATCGGTGATATCCACCACACTTCCAAGGAAATAAAGAGGCTTATTATTTTGATTTTTAATAAGGCTTGCGCTTAATATGCCATGGATGGTGTTCCCGTTTTTGTGGATAAAGCGTTTTTCCATCTGGAACGTAGCAATTTTCCCCTGGCCAAGTTGTTTCTGCTGGTCAATGTTTTCAGGCAGATCGTCTTTGCAGGTGATATCTTGAATTGTTTTACCTGTAAGCTCATTTTCTGAATAGCCCAACATATTGCAATATGCTTTATTTGCCTGTAAAATTTTAAAATCCAGGGATACAATTGCTATTCCGATCTGAGTGGATTCATACATTCTGCGAAATTTTTCTTCACTTTCCTGCATTGCTTCTTCAGCACGAATCATATATTTAAGCATTTCATTAGTTAAAAATGCTATTTTTTTAAATTCTTCCAGCTTTATTTGATCAATATTAATTATAATAGAATCAGTATTTGCTTTTTTTAAACAAGATGAGAATACATCAACTTCATTTTGAATTTGTTTTGTTATATTCTTTGACCATAACAATATCAATAATATTAATAATGCAAGGGTTAGAACACTCCTGATTATTTGTTTTTTTAAGTGGGATTCCATCATAGTTCTTTTTGCAGCAATTATTTTATCAATATCGTCTGTGTAAAAACCTGCACCAATCATCCAATCCCATTCAGGTACACCTAAAATAAAAGATATCTTGGGTAATGGAGTTGATGAGTTGAGTTTGGGCCAGGAATATTTAACAAAGCCTCCTCCTTTGTTGTTTACAGCTTTTCTCTGCTCTTGAATAATTTTAATTCCGTCAGGGTCTGTTAGCTCCCAGATATTACCTTGACCTAAAGTGACCTTGCCATTGTAGAAGAGTGGATCTCCATTATAAGTGGTTCCAAAGAAATATCCGTTGATTCCGAATCTATGTTCAGCAAGGCGTTCAACTAGTTTTCTCTGAATTTGATTCTTAGCTTTGTCAAGATATGTATCAGTAGCAAGGTACCATTTAAGGGGTTTGAAATATTTGATAAAGGAGATTTTAGGGGAGGGCTTTTCAGGGTTACCTCCAGGCTTGGGCCAATAATGTGTGACAAAACCCTGGCTGGATTCTTTAATGATTTTGATTTTGTCCTGAATAACGAAATTACCGTATGAATCTTTCAGGTTAATCATGTTAGTCCCTTCTAATTCAGGGTGTGTTGGATATAAGATTGCAATGCCGTCCATTGATCCTGCAAAATAACAGCCTTTTCCATTATCAAATCTGATGGAACGCAGAGTTTTTTTAATTATTCTCCCTATTTGTTCCCTGGGTTTGCCAATATTATTCTGGTAGATATTGAAAGCTATATTATAAGCAGTATCAATTCTGTTTTTGAGCTGTGATTTTAATACTTCTTCTTCCTGTGACCTTCTATGCTGTATTAATTTTACACGATCATATACAGCTGATTTGATGAGTAGCTTTTGAGACTTAATATATTCGTGGCATAATTTTCTGGATGTCTTTTTAAAATAAGAATATTCATTTTGAATCCATAAAAAACTCCAGAGGGATATGGACGTTATCGCAATGAGAACCATATTTTTTAAAAATTTTTTCTGGATACTATTATTATACATAATCATTAATTTAAATTTTTAAGAAGAAAATATATTAATTCATATCTTTATTAACAATGATATAGGATGCTTTTGTTAAGATCAATGGTTTTCTTATTATAAGGCTATTTACCATAATAGCTGAAAGGCTACCTGGTTTTAGATTCTATCCATTCGATTTTACTTATCAGACCTCTGATTATTCGTACATCCCGGCTTGTAAGCTCGGCATTCCCAAATATTTTTCTATAACTTTTTAACAGGTGATCCGGGTTATTTGGATCAAGATATTCAATTTTAATTAGACCCTTTCGCATATGAGAATACATTTGTTCAAGTTCTTTGCCAGTGGCAAGTTCTTTTTCTTGTGACGAGCCTGATCCTGATATATTATTTTTGTTGATAATCTTGCCATTGATTTCATATAATAATATTGTGATTGCATGGGAAAGATTCATGGATGCAAAAGCATCATCTGTGGGGATAGTTACAAATTTCTGGCATTTTTTAAGTTCATTTGTTGTAAGCCCTGAATCCTCTCTTCCAAAAACAAGAGCAATTTTAGTAAGATCATCATAGGCTTGAATTTTTTTTGCTGTGATATCAGGTGTAATAAAATCACTCCTGTATTTCCCGCGACGTCTTGTTGTCCCAAAGGCAATATTACAGTCTTCTAAGGCTGAGTTTAAGGTTTTATAGAGTTTTGCCGATTTAAGTATGTCCATGGCATTTAATGCCATTTTTCGCCCGTCTTTTGATTTATATCCCTGGCATGGATTGACAAGTCTTAAATCTTTAAATCCGAAATTTTTCATGACTCGGCAGCAGGCGCCAATATTGATAGGACCCTGGGGCTCAACTAAGATGATGGAAATATTATCAAGTTTCATAATTAATTTTTTATTGTTAAGGTTTCTGTATCAAGCACTATGGTAACAGGTCCGTTATTTATTAATGATATATCCTTGGTCTATCCCAGTTTGTATTAAATCCCTGGTCAAAAAGTATTTTTATCCCTGTATTAATATCAGTATCAATATCGTTTATACCGTGGGAATCGTCGCCTGGTACCACTTTTACACCAATCTCTTTTGCTTGCTCAAGAATTATGCCGGAAATATATGGTTCTGGTGCGTTCTTTTTTAAGGCTCGGGTATTAAAATCAAGAATAATATCATTGTCCCTGCATTCTTTTAAATTTTTTATGATTTTGCTAAAAATAAATTTTTGTTTTATTCTTTTTTTATATTCAGGGTCAAAAATTCTTATCAAATCGAAATGTCCAAGCACAGAGGGTTTAAGTTCTCTAATTAATTCATATTGTTTGTCAAAATATTTTCCATACATTGAATCAATATCTCCACAAGACTTAATTGCTTTTTTATATAGAGTTTTCGAGAAATCAAAGCAGATATTGTTAATATGATGTATGGATCCTACAATATAGTCTGGTCTATGAATTTTAATAAGTTTTTTTGTATAATCTATATATCCTTCATAGGCTTCTGTTTCAAAGCCAATATAAATTTTGATTTTTTCAGCATAGATCTTTTTCAGTTTATTGAGTTTAAGAATATAATTATTGAACTGGTCATTTAATTGATCAGCCGATATATTGGCAGCCTTTTCATCAGGGTACCTGAATGCATCATTTAAAGGCGGGGCATGTTCAGTTATTCCAACCCAATAATAGCCTTTTTGAATATATTTCTTAATGATATCTTCTAATAGATCTTTAGCATGGAGACAAAATTCTTTACTGTGTCCTCCATGGATCGAGACTTTTTTTATAGTTTTCATGGATAAAATAGCTAACACTAAAATTAATGAAAATCAAGATTACAATCTTTGAATAATATAAAGAAATGTTGGGGCAGGGCTTTTGATTTTTAATTCATTGAACTTGAACAGCTCCTGTCTTGACGGTTTATTAATTCTTAAAGGAGACAGGTAAATATCTCCTTTATTTTTAAATATTGTGCATTCCTTTTGTAAAAGGTTAAGTATGGAAACATAATGGTTTTTTGGAAGATTGTCATCAATAATAAAATTTGATGAGATTTCAATATTTTCATATTGAATATTTATATCTCTGATTAATTTGTATGCTGCTATTATTTTTTTTGTGGTGAGAGGTTTTCCAAGGATATCTAAAGTCTCCTGGTCAGCAGATTCTAAACCTATATTAATATAAATTTTAAATGGCAGGGTGGCAAATTTGTCAAAGTCTGTTTTTTTTTTATTTAAAAGTGCGTCAACACTCCCAAACAAGAAGAGATTAGCCTTTCCCATGAATGAATGTTTAAAATTAAATTGTAAATAAGCTTGTTTTGCTGCGAACATGATAAGATCAGAAGGAGAATTCAGGCTGTCATGTTCACCTAAAAAAATTGAGTTATAATTTGTAATATCATCAGCATACAATGCTTTTAATTTTTTAATCTGATGTGAAATTTGGTCCATACCAAGCAATGAAAAAGATTCGTCTGTTTTAACTCTGCAGAATTTGCAATTATAAAGGCAGCCATGGGAAATATTGACAGGAATCACATCATAATCAACATGGCGGGCATCAGGTGGAAGTACACTGATCCTTCGTTTTAATATTTTTATTAGAGTATCAGCTTTAAGGGAGAGTTGTTTATTTGAATTTAAAAGTATTTTATTAATAAAATATTTAAACCTTGCTGGAAGTTTTTTTTTAATTGATACTTCATTGATAATATCTGACCATTTAGAAATTATTTCATTGATTATGGGCTCCTTAAAAGGCTTTCCTCCAATCAGCGAGTTTGTAAGGTATGGAAAATTTGGCAGATAATATTCGCCAATTGCTTCAAAGACACCTGAGTATCCACCAGTGGAATAATATATCCAATCGTTGCCAATTGTTCTTTTCAGCCACTCCGAAGGATTGAGCCATGAGTCCCCTTTTCCTTTTGCCCTTACAATTTCGTTATTTAAATTAAATTGGAATATATGATCTTTTGTTTCAATTTCTGAATAAATACCATATTTTACAGGATAACTTATTTTTGTGTACCTGTTATAGCCTTTTTTGCAAGTAGTAATTTTAATTTCATTATTTTCAAATATTTCCAAAATAGCTTCCCATATAAGTTCTTTTTACCTATGAAATGTAAACATACAATTAAAACTATTGAGTGTGCAATATTTTTTGAGAAATAATTTTAATTTAATTTGAAATTGTGTTATTGTTTTATTAAGTTTTCACGATTAAATTTCGTATTAATTTTCATGTTTTTTACAAATTG